>Ga0070717_10001668_pt1 | contig 15439 bp, 12 predicted proteins | sample LARL113metaG_FD_71366 | JGI IMG/M metagenome (GOLD analysis project Ga0070717, IMG submission 71366) | Corn, switchgrass and miscanthus rhizosphere microbial communities from Kellogg Biological Station, Michigan, USA - LAR L11-3 metaG | ecosystem: Host-associated > Plants > Roots > Rhizosphere ... | reverse complement strand
CGCCCGCCGCCCGCTAAACCGCGTATCCAGCATCTCGAGCGTGCGTCATCAGCATTTCCTGCATTAACCGCCGGCCGCGGAAGAGACGCGATCGCACAGTGCCAACGGGGATGCCGAGGATCGTTGCCGCAGTCTCGTATGGCTGGTCCTCGACGTCCACCAGCACCACGGTGGACTGAAATGGCTCGGGAAGCTTCGCCAGCGCACGTGCGATGGCCGGGCCGAGATCGAGCCGGGCGACGAGATCGTCGGTGTTGTCGCGCGAGGCTTCGCGGAATGTCGCGCCATTGGCCAGCGGGTCGCCCTCGCTGTCACCGATGTCCACCATCGGCGACCTACGTTCGAGCGAGCGGAGGAAGACGTTACGACAGATCGTGAATAGCCACCGCCGGCAATCGCTGCCCGGAACGTATGTATGCCACGATTTGTAGGCACGGAGGAAAGTGTCCTGCACGACATCTTCGGCGTCCACCGAGTCATGGGTCAGCGAGAGGGCAAATCGATAAACGTCATCGATCCACGGCAAAGCTTCACGCTCGAACTCGCGGTCACGCGCGGCCTTCTCTGGATGCATCAGATCAGTCACGGTCGCCTCGGCTTGAGAAGCACACCCCTGACTTCGCTGACGGCACGAGCGCCGGAACTATTCCCGGCCTCAACGCCTTTTATTCAGATTTGTGTGCGCGGATCTGGTAGAGGGTGGCGGAAAAGGAATTAGGCCGACGGCATCGCTGTCGGCCTTCCCTGTTCCACCCGCAACCGTAACCCGCTACCCGTCAACCCGAGCGAGCAACGCGGCGACGGCCGCGGCGGAGGAGGGCCGATCCGACGGCTCCGGCTCGATCATCAAAGCGATAATCTCCGTGAGTTTCCACGGCGAGTGGGCGGCGGCTGATCGCGCCGGCACGCGAGTCTCCCGAGGGGTGTCCAGCTTCTGGGCGAGGAATCCGCGCGGCGTATCGCCCTGAAAGGGCGTCGCTCCGGTCAGGGACTCGTGGAGCACCATGCCGGCTGAGTAGAGATCGGCGAGAACATCTGGCGCCCCGCCGAGCAGGAGCTCCGGAGCCATGTATTCCGGCGTGCCGATCACCGCGCCAGCAAGTCGCGGCGGCATGGCGAGGTCGTCTGCGCTCCCTGCCTTCGCCAGCGGCGACACTGGCCGCCGAACGAGCGATGCCACGCCGAAGTCGGCCACCTTGAGCAGGCCGTCGCTCGCCAGAAGCAGGTTCGCCGGTTTCAGGTCGCCATGCATGATGTCCTGATCGTGTGCGGCGTCGAGTGCGCGCATGAGCTGCCTGGCGAGCGCGAGAACGACCTCCGGCGATAGAGCGCCGCGTCGCGCAAGAACGGCCGCCAGCGACGTCCCCTCCACATACTCCATCGTCAGATACGGCATCCCGCGGCTGACGCCGAAGTCATGCGTCCGGACGATATTCCGGTGAGAGACGCGTCGCGTGAGGCGAAGTTCCTGTTTCAGCTCCTCGCGCGCGCGGGGATCGTCGGCGAGGAGCTCGGGCCGCAGCACCTTGATGGCGATCACGTCATCGAGCGTCCGGTCGAGGGCGCGATAGACGATGCCGGTGCCGCCGACGCCGAGTAGGTCGACGATCTCGTATCGCTCGGCGAGGACGAAACCCTGCGCGAGGGCACCGCCCGGCAGCATCAACGTCCGGGGCTCCGTCGCGAGCTGCGGCGCGAGTGCTGTTCGGGCGCGCGGGGCGAGCCCGGCACTCCGCGCGCTCCGTCCACCGCGCTCCTCTGGACCAACGGGCCGCGATTCGTTAGGCGCGCCGTCCGCGGGAGCGCTTCGCTCGAGTAGCGCGCCGAGCGCCTGCTTCTCGCGCAGCTCCTGGAGAAATGCGGTAAGCGCGGCCCCGAGAGACTTTACCTCCGACGACGGCGATCCCGAGGTGGCCTCGGCCGCGATGCGTGCGGCGTCGTCGTACTCGCCGTCCAGGGCACGCGCCGCCGCCGCGGCGAGCGCGCGCGTCGGACGCGTCACGCGGCGAGCCGAGCTCCATGCCGCAGCCAGCGCAAGGAGAAGACCGAGCGCGCCAGCGATGAGAAGCGACCGCCGAATACCGGCGAGCTGCGCCGATGTCTCGCTTTCCGGCCTAGCGACGACAAAGCCGCCGACGACTTCGCCGCCGGCGGTCGTGAGGGCCGCGCCCTGCAAGGCGAATGGTGCGCCGCCGATCACCGCGGTGCGCGCGGCCCGCGGCCCAGCGGTCGCGAGCGCCGAGTCGTTAGGCGACACGGCCGGTAGGGCAGTCACGCCCTGGCGTGTGCTGTCGAGCGAGGTTGCGACGACGTGCGGCTTCCCCTTCGAGTCGATCGAGTAAAAGACGATGTCGGCCGCCGTCGCCGCATGGACGTCCAGCGCCATCTGACGGTCCACGAGCTTTGTCGCGACGAGTACACCGACTGGTGCCCTACCCGGTACGACGATCGGAACGGCGACGGTCTGGAAGAGCAGCGTGTCACGCGAAATACCGAAGCCAAAAGTGTTGCGCCCTTCCAGAGCGCCTTCGACGAGCGGAATGCCCGCCATCGCGACCCCCTGCACGCCGGGCTCGTCGCTCTTCGCCAACATGTTTCCCTGCTCGTCCGTGATGAAGACCCAGTCCGCCCCGAGCTGCTCCTGCGCTTCGAACGCCTGATCGAGGATGTCGTCGTGCCGACGCTCGACGACGAGTGCGCGGAAGGAGGGCCCTTGAACGAAGACGCGTGCCCCACCCGCGAGACTGCGGCCGCGTCCAGAAAGGAGTTGTGCGGTGAGATCGGCGGCCTGCTCGAGTCCACGCCGCTCGGCCTCCCGCGTCGCACGACGCGCCGAGTACGACGCGACGATGAGCGCCGCAAGGAGAACTGCACAGAGAATCGCGGCCGTGCTCAAAAAAACGCGCCTGGCCATTCCTCCGGACGCGGTGAAACGACGCCGAGCGTCATCGTGTCGCGAATCAGTACCGGTCATCACGAATGAGTGCGTACGGGCGACCGAATTTGTTGAGGTGCGGCGCCTCCACATACGTGCGCGCATCGATCGTGAGCTGCAGGCCGTCGATGCCCGACTCCGGTACGACTATTTCGCGCGTCACCTCGCGCGCCCCGTGCTCGTGCCACGCATGGACAACGTAGCGACCCGCGGCCACGCCGCGCAGCGCGAAATGTCCGGCGTCGTCGGGCTGAGTTGCCCAGGTGGTAGGCACCGCCACGACGAAGCTCACCATCATCGAGTGGATATTGCAGTAAATCGGATACACGCCGGGTTTGGCGAATGTCGCGTTGCGCGTCGCGCCACGTCTGTACAGGCCGAGGTCGAAGGGACCGAGGTCGACGTTCGAGAAAACGTTGTGACTGAACGGATCCTCGTTCGGAAAGGCGACGTTTCCACCGGCCTGGACGATGGTGACATGGGGCCGGAATTCGCGGCCGCGCATAGCGATGACGCGCGAGCGCATCGACGGGACATCGTTAACGGGAATCACGCGCTCGCGCGGCTCCAGATAGACCACGGCGCTGCGAATATCTCCGCGCTCGGCACCGCTGCGCTCCTCGAGCGACAATGTGCCCGATACTGTTCCCTGCGCTCGCGAAAGGGAAGAAAGAACCAGTAGCATGCCGACGACGACAAGCGATTGACCTGCGATTCGCATCTGCTAAAGCTCGAAGCCGAAAATGAAATTGAATTGGTGCGCGCCGAATGTGCCTGTGGAATAGCGCGTGCCCAATTGACGATACTCGATGCCGAAGAGCAGCGGCTGGGCGGGCCGCCAATCGGCGTGCGCGGCGCATACGGAATTCTGCAGTCGTGTCGCGCCGTCGTTGGGATCGGTGACGTCGATGCCGCACCCGACGCCCGTGATCAGTGATTCCAGCGGCTGCACATTGATCTGCGCCCAGCCGGCGGCGTCATGGATCGGCGGCCCGAAGGTGTTTGGTGGAGCGTTTGCCGGCGGCGCGCCGAAGTTCTGGCCGATGGCCCCGCCGCCGAGCCCACGCAGAAGCTGTCCGGTGTAGCCTTCGCCGCGGATCTCGACGTGCGGGAAGAGTATGGCGCGCGCGTCGATGGCGACGGCGTGAGAATTCTGTAACACACCTGGGCTGGTCGCGATCCAGCCGCGGTGCACGCCGATGCCGACCTCGCCACCGGTGGATCCGAGCAGCGCGTCGGAGATGGAGCCTAACGAGCCATCGCCCCCCCACCGCGTTCGGAAACGGCCCTCGAAAGCGGGTCGCGTGGACCGCTCACCGAGGTCCACGAGATCGGGATCATTCGGCGCGACCTGAGCGGCGTAGGGCGTCATCACCGCGCCCTGGATCGCGAAGCTGATGCGTCCCGATCCGCTGAAGAGCGAACCGATGGATTGCGTGATCCGCGCCTGGCCGAGCCAGTTCCACAGATTGCCCGCGCCCGAAAAATCGGGAGTGCCCACCGACGCGAGACTCAACGGATTGAGTCCGGAGATGAGCGGCACGTCCGACCCGAACATGACCTCCGTGTTCGACCACACGAGCCGCGCACGAGCCGTTCGCATCCGCAGCTCGGGAAACAACCGCCGATCGCCGGTGGACGTCTGCACGCCACCGAAAAAGTCGACGTCGATGTCGCCGACGAATGTGCCGCCAACGACGTTGTCGATCGACGTGGCCGCGCCGAGCCGCGTCTGGCGCAGCGTCACGCCAAGGGCGGAATTCGTCGGCGGCTGAGAGCCGGGCGCGGGTGGAACCAGCACAGTCTGCGGGACGTCGACGTTATTGACGCGTCCCGACGTTGCGAACGCATTCATGAGAATCTGCGCTGACAACTCGAGATGAAAGCGCGAGCGTGTATGGACAGCGCTTTCTGCTTCGTCGGCGATCTGCTGACGCAGAATGGCGATTGCTGCTTCGGCGCGCGCGAGTCGCGCCGCGAGCGAGTCGAGCGACAGAGTATCCGCAACACGGCGCGTCGAGTCCCTGGCGGGGCTCTGGGCGGCTGCGGGAACTGTGACAGCAAGCGTCAGCGCGACGAGATAGGCGGTGCGGAGGCTCACGGGACGGGGATGCGGCGCGACAGAGCTCGGAGAGCGGGATCGCGCGGCGCGCTATCCCGCCTCTAAGGTGCACCGCGTGTCGCCTTTCCGGCCAGTAGCGCGGCATCTCCCAATACACGAAGTCGCGAGGGCGGAACGTCGCCGATGAGGACCGCGCCGGCCGACGCTGTCGGCCACGCGACAATTCCCTGCACACCATCGCGGGCCGACAGCATGCCACCTCCGGCAACGGCCTGTCGCAGCGCCGGATGCTGGAAGAAGCGCTCATCGGAAACGACGTACTGGAGCACGATGCGATCATCCCAGCGATAGGCGAGCACCACTGCCGGATCACCGCCAAGATCGGTCGTCCAGGCCGCGAGCAGCCTAACGCTTGGCGCGTCGAGCGGCTCGATGGGGAAGCGGACGGCACTGCGCACCGCGTCGAGATCGCGTGCGCGGCCCGGGAGATCGCCGGCGACGACGCGCCGATAGTCCGCCAGCGCATCGCGGAGAAGTGGCACCGACGCGACCGACGTCGTGAGCGGCGCAATCGCGGCCAACTCCGTCCGGTGCCTAACGAGGGCAGCGCCTTCGATCGTCGCGCCGATGGCCGCCAGGACGACTGCAACCAGAACCAACGGCCGGCGGAGAAATGAGAAGCGGGGCACCGGCGCTGGCGCCGTGACCGGGATCGGGGTCGCCGCGATGGCGGCGACGATGCGGTCCCGCAGCGCCGGTGGCGCGGCGACGAGTGGTTCCACGCCGAGCCGCCGCCGCATCGCGTTGTGAATTGCCAACTCTCGGCGACACCGCACGCACCCCACCAGGTGCGCGTCGATCTGCGACGTCGTCTCCGGAGGAAGCTCACGATCCGCGTACGCGCCGAGCAGATCGATCAGCACCTGATGCTGACTCTCTCTCGCCGCGCGTTCCGCAGGGTCCTCGGAACCCTGCGCTCGGGGAGTCCAATCCGTCATCGAAGACCTCCGCCATTCGTGCCACCGCGCCGTGTGGAGCGGCGCTCCTGTATCGTGGTCGAGTCGCGCCCGCTGGAGCGTGCCGCCATCACGGCCCCCGCAAGCAAGCGGCGCCCTCGAGATATCCGACTCATCACCGTGCCGATCGGGACCCCAACGATGTCGGCGATCTCCTGATACTTGAACCCGTCGATGTCATGCAGCTCGATAACCGTCGCGAAATCTTCCGGGAGCTGCAGCAATGCCGCGCGCACCTCTTCCGCGGTGAGCCGCGTGGCGACCTCCTCGAATACGAGGTCTCCATCGCTTGCGACGAGCTCATCGTGCGCCTCTTCGAGCCGCGTGATGGAGACGAGCGCGCGGCGCCGGGCTGTCCGCTCGTCGGATTCGCTGAGCACACTGCGGAGGATTCGGTAAAGCCAAGCACGGACCCGAGTTGGATCCCGAAGCTCGTCCATGCCAAGCCACGCGCGACCGCACGTCTCCTGGACAGCATCCTCCGCATCCGCTCGCATGTTGGTACGACGCGAGGCGAATGCGAGCAGGCGATCCAGATGAGGCAGCACCAGCGCGTCGAAACGTGCGTGGCGGTCGGTCAATGAGCTGGTAATGGGCTTATCCCGTGTGGAGCGGACCTATTGTAGGTAGAGCGCTCCAGACGGGAAAGTATTCCCGGCGACGGGCGACGGGCGACGGGCGACGGGCGACGGGCGACGGGCGACGGGCGAGGGGCGACGGGCGACGCGCGAGGGGCGAGGGGCGAGGGGCGGGATTCGGAACGAAACGCTGATGGGGCGCCGAGCCGCCACCCGCCGCCCTATTGGCGTTCAGCCGACTCCGGCGCTGAATCACGGCCACGAGGCGGAGTCGACCGACTCACGTCGTCCGCCGATTCGCACATGAGCTCGAGTTGCTCATTGGGAGCGGACTCCCAATCCTTGGGAATCGGCGCCAGCCGCCGGCGGACGGTCGCGTTGCCCGCGCTGGTGCATTCGAACGTCAGCCACCCCTGGCCGAAGCCGCCATGGAGGCGCGACCCTGCGGATGGTACGGTGCTCCACACCCGCCACGAACGACCGTCTGAATCGAGGTACTCCCTGTATGCCATACCGGGCACGAGAGCAAACCCAGTTCCACTCGCTCGAGCATCGCCGGAGAGTCGCGATTGTGATCCAGATCACGCGAGCGCGCTCGCCGCGCCCTGCTTTAGCAATCTCTAACGCCTAACGCCGCGAGCCTAACGCTTCGGAATCGTCCACAACTCCACGCGGCTCATCACGCCCAGCGGAACGAGAACGAGGCCGCGCTTCGTGTCCACGCCGATGTCCGCCGGCGCGGGGACATCGCGCACGAGCCGCTCGTCGTGACCGTCCGCAAGGAGATGTACCGTAGAGTCGGACCAGCTCGAGATGAGGATTCTTCCATCATCCAGTGCCTCGACGCCGTCCCACTTTCCCTTGCCGCTGTCGAGCACTGCTCTCGTCGTATCGCCCGCATGAAAGGCAAACAGGCGGCTGTGAAATGGATCGAAGGAGACGTAGAGCCACCGGTTTCCCCTGGCATCCCAGGTGATGCCGTTTGGCCGGTCGAGCTGCGCTCCCGACGCCTCGACGCGCACCGACCGGTTCGGACCGATCACGAACACCTTGTCGCCACCGACATAGAGCACGCCAATATCAGTCATGTGAATGCCGGTGTCGGTCACTCGCAACGTGCCGTCCGGACCGACTGCGATGTCGTTGAGCAGTACGGCGCCCTGTGATGACAGGTCGATCGACGCGAGCGGTGCTCCGCCGTGTCGGTCGAAGGCACGCAGCACATCGATGTCGCAAACCCAGAGAGTGTCCCCGTGAAGTGCTGTTCCTTTCGGAGCATTGAGCGTGACACCGTGCACGCCGCCCTGCACGAAGGTCTGGATCTGGCTGATATCCGCGGCATTGACCCGGCTGATGTAGCCGTTGTTGTCCTTCGCCGAGCCGGTTCCATTCATGTTCGTCACGAAATAGACGTCCTGATCGGGATCGTACTTCACCGATTCCGGCTCATGGAAGTCGAGGATGGTCCCCACCCGCGTGGAGCGCGCATCCGTGGAGTGGGCGGCGGCATTCCATTGGTCTCCGCAGGCGCCGAGGCCGCACAGAGAGACGACGCTGACGAGCGCCGATGAGAGCCGGTGCTGGGCGATAATGAGGCGATACATGGGAGCTGTCCGACGGATTCGGGTCGAGCCACCTTGCAGGGAGCGCGCCGAGGCTCGACAATCCGGGCATGCGATCGAAAATCATTTTTGCCATCGCTGCGCTGGCGGTGCCCTCACTGCTCGTCTCGCAGCCTGCGCCGCGCCGAGCCTCGCCGGACGCCGCTTCTCGAATTGCGCTTCCGGACGACTGGAGCGGCTTTCTTCGGCTGTTCGACGCATACGCCGACAGCGATCGGATCGTCGGCGCGAGCGTGCTCGTCATGCGCGACGGCCGGGTGCTCGACCGCCATGACTATGGGTGGGCGGATCGCGCCGCAAAGCAGCGTGTCGATGCGCGCACGATATTCCACTGGGGCTCGATTACGAAAACGCTCACGGCGATCTCGATCATGCAGCTGCATGACCGGCGCGGGCTGTCGCTCGATGAGAGGATCACGCGCTACGTGCCCGAGCTCCGGCAGGTGCACGATCCCTACGGAATGATCGACAGTATCACGCTCCGCATGTTGCTGTCGCATTCGGCCGGTTTCCAGAATCCGACCTGGCCATACACGAGTGGAAAGACGTGGGAGCCGTTCGAGCCGACGACCTGGAACCAGCTGGTGGGGATGATGCCGTACCAGGAGCTGCATTTCCGCCCCGGCTCGCGCTATTCGTACTCGAACCCGGGATTCATCTATCTCGCGCGGGTGATCGAGCAGCTCAGCGGCGATCCGTGGGAGAGCTACGTTCAGAAGAATATCTTCGCGCCGCTCGCTCTCGGCCACAGTTATTTCGGAGCGACACCCTACTATCTCGCGGCGGATCGCTCGAACAACTATACGATCGCCCGCGATTCCAGCGGGAGCATTCAGGAAGTCGCGAATGGTCGGGATTTCGACCCTGGAATCACCATTCCCAACGGCGGATGGAACGCACCGCTCTCGGACCTCGCCGCTTACACGGCGTTTCTGACGGGCGCGGCGCACGATGATTCGACGCGGCGGCGTTACGACGTGGTGCTGCCACGCGCGACGCTCGGGAGCATGTGGCATCCGCTGCATCCGATGAGCGAGAGCGCAACGGCCACCGATTCGATGGCGCTCTCGTTCTTCGTGATACATCGTGGCGCGACGACGATCCTCGGCCACACCGGCAGCCAGGCTGGGTTCCGTTCGTTCCTCTTCTTCAATCCCGCGACGAGCGCTGCGGTGATTGCCGCCTTCAATACCACGAACGAGGCGACACCCTCACGAACGTCGTGGACGCGGATGTACGAGGCGGCGTTAGGCCTTCTGCGGTAATAGGGGCGGCGGGCGACGGGCGACGGGCGATGGGAACCTGAAGGAGCCTCGCGCCACGCATCACATGCCAACAATCCCAATATGAATCTTCGCAAGATCTCCATTGCGCTATTCGTTCTCCTCTCTCTTTCACGAACGCTCATCGCGCAGGCGCCGGCGCCTGAGCCATTTCGGGTCGAGGAGACGAGCATTGCGGACATACACGCGGCCATGCGCGCGGGAAGGCTCACCTGCCGGGCGCTCGTCGAGCAGTACTTTCGGCGCATCGAAGCCTATGACAAGAATGGACCATCCATCAACGCCATCGTCGTCGTCAATCCAGCGGCGCGGCGGGTTGCCGATTCGCTGGATGCGCGCTTCCGGCGCGAGGGATTGACCGGGCCATTGCACTGCATCCCGGTCATCGTCAAGGACAACTTCGAGACGACGGATCTGCCGACGACCGCCGGCTCGTTGTCTCTGCAGGGATTCGTCTCGAACAAGGACGCCTTTCAGGTGCGCCGTCTTCGTGAGGCCGGCGCGATCGTCCTCGCCAAATCGAACATGGCGGAGTTCGCATTCAGTCCCTACGAGACCGTCAACTCGATTCTGCCTGGCTATACCAAGAATCCGTATGCGCTCGACCGGGTGACTGCCGGCTCGAGTGGCGGCACGGCGGCGGCCGTCTCGGCGAATCTCGGCGAGGTCGGCCTCGGCACGGACACCGGCAACTCCATACGCGGTCCCTCCTCCCATCAGGCGCTCGTCGGCATTCGGTCGACGATGGGCCTAACGAGTCGGGCTGGCATCGTGCCCCTCAATCTGTCGGCGGACATCGCTGGTCCGATGGCGCGCAGCGTCGCCGACGCGGTCGCGGTCTTTCAGGTGATCGTCGGCTACGATCCAGCCGATTCGGTGACCGTGGCATCGCGCGGCCGCACGATTCCCGACTACGGTTCCTCGCTGGTGCGCGACGGACTTCGCGGAGCACGCATCGGTGTGCTGCGTCAGGCGTACCAGCGCCCGACCCTCGACTCGGAAGTCCGCGATGTGTTCACGCGTGCGATCGCCGATCTCAAACTTGCGGGCGCAACGGTCATCGACTCGGTGCCGCTCCCCGGACTCGACTCTCTCTTCGCGGCGCATCGAGGACAGTGCAACCCGTTCAAGTATGACCTCGAGCGATGGATCGCGAGCACCGGTGGACGGACGCCTGTAAAATCACTCGACGAGATCATCCGCTCGAATCGATATCATCCGTCGATCCAGAAACGGCTCGAGCTGGCGCAGGCCGTGGATCAAGCGCCGGAGCAGAACCCCGGTTGCAAGGATCGGGATCAATTTCGTGAGGGGCTCCGTGCAATGGTGCTTCGTGCGATGGACGGTGCGAAGCTGGATGCACTCATCTATCCGACGTGGAGCAACCCACCGCGATTGATCGGTGATCTCAATACGCCAGCGGGCGACAACAGTCAGCTCTTCTCGCCAAGCACGGGCTGGCCGGCCATCACGGTGCCGATGGGCTACACGCGTGGCACGCTCCCCGCGGGGATGACTCTCTTCGGTCGCGCGTGGAGCGAGCCAACGCTCATTCGGCTGGCGTATGGGTACGAACAGGCGACGCACCAGCGTCGTCCGCCCAGCACGACGCCACCGCTGCGGTGAGGGGGCGCGTGGCGCGTGGCGCGGGATGCGTGGCGCGGGATGCGTGGCGCGTGGCGCGGGATGCGTGGAGCGTGGCGCGTGGCGCGTGGCGCGGACTTTCAAGCCACGCAGGCAACATTAGCTAGCATACCAGAATGCGACTCGGCGAAAGTTTCCGATTATTGAACGGCGTGGTCGTCGCTTTTGTGCTTTCCGGCACGACGGCGTGTCTGCATCACTCAGAGGAGCCAGCAGCTCCGCTGCGTTCGCCGGCGCGTGATTCGCTCCTTGCAGTCGACGCGGCGCGTGGGGATTCGGCGACGAAGCTCGGTCTTGCTGCCGCAGCCGCGGCGTGGCTGGACAGCAGCGTCATCTATCTGCGAGCCGGCGCCCCGATTCTTTACGGCCGATCCGCCGCCCTCGCGATCATTCCTGACGCGCCCGCGAGACCGACGTATCAGTGGCGGCCACTCGGCGGTGGTGTGTCGCGTGATGCCGCGGGAGGCTACACTTTCGGCGTGGCGACGACGGCGGTGCCTAACGTGGACGGTCCGCCCACCCTGCGCTCCGATCACTATCTCGCCTTCTGGCGTCGCGGTCGGGATGGCGTATGGCGCGTGAGCGCGTACGCCGAGGTGGGAAGTGCGCCCCTTCCGGCATCCGCGACAATTCCTTCGGCGGAACTGCCACCGGCGGCCCCCAACTCTCGTGGCCGTCGTGCCGATGCGGCGCGGCGCGTACGGGCGGCCGACAGTGCCTTTGCCCTGGCCGCCGACCTTCAGGGAACCGGCGTCGCGTTCAGCGACTACGTGGCGCCGCAGGGAGTGGTGTTCTCGGGGTCGGAGATCGTCATCGGCATGGATGCAGTGCGCGCACTCTACGACGAGCAACAGCGCGCAGGCGGTACGCTCAATTGGCGGCCGGTCTACGCCGATGCGGTCGACTCGGGCGATCTTGGATTCACCGTCGGCGAGTATGTGTTCACCGGTCGCGGATCGAATGGCTCCGTGGTCCAGCGATTCGGCAAATACCTAACGATCTGGAAAAAGCTGGCTGACGGCGACTGGCGATTCGTCGTTGATGGCGGCAACGCGAGCCCGACGCCTAACCGCTGAGCCGCGCCAGATCGTTCATGGCGCGCGCCGCGCCGAGTCACTCGCCAGGGCTCATGGTGGGCCTCGGAACCTGCCTTGGAGAGTCCGGATACGTCCCCGGATGCTGTATGCGGAACGAGGGGCGCTGTACTTCGGGGCGCAACTCGCTTCCTGACTGTGTTCCCAGAGACGAGGAGCTCCCAATGGACAAGCGCACGCTGGCGCCGGCAATCGCATTGCTCGCCGCCGGAATCCTGACGGCTTGCGGAGGCAGCAAAGCCACTCAGCCGAACAACACCGTCACCTTCACCGCAACGATGACAGGCGCGAACGAGCGACCGAACCCGACTGGGTCGACCGCGACCGGTACCTGGACGGGCACGCTCAACACCCAGACGAACGTCATGACTTACACGCTCACGTACAGCGGGCTTAGCGCCAACGGCAGTGGCTCACACATTCACGCGCAATCGGATGCCAACGGCACCGCCAACGTCGTCCTGAACTTCGCGACCTTTGCTGGAGCAACGACCCCCTTCGCCAACGGCAGCACATCGGGAACGGCAGCCGGAACGGTGAACATGGCCGGTGGGACGGTGACTGGCCTCTCGATTACCGGCGATTCGCTACTCAAGGCGATGAATGCCGGCATGGCTTACGTCAACGTTCACAGCACGGCCTTCCCCGGTGGCGAGATCCGCGGTCAGATCGTTCGACAATAGCGCGTTGGGCGTTAGGCGTTGGGCGTTTCGCGTTGGGCGTTTCGCGTTGGGAAAAGGAACGAAGCGTTGATCTGGTGTGAGGTGCTCAAATACCCGTCACCAGGCCAACGCTTCGTTCAGTATTACGCCCAACGCCCAACGCCTAACGCTAGTAGATGTACACCTTCGTTCCGACCGGGACATACGTGTAGAGCCACTCGATGTCCTCGTCGCGAAGGCGGACGCACCCGTGGGTGGCCGCGAAGCCGATCGATTCCTTGTCGGGCGTGCCGTGGAGCAGATAGCCCTCGCCAAGGTTGAGGCGGTACTTCCCGAGCTCGCCCTCGACGCGGCGGTTCTTCGTGCCGGTTGGCGGAACGAAGAGTGTGCTGTCGAACACGATGTGCTCGTCTGTCGGCAGCTCGTAGAAATGCGCGTCCTTGCCCACCACGCCCACGACCGAGTCGCGCACGACCAGGCTGCGGCCATCGTCGAGCTTGACCGGTTGGCCGCGCTCGATCTTCCGGAGCTTGAGGTTGTACTCCGATGCGACCTCGGCGTAGAGCCAATCGGGCGGGATCCAAATGGGATCGGCTTCCTTGCCCAGGACTGTGCGAACGCCCCGCGGCGTCCGGAAGGTCCACTCTCGCTTGCCATACTTGAGCGTGGTTCCCTTGGCCGTCGCGACAGGCGCGTTCAGTACCGTGTCCTCCCCAACGACGGCCCACAGCCTCTTGTCCTGCAGTGAAACGATGAGGCGGAAACCGCTGGATCGATCGGCGAGACCCTTGGCAGACACCCATGCCAGGCTGTCAGCATGATTTCGGAAGCGCCGCTCAGAAACATCAGGTGCTGGGGCGGCCCTTTCCGGCACCGGCGTCGTGTCCTGCTGTGACGCCAATGTCACGGTGCGTCTCGGCGCGTCGTCGTCCGCGCGCACCGGACCCGCATGCTGGGCGGAGGCGCAGGACGGCAGGAAAGCCAGGACGAACAGTGCAAGCCGTTTCATGGATTCGCGCTGCGGTTTCGTGGTCTCCATGACCGTGTAAGATAATCGTGCCGCCCCGCAGAGGCGCGGGGCGGCACGATGTCGAAAGACTACAATAGCCCCGCTTGCTTAGAACTGAATTCCCAGAATCAGCGGGATGAAGTGCGCCTCGCTGTACGGGAAGCCCTGCTGTGCCGACGGCGAGAAGCTCATGTACCGCGACTCGACGAACAGGCCGGTCATGCGCCCGAAGTTGAAGTTGAAGCCCGCACCGGCGTTCCAACCCCAGTTGTTGCTCGCGTTCGAGAAGGACACATTATTGGTGCCACCCGTGGCGAGTGCGCTGTTGTAGCCATAGAACCGGCTGACTCCGCCACCGCCCAGGACATAGAACCGGCTCCAGGTGCGGCCGAGCGGAACTCGCAGTTTCACATCGCCATTCAGCGAAGCGACCGTCACATCAGACGGATGGAAGCTGCTGGCGCCGCTGCTGAAGTTGTTCGCCGCCAGGCGACCCCACGACCCATCAACACGCAGACCGAATGGGTTGCCGCTGAAATCCCACCCCAGTGGCACCGTGATGTTCCAGCCCGTGCCGTAGCCGCCGCTCGGGTTACTGCCGCCGAGACCGGTCGCGCTGCCGAGCGAGCCCTGCGTAAACGTCGCACCACCGGCGATGCCGAGGTACGGACCACCCGACCATCGACGCAGGCGAAGCGCCAACGCCTCAGCTCGGGCAATCGAATCCGCGCGGGCGATCGAATCCTGCCGCGCTTTCTCAACTGCTGCTACGGAATCCTGCCGACGTCGCTCCGCTGCGGCGATCGAATCGCGCCGCATCTGCTCGATTCGAGCAACGGAATCCTGCCGGGCGCGCTCAGCTGCTGCAATGGAATCCTGCCGTGCGCGCTCTGCCGCGGCGATCGAGTCCTGATTCACCGTCGGCGTCGGGGCCGGTTGCGCCGCCACCTCTCCTGTGGAGGTGTTCCGATCCTTGCTGATCGGAATGCGCTGCGAAGAACTTGTAGTACGATGCGTTCGCTTCGTACGGGCGGTGTGGTGAGTCGTATCTGTCTGCTGTGCCCTTGCAGTCGACACTCCTCCCACGCTCAGGGCGATCGCGAGGCCGATCGCACAGCTACTCGAAAACCCAATTCGCATTTTCTCCTCCCACTATGCCGCCCTCCGCGTTCAGCCCCCGCGGGCGACCTTGCGGGCGGAGCGACGGAACCGGTCGGGTTTTCCTCATTCGATTCGGAAGAGGTGGGGCTCACCTCCGGCATCCCGCATCATCGCGGTAATGCTCCTAGCGACCTTTCTGCTGTTGCGGCCGCCCCGAGTCGAAGCGAGTGGACTGCCAATGCCGGTCGCGCTCCGAGCGACGACAATCGTCGCGGCACTGCCGGACAGAGGCATCCCTCGTGCCGTCGCGCACCTGAATCACTGACAGGCCAGAAGCCTCGCCCCACTCTAGGCGGGGCGAGGCATAATGGTGAGGTAGCGCTCGCTTAGAACGTGACGCCGAGCACTATTGGCACCCAGGCGGCGTTGTTAT
>Ga0070717_10001667_pt1 | contig 15440 bp, 13 predicted proteins | sample LARL113metaG_FD_71366 | JGI IMG/M metagenome (GOLD analysis project Ga0070717, IMG submission 71366) | Corn, switchgrass and miscanthus rhizosphere microbial communities from Kellogg Biological Station, Michigan, USA - LAR L11-3 metaG | ecosystem: Host-associated > Plants > Roots > Rhizosphere ... | reverse complement strand
CGGGTTCGCGGCCGGGCCCGAGGCGGTCGACCGGTACTCGGCCAGGAAGTCGTCGAGGCGGTCGTAGCCCCAGTAGCGGCGCCAGCCGAGGCGAAGGTACGGGACGCCGAAGATGTCGTCCTCGTACGCCTCGACGAGGCAGGCGACGCCCTCGGCTCGGATCTCCGGGTCGTCCGCTGCGGCCACGATCGCGTCGCCGTCGAGCCCGATCGCCGCGGCGGCCGCCGCCACGACCTCCGGCTTCGAGATGTCCTCGCCCCGCTCCCACCGGGCGCCGACGATCGCCTCGTAGAACTCGGCGGCCCGGCCCATCCGCCGTGCCCGCAGCCAGCCCAGGTGTGCCGCCTCCCACCACGGGTCGACGTCCACCGGCCAGGCCAGCCGCAGTCCCTGCCGCTCGGCGATGCGCTTGGTGTCCTGGAGGATGTACAGGTGCTTGGCCTTGCTCATGTCCGCGTAGTGGAGGCTGGCGCCGTGCCGGTCCATGCCCTCCCGGGTCCGCTGGTCCGGCTCCCAGAAGGGGATCCAGTCGACGCTGTCGTGCGCGTCGGGCATCTCCCGGAGCAGGCGGTCGACCAGGAACCGGCTGTACGGGCTCCGGAACGAGAAGAACAGCCGCGGCCGCCGCTTCATCGGCCGTCCCCGGTCAGGGCCGCGATCGTCTCGTCGTCCAGGTCCACCAGGCGGCCCGCGCCCTCGCCGCGGCTCAGCGCGTAGCCGTGCAGGATGCGGGCGGTGGCGCAGCGGACCAGGCGGCCGTCCCGCTCCACGTAACAGTCCATGCGCGCGTCGTAGGCGCTCCGCTTGAGGACGTCGGTCACGGTGAACGCGGTGTGGACGACCTCCTCCATGTGGGCGTCGGCGACGAGCTGGACGCGCGCTCGCGAAACCACGGGGATCCACGCCCGGCCGGCGAGCAGCGTCCGGATCGAGAGGCCGCGATCGAAGAGGAAGCGGTCGACGACCTCCTCGAGCGCCCGGACGTAGGCCGAGTGCTGGATGCGGTCGGAGAAGTGGCACGCGAAGTAGGGGACCCGCCACGACCACAGGAACGCGCCCGAGCCCGGCGGCGCGAGCGCGGAGCGGACATCCTGGCCCGCCCGGGCCGCGACGTCGCCGGCCTCGGCGACCGTGCGCGCGGCCGCCACGTCCGGCGCCACCAGCCCGGCGACCGCCGCGGGCGGGGCCGGGGCGTCGTGCTCGCGCACCAGGGCGACCGTCACCCTGGCCCGCAGCACGACCACCGGCGCGCCGTCCCGGACGAGCGAGCCGGTGACCGCGAACCGGCCCGGAGCCGTGTTCGACACCTCGGCGCGGACCTCGTCATCGACCTCCAGCAGGGCCGGCAGCTGCACGGACGAGTCGACGATCTCCAGGCCGAGGCCGTGCTCGTGATACAGGCGCTGCGGTCCCAGGCCGCGCTCGCGGAACCAGGCCAGCACGGCCTCCTCGGCCAGCAGCATGAACTGCTTGAAGCCGATCCAGGTGCGGATGTTCGCGCCCTCGTAGCGGGGCCGGCAGGTCAGCGCCGTCACCGTCCCGGCTCCAGCTCGACCGACCGCCAGCCGTCCACCTCGTCGCCGCAGACGCACGTCACAGCAGGCGCGCCCGCCGCCACCAGGGCGGCGCCCAGCGCCACCTGGACCACGCCGTGGGCGCCGTACAGGTCCCCCAGCTCCGCGGCCGGGTCCGATCCCTGGCCGCCGTCCGGCGCCGGACGCACCGGACCCAGGACGACCGCCGGCGCGACGCCCGGAGCGGCGGGCTCCAGCACGACCGCGCCCGCCCCGGCGCGCCCGCCCCGGCGGAGCGCGCCGGCGACCTCGTCGTCCGGCTCCGCGCCCACGACCACGCAGCGGTCCGCGCGGCCGGCGCGGAGCAGGAGGGAGGCCAGCGCGATGGCGTCGAGGCCCGACGTGGAGCCCGAGCAGACCATCAGGTTGGGGCCGCCCAGACGGAACCAGATGGCGACGGAGCTGGCCACGACGTTGCTCGACGCATTGGGCACGTCGAGCGGGCTCACCTCCCGGATGCCGCCCCCGCGGACGGCCTCGGCCACTCGCCGGACCGTGGCGACGTTGCCGAGGTTGGAGCTGGCCACGACCGCGACCCGCGGATCGGGCGGGCCGGCCGGCTTCGGAGCGCCGGCCGGCAGGCCGAGCGCGCGGTGCACGGCGCACAGCGCGAGGCGGGTCGCCGGCTCCTTGGCGAGGAGCCCCCGCCGCCCGAGCAGCTCGTGGGCGCGCTCCGGCGGCGTCGCGAGCGGGTCCGCGCCCGGCACGTGCACGGCCCAGCCGGTCACGGCGATCGTGCGCGTGCGGGCTGCCGCGCGCCTGGCTGCCGGGGCGACGCTCATGCCGCCTCGACCAGGCTGACCGCGTTGACGCCGCCGAAGCCGAACGCGTCGACCTGGGCCAGTCGGACCGCGGCCGCCGCCGGCGCGCCGGCGACGAATCGCAGACCGCGGCCCTCGTCGAGGATTCGCTCGAGTCCGGTCACCGGCGGCACCATGCCGGTCGCGAGGCAGCGCAGGGCCACGTCGAGGCTGACCAGCGCGGCGGCCCCCGACATGTGCCCGACCGCGCCCTTCACGGCCGTGACCAGCGGCCCGACGCCGACCGTGCCGAGCAGGAGCTCCGACTCCAGCGCGTCGTTCAGGCGCGTGCCGGTGCCGTGGGCGACGACCAGGTCGACCTGCGCGGGGTCGCGCCCGGCGCGCGCGTACGCGTCCGCCATCGCCCGGGCGATGCCGTCGCGGTCCGCGGCCGTCTCGTGGTGGGCGTCGCAGGAGAGCCCGGTGCCGAGGAGCCGGGCCAGCGGCCGGCCGGACGACCCCTCCGGGACGACGACCACGGCGGCCGCGCCCTCCCCGAGCAGCGTGCCGGTCCGGGAGGCGTCGAAGGGCCGCAGCGCGGCGGCCGGTCCGTCCGCGACGCGGCCGATCATCGCCAGCATCGACTCGGTCATCGCGTCGGCGCCGGCCGCGACCACGGCATCCGCCTCTCCGAGCTGCACCAGGTCCTGGGCCAGGGCGAGCGCGTGCCCGCCCGCGCTGCACGCGTTGGACACGGTGACGATGTCCGCCAGCCCGGGCACGGCGTCTCGCAGCACCGCGGCGAAGTGCAGGCGGTGGGGAGGCACGTCGGTCGACCGCTCCACGGCGCGCAGCTCGCGGAGCCCGGTCCCGACGATGACCGCCACGCGCTGCCGCGCCGGGTCCACCCCGGCCTGGGCGAGCGCGGCCGTCACGCATGCCGCCAGCCAGCCCGAGGCCCGGAACGGCCGCTCCTGGTCCGGCCCTTGGCCCGACTCCTCGATGTGGAAGCCGTGGCGCACGTTGAGCCGGTCCGGGTCGGCGTAGCGCAGGGGACCGATGCCTGACTCGCCGCGGAGCAGCGCCGCGAACGTCGCGACGCCGTCGCCGAGGCACGTGCGGACCGCGCTGCCGGTGAGGAGGACGCCGCCGCTCACGACCGGGAAATCCCTCCCGCCTCGCGGGGGAGGAGGCCGCCCCAGCGGCCGGAGGGGGGGTCGCTCAGAGGAAGAGAGCTGCCAGTCTTTGGCGGCCACCCTCCGGGTCGTGGCCGACCCTCCTCCCCCGCGAGGGGGGAGGGACGAATCGCCGTCCCTCTTGCGCCGCTCACGCCGCCGCTCCGAAGACCACGATCGCGTTGTTGCCGCCGAAGCCGAAGCCGTTGTTCTGGACCACGCGAACCCGCGCCGGGCGCGCCCGGTTGGGCACGGGATCCAGGCCGGCCAGCTCCGGGTCGGGATGCTCCCAGTTGATGGTGGGGGGCAGGAACTGGTGCCGGATGGCCAGGGCCGACGCGATGGCGCCGAAGCCGCTGGCGGCGCCCATGCAGTGCCCGATCATCGACTTGATCGAGCTGACCGGGGGCATCGGCTCCCCGAACACGGCGCGCACCGCCTGCACCTCGGCCGAGTCGTTGGCCGGCGTGCCGGTGCCGTGCGCGCTGACGTAGTCCACCGCCGAGCTGTCGATGCCGGCATGGCGGTGGGCCAGCCGCATGCACTCGGCGATCCGGGACGGGTCGGCGGCGACCATGTGACCGGCGTCGCAGTTGAGCGCGTAGCCCAGCATCTCGGCGTACGGCCTGGCGCCGCGAGCGGCGGCGTGCTCGGCCGTCTCCAGCAGCAGCGCCGATCCACCCTCGGCCGTGAGGATGCCGCTGCGCTCCCGGTCGAACGGCCGGCAGACTCGCTCGGTGAGCACGCCCAGGCGGTAGAACCCGGCGTGGACGAACCGGCAGACGGACTCCGCGCCGCCCGCGACGGCCACGTCGGCCTCGCCGGAGGCGAGCGCGTCGTACGCGTAGCCGAGCGCGTAGTTGCTGGCGGCGCACGCCGCGGACAGCGTGAGTGACTCGCCGGTGGCGCCCAGCTCCTGGCTGGCCGCGTTGGCGAGGCGGCGAGCGGGGAGCTGGCGGACCAGCTCCGGCTCGACGGCCTCGAAACCGCCGCTCACCACTCGCTGCGTCAGCGTCTCCATGGGCCGCGTCTCGCCGCAGGTGGTGCCCATCACGACCGCCAATCGGCCGCGGCGCACTGCCGCCGGGTCGAGGCCGGCGTCCTCCACGGCGAGGCGCGCCGCGGCGGCGGCGAAGAGGCTCGACCGTCCCCACCGGGCGACGTCGAGCCGGCGCACGATGGCGGACGGGTCGAAGTCGCGCACCTCGCCGGCGTGCACGTGGGGGAAACCGGCGGTGTCGAAGCTGCCGATCGGCGAGATGCCCGAGCGGCCCGTTCGCAGGCCATCGCAGAATCCGGCCACGCCGATGCCGATGCTGGAGACGGGCCCGAGACCCGTTACCACCACGCGGTTCATCGGTCTCAGTCGGCTGCCGCGCCCGCGCCGCCGGCCGTCTCCCAGCCCGCCTGCCTGGCCACGATCTCGTAGACCGCCAGCAGGTTCTGCATCTTGGGCAGCTCGGACTGCGGGATGTCGATCCGGTACTTCTTCTCGATCCTGGCCAGGATCTCGATCGCGCGCAGCGAGTCCGCGCCGAAGACCTCGACGAAGTCAGCGGTGTCGGTGAGCTCCTCCGGGTCCAGCTCGAGCACGTCCGCCGAGATCTCGCGCAGCTCCTCGAGCCGCTCCGACACCACACCTGCCTGCGTCAACTCAGCTCTCCTCTCTGGTGCATGATCGCCACCGTGTTGCCAGGCTCCAATGAACACACGCCGCGATCCACAGGGTCAAGGCGGTCCGGGTGGCGAGAACAGGCCGTTGCGTTCACACGGCCGGGGAGTGAATCCGAATGATCGAGAACCAGGCGGGGTCAGTCGCGTCGATCAGGTCGATGCTGGAAGTGAATCCCTATCCGGTGTACGCGCAGCTGCGCCAGATGGGCCGGATCTTCTGGCACCCGGAGCTGTCGCACTGGGTGGTCACGCGGCACCACGAGGCGGACACCATCCTGCGCGACGGGCGCTTCTCCGCGAATCGCAGTCGCTGGGAGGGCTACGTGCCGCCACCGGGCCAGGACAAGCCGTCGCCGATGATGACGGATGTCGATCCGCCCGACCACACGCGCCTTCGCAACCTGGTGCAGCAGGCGTTCACGCCGCGCGTGGTCGAGGAGATGCGGCCGCGCGTGTCGGCGTATGCGGACGAGCTGCTGGCGGCCGTCGCCCGCCGGGACGAGGTGGACCTGGTCGAGGCGCTGGCGTACCCGCTCCCGGTGCTGGTCATCGCCGACCTGCTGGGCGTGCCGGCCGCGGATCGCGACCGCTTCCAGCGCTGGTCGGCCGACATGGCGGACTCGATGGACCCGACCACACACGGCCCGGGCTCGGAGTCCGGCGGCGCCGCCCGCAACGAGCTGCGCCGCTACCTGGGGACCATCGCGGACGAGCGGCGGAGCGAGCCGCGCGACGACATGATCAGCAGGCTCGTGGCGGCCGAGGAGGACGGCGACCGCCTGAGCACCGACGAGCTGCTGGACATGTGCGTGCTGCTCCTCGCGGCCGGCCACGAGACGACGGTCAACCTGATCGGCAACGGCGTGAACGCCCTCCTCGACGATCCCGACCAGCTCCGGCTGCTGCGCGGGCGGCCCGAGCTGATGGAGACGGCGGTGGAGGAGTTCCTGCGCTACGACTCGCCGGTGCAGATGAACAGCCGGGTGCCGGTCGAGGACGTGGAGCTCTCGGGGAGCACGCTGCGGGCGGGCCAGATGATCCTGATCCTGGTCGGTTCGGCGAACCGGGACCCGGAGGAGTTCGAGGACCCGGACCGGCTGGACGTCACGCGCCCGGTCAACCGCCACCTGGCGTTCGGCCGCGGCATCCACTTCTGCCTCGCCGCGCCGCTCGCCCGGATGGAGGCGCGCATCGCGATCGGCCGGCTGCTGGAGCGGTTCCCGGACCTGCGCCGCGCGGGCGAGCCCACCCGGCGCCCCAACCCGGTCTTCCGGGGCCTGGCCACGCTGCCCGTGGCGCTCTGACCTACGGCGTCGCCGCGGCGGCCATGCGGTCGACCAGGCCCTCTTCCGGCGCCTGGCCGTGCCAGGCCGCCGCGAGCAGGCGCACGCAGCGGTCGTAGTACGACAGCGGCAGCGGCCCCGCCGGCGCCCGCTTCACGCCCTCCAGCACGCCCTCCATCAGCCAGCGCCGGTAGCGGCCGACGCGCTCGCCCGGCGCCGGCCACTTCTTCCAGATGCGCCACACGTGGCGCACGAACTTCGCCTGCGTGGCCGGATCCTGGGCGATCTGGCCGGTGACGCTGCGCACTCGCGGCACACGGTGGTACACGCCGGTGACCACGTCGACATAGCGCAGGCGGTAGCGCAGGTCGTTGACGATCTGGAGCTGCAGGTCCCAGTCCGACAGGCCGCCCAGCTCGGTGTCGAACCTCACGCCCCGGGCGCCGAACGTCCGGTACAGCGGACTGTGTATCGAGATGTGGGGACAGACGTTGAGGAACTCCGCGCTGAACGGCATGTCGAGCTGGCGTTGGCCGCCGGTCAGGGGCAGCGCGGGATCGACGCGCTCGCTGCTGATCACACAGTTGCCGTACGCCGCCTCGACGCGGTCCGAGTCCATCGCCCGCAGCAGCGTCTCGAAGTGCGCGGGCAGGTACACGTCGTCGTCATCCAGGAACGCGATGTAGTCGCCGCGCGCGTCGTCGATACCGGCGTTGCGCGCGACCGCCGGTCCCCGGGGGCTCGACAGCCGGTGCACGCGCACGTCGACGTCACCGGCCGCCGCCAGAGCCTCCGGCGTCACGTCCGGGCCGCCGTCGTTGACGACGACGATCTCCACGGCCGACATGTCGATCGTTTGCAGCGCCACGCTGCGCAGCGCCTCCGCGAGCATGTCTGGCCGGTTGTGAGTCGGAATGATCACGCTGATGCTTGGTCGCACGCCTCGACGAGTGTATGCCGGGACAGACATAAGAGGAGACGACTGTCGATGAGCACTTACTGCCGCGCGTACCAGATCGCCGAACTGCGCCGACATCCGGAGTGGCGCGACGCCGCCGGCGAGCTCCGCGACGACGACGTCGCCTATCTGTGGGGTGATCTCGTCGTGCGGCGCGGCGGCGTCGCTCGCGACGCGGACGTGGTCTTTCAGAGCGACTCTGACGAGTGGCGCGCATTCTGCGCCGGGACGCTCGGCTTCAGCGCGCCGGAGTTCTCGAGGCCGCCGTGCGCGCTCCAGCCGGGCCCCGGCGGACCGTCGGGACGCAGGCTCCCCTTCACGGCCGGCCAGCGCTGGCTGCTGGAGGAGCTGAACAGCGACAGGCCCCGCATCCACAACCCGCGGCTGGCGCTGAACGTCGAGGAGCGCCTGGACCCGGTCGCGATGGAGACGGCGCTGGCCGCCATCTTCGACGCCCACGACGCGCTCCGGTTCCGGATCGCTCGCGAGGCCGGCCGCTGGGTGCAGGTGGTGAGCGACGACCCCGGCATCCCGCTCACGTACGCCGACCTGCGGGGCCTGCCGGCCGGCGCCGCTGCCGCGGCTCGCAAGGCGATGACCATCGACGCGTACAACGTGCTCAGCCGGCACACCGGCCCGCTGCTGTGGTTCCTCTACTTCGCGGTGGACGGCGACGGGGGCGACGCGCTGGTCGCGGTGGTCAACCACCTGGTCGCCGACGGCGTCTCGCTGTTCGTGCTGCACTCCGACCTCCGCAAGGTCATGACGCAGTCCGCCCGCGGCGCCGAGCCGCGGGTGCCGCCGGCCAGCGACTTCGAGAGCTGGGCGCGGCGGTGCGCGGCGTACACCGCGTCGCCGGAGGCCGAGCGCGAGCTGCGCGACTACTGGCTGCGGCTGCCCTGGGACCGCGTCAGGCCGCTGCCGCTCGACATCCCCGAGGGCCGCGTCGTCGATCCCGTCTCGGGCCGACCGGGCTACGGCACGCTGGCCACGCAGACCGAGGTCAGGGTGGTGATGGAGGAGGACGAGACCGACCGCTGGCTGCGGATGGCCGCCGGCGGCAGGTACGACGCGATGGACCTGCTGGTGACCGCGCTGCTGGTCGGGTACTCGGAGCTGACCGGCTCGCGCGTCCTGTACCTCTGCGATCTGGACAGCGACCGGAACCCCGGCTTCCCCGACGTGAACCTCGCCCGGACCGTCGGCTGCGTCGCGCAGTTCCGGCCGATGGTGCTCGACCTGGGCGACGCGAGCACGCCGCGGGAGGCGCTCGACGCGGTCCACGCCCAGCGGGCGGCGATGCCGAACCACGGCCGCACCCTGGAGTGGCTGCTCCGGCGCGACGACGGGCTGCCGGTGCCCGAGGCGCTGAGCGTCCTGCCGCCGTTCCCGCCCGACGTGTGGCTGAACTACCGCGGCCGGCTCGACCGGTGGGCAACCAACGGCACGATGGTCGACGGCGACGTGGACGAGCTCGCCCACGTCAACGACGAGACCCGCCGCAACACCCCGCTCGACTTCGACGTGCTGGTCATCCGCGGCCGCCTCGAGATGCGGTTCGCGTTCAGCACGAGCGTCCTGCGCCGCGAGACCGTCGAGCGGCTGGCGGACGCGTGCCTCCGCTGCCTGCGCGACCTGATCCCGCAGGCGGCGGTGACCGCCTAGCCGGCGGCCACCCGCTCGACGACCGGGGTCACCCGGTCGTCGAGCTCGCCCAGCATCACCGACCCGACGCCGAACCGGTCGCGGAGCTCGCGCAGCTTGTCGGCGAGCCGGTCGACCGACCCGATGAAGACGTACGGCGAGTCGAGCAGGTCGCGGGCGGTCGCCCGCATGCCCATGCGGGCCTCGATCTGCCCCGCCATCTCCGTCGCCACCGCGAGCGCGCGGTCGGTGACCTGCACCGGCCACAGCGGGTTGCAGGTGTTCAGCTCCAGCCGCGCGAACCGGTCGCCCGCGGCCTGACGCACCCAGGCCACCTTCCGGTCCGTGGCCTCCGGCAGCCAGTCCGAGAAGTCGCGCCGCTCCAGCGTGTCGGCGCGCGGCAGGAGGCCGACGACGTCCGCCTCGCGTGCCGCCAGCTCCAGCAGGCGCCGGCTGCCGCCGCCGATCAGGAGCGGCGGGTGCGGACGCTGCACCGGCTTCGGCAGCCCGTCCAGCCCGTCGATCGCGTAGTGCCGGCCCCGCATGGTGAACGGGCCGCCGGCGGCCAGCCCCTTGAGGATCCGCACCGTCTCGGCCAGGCGCTCGACCCGGACGGCGCCGGCCTCGAACGGGATGCCGGCGGCCGCGTACTCGGACCGGTTCCATCCGGCGCCGAGACCGATCTCCAGCCGGCCCCCGCTCAGCACGTCCAGCGTCGCCAGCTCGTGCGCCAGCACGGCCGGGTGCCGGAGGTCGTTGTTGAGGACGAGCGTCGCGATCCGCAGCCGGTCGGTCGCGGCCGCGACGACCGCCAGCGCGGGCACCGGCGCGAGCTGGTCGGCACCGAGGTGGTCCGTGATCGCGAGGACGTCGTAGCCGGCCGCCTCGGCCGCGCGCGCCCGCTCGGCCAGCTGGCGGGCGCCGGCGACCTGGCGCAGCCCGGCCATCAGGCGGAGCCGGCGCGGACGTCCGGTCATGTCCGGAACATCGGACATCACCGGACGGGCTTGCGTCGGAGGCGAGGGACGCGGTGGTGTCCGGAGGGAGTTCGGCTCGGGCGTCATGCCGTCATGCTCCGGGCACGGCATCGTCCGAGGAAACCGGTGAGGAGGCGCGTCCGTGTGGGTCCTGGGCATCAACTGGAAGCGGCACGACAGCGCGGCCGCCCTCGTGGACGGCGACGGCCGCGTCTGGGCCCTCGCCGAGGAGGAGCGGTTCACGCGCGTGAAGCACGCGTGGGGCACGTGGCCGGCGCTCGCGTCGGCGTTCTGCCTCCGGACGGCCGGCATCGCGTGGCGCGACCTGGACGCGGTGGCCGTGGGGTGGGACCTCCCCGCGATGGAGCCCTGGGGCGACGACGACACCGCGCGGCTGTACGAGACGCTGTTCGGAGCCGAGGCGGCGACCGGGCGGCGGCCCGAGATCGTCTTCGTCCCGCACCACCTGGCCCATGCCCACTCCACGTTCCACGCGTCCGGCTTCGAGCGCGCCGGCGTGCTGGTGGTCGACGGCAGCGGCGAGGCGCACGCCACCTCGATCTACGCCGCCGACCGGTCCTCGGGCATCGCGCCGCGGCGCACCTGGCCCCGCGGCTACTCGCTGGGCGCGATGTACGAGGGCGCGACGCGGCTGCTCGGGTTCGGGAGCCTGGACGCGGGCAAGACGATGGGCCTGGCGCCCTACTGCGAGCGCGGCGCCGAGGCGGCGGTCGCGTTCCCTGACGTGACCGGGGACGTGGCGTGGACGGACGCGCACGGCCTCGGCGCGGACGAGAACGCCAGCCACCTGGAGTTCACCGGACGCTGGCGCCGGCTCCTGGCGCGTTCGGCCGGCGCGGTGAGGACACCGGCCGGCCAGCTCGACCAGGACCCGGTGGCGCGGCGCGTGGCGGGCGGCGCCCAGCGGGTGGTCGAGGCGAGCATGCGCGCCCTCCAGGCGGAGACGGTGCGCCTGACCGGGCACGCGCACCTGTGCCTCGCCGGCGGTGTGGCGCTCAACTGCGTGGCCAACGGGCTGCTGCCGGAACCCATCTACGTCCCTCCGTGCCCGCACGACGCGGGCGTGGCGCTGGGGGCGGCGTGGTCCGTCTGCCCGCCGGCACGCGCTGGCCTGCTGGAGAGCGCCTACCTGGGCAGTCCGATCGTCCTCGACGGCGAGCCCCGGCGGCTGCGGGAGGAAGGCTGCACGGTATCCGAGCTGACGCTGTCGGCGGTCGTCGATCTGCTCATGGACGGGGCGATCGGCGCGATCGCCGAGGGCCGTGCCGAGGTCGGCCCGCGGGCGCTCGGGCACCGCTCGGTCGTCGCCGTGCCCCGGCCGGCCGCCGTCCGGGACCGGATCAACCGGCTCAAGGGCCGCGAGCCGTGGCGGCCGCTGGCGCCGGTGACGCTGCCGGAGTTCGCGGCCCGGCTCTGGCCCAGCCAGGGCCTGCGCGAGCTGTACATGGTCGGCACCGCGACCGGGACCGACCTCGCGCGCGACACGATGCCGGCAGCGCTGCACGTGGACGGCAGCACGCGCCCACAGGTCCTGCCGCCCGGCCAGGCGCCCGTGCTGGAGGGCCTCCTCCGCGGCCTCGCCGGCGCGGGTCTCCCGCCGGTGCTGGTCAACACGTCGTTCAACGGTCCCGGGGAGCCGATCGTGGACTCGGCGGCCGACGCCGTCGCCGGCTTCCAGCGCCTCGGCCTGGACTTCCTCGTCCTCGGCGACCAGCTCGTCCAGAGGCGCCGGGCACCGCTGGCTCGGGCCGGCAGGGACGCATGACACTGGGAGACGCTATGGCCGTCACCGACTCCGATCCGGTCCAGACCGAGCGCGCGGCGGGCGTCGCGCGCTTCCTCACGCTCCTCGCGGAGGTGTTCGGCCTGGACGAGCTGACGCCGACCGACCACTTCCTCGACCTGGGCGGCGACTCGCTCGACGCGGTGATCGTGATGGACCGCGTCGACCTGGAGTTCGGCGTCCGCCCCGACCTCGACCTGTTCTTCCAGAGCGAGAACGTGCGGGTGGTCGCCGAGCGCTGGTGGGACCTGGTGGCCGAGGCGCGGCAGGCCGCGGCCACCGCCGAGTGACGTGTCCGCCCTGACGGACGCGGTGCTGGACGCGCTGACGCGCGACGGACCGCCCGCGCTCGTCGCCACGGCGGCGCGCGCCCACGTCCCGCGCGAGCGGCTGGCGGAGGCGATCCTGGCCGCCGCCGGGCGCGTCGGCGCCGCCGGCCGCGGCGAGCACGGCCTGGTCTGGACGGGCGCCCGCGACCCGGTCCTGATGGTGACCGGCGTCCTGGGCTCGCTGTGCGTGTCGTCCTGCGCTCCGGTCGAGGTGGACGACCGGGAGCCGGAGTACGACGCCGCGGCGAGGCCGGCGCCGCCCGACGCGGTGGCCACCGACGATCCCGGCTCCCCGCTGGCCGCCTGGGCCCGGGCCCGCGGCGTGCCGGTGGTGCCGCTCCAGGCCGAGGTCCTCTTCGCGCCCGGCGCGGCCCGGCCGGTCCCGCCGGCGGCGGCGGCGACGCTGCTCCGCTTCTTCACCTCTGGCACCACGGGCACGCCGCGCTCCATCCCGGTCCACCCCGAGCAGCTGCTGGCCGCCCTGCGCGGCGTCGCCGGGCGGCTCGGGCTGGGGCCAGCCGACGTGTCCCTCAGCCTCGTCCCGCTCAGCCACGTCCTGGGCCTGGTGACCACGACGCTGACCGCGCTGCTGGCCGGCGGCGGCGTGGCCTACGGCGACCTCGCCCAGCCGCGCCTGCTCGGCCAGGTGATCGCGGCCGGCCGGCCGACGTGGTGCGCGGCGTCCCCCAGCGCCCACCGGATGCTGCTCTACGCGGCGCGGAGCCTCGACGTGGACTGGTCGAGCCTGCGCTTCCTGCGGACCGCGTCGGCCCCGATCCCGCCCGCCCTGGCCGCCGACCTGGAGGAGTTCTTCGGCGTCCCGCTGATCAGCGCGTACGCGATGACCGAGGCGCCCGGCGAGATCGCGTCGGAGGGCTTCGATCCGGCCGACCGGCGAGCGGGCTCGGTGGGCCGGCCGACGATGTGCGAGGTGCAGGTCCGCGCGGAGGACCTGACGCCGCTGACCGGGGCGGTGGGCGAGGTCTGGATCCGCGGGCCGAACGTCCTGCCCAGCGCGATGGCGCCGGAGCGGGACCGATGGTTCGCGACCGGCGACCTGGCCGTGCTGGACGGCGACGGCTTCCTCTCGCTCGCCGGCCGCGTCAACGACCTGATCAACCTGGGCGGCATCAAGGTCTCGCCGGCCGAGATCGAGGCGGCGGTGCTGGACCTGCCGGAGGTGAGCCTGGCGGCGGCGTTCCCCATCCCGCACAAGACGCTGGGCCAGGCGGCCGGGCTCGCCGTGGTCCCCGCGCCCGGCGCGACGATCGAGCGCAACGACCTGCGCCGGGTGCTCGCCGAGCGGCTGGCACGGCGCAAGCTGCCGGCCACGATCGTGATCTGCGATCGGATCCCGACGAACCGTCGGGGAAAGATCGTGCGGCGGACGCTGCACGAGCAGCTGCGCGTCGGGTGATGGAGCGGCGGAGGCCGGCCGCCGGCGCCGGCGCGCGGACGATCCCCGAGCTGCTGTGCGCCTGCGCGGACCGGCGCCGCGACAGCGTCGTGATGGTCGAGTCGGGCGGCGAGGCGGTGACGGGCGGCGAGCTGCTCGACCGGGTGAGCCGGGGCGCCGGCCTGCTCGCCAGCCGTGGCGTGCGGGCCGGCGACCAGGTGGCCGTCGACACGCGCTCGATGGGCTGGGTCGACGTGGCGGCGGCGTACCTCTCCGTCACCTGGCTGGGTGCGACGGCGGTGGTCATGCCGGGCGTCCGCCGGTCCGACGAGCACGGCCTGCTGGACGCGCGGTGGATGGTGGGCGAGGAGGCGTCGGACGCCGGCGTCGGGGTCATCGCGCCCGGGGAGCTGCGCGGCGCGCCCGCGGCATCGCCGGCGCCGGCGGCCAGGCCGGGCGGGGTGCTGGACGTGCTCTACACGTCGGGCTCCACCGGCCGGCCGAAGGCGGTCGTGTCCCGGCACGCGCAGTGGGCGATGGCGCTGCGCACCGAGGTGCTGGCCGCGCGCGCGGGCCGGCCGGTCGCGCACCGGGGGGTGCCGATCGGAGTCTCCGCCGGCATCCACGGCGTGATGCTCGGCCACCTGGCGCGGGGCGCGACCAGCGTCCACGTCCGGGCGATGCGCGACCTGGCCGCCGCGGCCGAGGAGTGGCACGTGGCGGAGCTGCACCTGTCGCCCAACTCGGCCCGCGAGGTGCTGCTGGCCACGGACGAGGTCGAGCGGCCATGGGCCCAGGAGGTGCGCACGGTCCGCGTCGTCGGCGGTCCGCTGACGACGGACCTGGGCCTCCGACTGACGGCGGCGTTCCCGAAAGCCCGGATCGTGTCGTTCTACGGCCTGGTGGAAGCGGGCGCGGCGCAGTGCATGAAGGTGTTCGACCCGGAGCGTCCGGACTCGATCGGCCGGCCGCTGCCGGGCACCGAGCTGCGCCTGGTGGACGAGGCGGGAAACGAGGTGTCGCGGGGAGAGGTCGGCGAGCTGCTGGTTCGCAACGCCGGCATCCAGCCGCTGCGGTACCACGGCGACGAGGCGCTGAACTCGGCCGCGTTCGTGGGCGAATGGGTCCGCACCGGCGACCTGGGGACGATCGGCGAGGACGGCGAGGTCAGGCTGGTCGGGCGCTCGAAGGAGCTGCTGTTCCTGAAGACGCGGCGGATCGCCCCGCACGTGGTGGAGGACATCCTGGCGAGGTCGGTCCCGCCCGGGGTGGAGTTCGTCGTCCTGGGGCTGCCGACCGGGTCGTGGGACGAGATCGCGGTGTGCGTCGCCGGTTCGGGGCCGCCGGAAGAGGTCGCGGCGGCGGTGGCCGCGCTGGAGCGGGTGAAGGGCCCCTTCCGCCCCGGCGTGGTCCGCGTCGTGCCGGAGATCCCCCGGGCGCCGAACGGCAAGCCCCTGCGCCGCCTGCTGGCCGAGCAGCTCTCCGCCCGCTGATCAGGCGGGCGGCAGCATCCAGGCCAGGCCCGCCGCCAGGTGGGCCCGCGCCGAGATCGTGTTGTGGTCGCAGGCCGAGATGTCGCTCCGGACCTCGGCTCCGCGGTCCCGGAGAGCCGTGCCCAGCCGCTCCGTCAGGCTGGCCACGGGCTCGTACCGGCCCGCGGCCAGGTAGGCGCGGCGCGGCGCGGCCGCGGAGATCTCCGGCGCCACGGCGCCGGAGATGGCGATGAGCCCGGCGAAGCGGTCCGGCTCGCGCAGCGCGAGGTGGGCGGCGCCCACGGCGCCGGCGCTGAACCCGGCGATCACGCAGCCGCCGGCCGCCAGGCCGTGGCGCGACTCCAGCAGCGGCAGCAGCTCATCCAGCACGAAGCGGATGAACTCGGGGCTGCC
>Ga0070717_10001665_pt1 | contig 15450 bp, 10 predicted proteins | sample LARL113metaG_FD_71366 | JGI IMG/M metagenome (GOLD analysis project Ga0070717, IMG submission 71366) | Corn, switchgrass and miscanthus rhizosphere microbial communities from Kellogg Biological Station, Michigan, USA - LAR L11-3 metaG | ecosystem: Host-associated > Plants > Roots > Rhizosphere ... | reverse complement strand
GGCGCGCCTCCCGGCTACGTGGGCTACGACGAGGGCGGCCAGCTGACCGAGGCGGTCCGCCGTAAGCCCTACGCCGTCCTCCTCTTTGACGAAATCGAGAAGGCCCATCCCGACGTATTCAACGTGCTCTTACAGGTGCTCGACGATGGACGGGTCACCGATTCGCAAGGACGGACAGTGGACTTCAAGAACACCATCATCATCATGACCTCGAATCTCGGCAGCCGTTTTCTGCTCGAGGGCGTGACCGGTGACGTCATTCCCGAGACCGTGCGCGAGAGCGTGATGAGCGAGTTGCGCCGGGCGTTTCGTCCGGAATTTCTCAACCGCATCGACGAAACGATTCTATTCAAGCCCCTCACCCTCGAGGAGATCACCCAGATTGTGGATCTGCTGATGGCGGATCTGAATAAACGCCTGGCCGATCGCCGCATCACGGTGCGCCTCGACCCGAAAGCCAAAGAGTGGGCGGCGGAAAGAGGTTACGACCCGGTCTTCGGTGCCCGTCCGTTGAAACGTTTCCTTCAGCGCCAACTCGAAACCAAACTCGCCCGCGCGATGGTAACCGGCGAGGTGGCGCCCGGAAAAGACGTCGTATTCAAAGTTCACGACAACGAGCTGGTCATGACGTAAACCGCAGGTGCCGCGGTTTGTTGTAGCCGGGGGCGCCGACCCCGGGACGCGCAACGCGCGCCGATTGATTAAGCCCGCGGGAAGAACTCACGATCTTTCAAACCCCGGGGTCGGCGCCCCGGCTACAACAAGAAATATTGACAATAGAAATATCCGTGATAGCGTCTATCGCATGCAGGAGAATTCGCGTCACTTACGGCGGCTATTTCGGGTGTGGTTGCCTCAACCGACCTACTTTATTACGACCTGCGTGGCGAAGCGCAGATCCATCCTGGCCAGCGCCGCTGTCCAGCGAGTGCTCTATGAAGAGTGGAAGCAAATGGACAGAAGACATGGATGGGCAGTCGGGCGATTTGTCGTGATGCCCGACCATGTCCATTTCTTTGTGCGAGAAATTCCTGACCAGAAAGGACACACTTTGGCTAGAGCCATTGGCAGTTGGAAGGAGTGGACGGCTAAGCAAATCCTACCGCTTACAGGCACTTCCCGCCCACTCTGGCAGGCAGAATTTTTCGATCATGTCCTGCGGTCAACTGAGTCGATGTCACAGAAATGGGACTACATCAGAAACAATCCAGTTCGCTCCGGATTAGTCAGTCAGCCAGACGAGTGGCCGTTTCAAGGGAGCATTCATTTCGAATAGGTCGTCGTATTCCGTTGTAGCCGGGGGCGCCGACCCCGGGGTATTCGGTATTCTATTTCAAACCCCGGGGTCGGCGCCCCCGGCTACAACGGCCGAATCGGCCGCGGCCATCACGGCTGCTCTGCAATTTTCCGGTTGCAGCGCGGGCCCGCAGTGCAGCGTGCACGGCGCGCCCCGGTTCCTCTGTCGTTCGCTCGTGTAACAAGTTTCTGATTACACGGCACTTCATCCCGTGATGGCTCCCTGGCACGAGCATCGCTCAAGAGTACGGGCTATGAATAACGACACCGTACTTATCACTGGGGCCTCCAGTGGAATTGGGAAAGAGCTGGCGAGACAGTTCGCCAAACACGGTCACCCATTGGTGATCGTTGCGCCGGTGGAAGCGGAGTTGCAGTCCGTGGCCGCCGAGTTGTCGAATGAATACAACGTTCCCGTCCAAGTCCTGGCCAAGGACTTGACCGACGAGGATGCGGTCGAGGAAATTTACACTGAGCTCCGCAGCGCCGGAACGGAAATTGAAATTCTGGTTAACAACGCGGGGCTGGGGCACCGCGGAAACTTCTGGGAAGTGCCCTTGGAGCAGCTCCTCGAAATCCTGCGCCTCAACGTCGAGGCGGTGCTGAAGCTGACGCGCTACTTTCTCCCCGAGATGGTGAGCCGCGGCCATGGTCGGGTTTTGAATACCGCCTCCATCGCCGGTTTCGAACCCGGTCCGATGATGGCGACCTACCACGCGTCCAAGGCCTTCGTCCTCTCGCTTTCCGAATCGCTCGCGACGGAATTGAAGGACACCGGGGTCACCTTGACTGCGCTGTGTCCTGGGCCCGTGGATACGGATTTCTTCCCCAAGGCCGAGATGGTGGAAACGAAGGTGTTCCAAAAGGGAAATGTGATGGCTCCGCAGGAAGTGGCGGAAGCCGGTTACGAGGCGCTGATGAATGGCGAGCGCACGGTCGTTCCGGGTGCGGTCAACAAAGCCATGGTCTTCTCTCGGCGTTTCCTCCCCGAATCGGGCCAAGCGAAGATGAACGAAAAGATGTACCAAGAGGTGCCGCCGGAGGATCAAAAGCGAGAACGAGGCGACATCGAGGCCAAAGCCGCCGCCCGCGAATAAAGCCAACGCGAGACTGACTTGATCCAGTGCGGCTTAGCCGGGGCTGGAAGGGTCGGTCTCCATCCGGGCGAGGTCGCAGGCAGCCTGCTCACGAAGCGCGGGTCTTAGCTGAGATCATCCGGCCGGACGAGAAGTGCGCCTTTGCTACTTCTGCTTTGCGCCGCACCGACTTTCCGAAGACGGTGCGGCGTATGGCCGCCTCACCTCTCCGTTTTTTTAACCGTTACACCGGTCAGCTCGAGACCGAAGAAATCTACGGCGAAAAGTGGCTGCGGCTCATTTATGAAAATCCCGCGGGCTCGTTCCTCCTCTGGGCGCTGGTCAAGCGAGCGCTGTTTTCCCGCTACTACGGCTGGCAGATGAGCAAGCGGGTAAGTGCGAACCGGATACTGCCCTTTATCATCAAATATAATGTGAACGCGGAGGAGTTCGCGAAATCGGTTTTCGACTACAAAACCTTCAACGAGTTTTTCTACCGGGCGTTGAAAAAAAGTGCGCGCCCCATCGCCGCCGCGGAAAACGCGGTCGTCTTCCCAGCCGACGGCCGCCACCTCGTGTTCCCGAATGTGGATACGGCCGAAGGATTTTACGCGAAGGGGGCGAAGTTTACTTTGGCAGAGCTGTTGGATGATGGAGCGTTGGCGGCGAAGTTTGCCGGAGGGAGCATGGTGATTTCGCGGCTCTGCCCGGTCGACTATCACCGTTTCCATTTCCCCCTCGCTGGGACGCCGGGCGAGGCCGAATTGATTCGCGGTCCCTTGTTCTCCGTCAGCCCCATCGCGCTGCGTCGCCACATCGAATTTCTGGCCCAGAATAAGCGGATGAAAACCCTGCTCCAAACGCCGCGCGCTGGATCTGTGATCTGCATGGAGGTTGGCGCGACCAATGTGGGTTCGATCAGCCAAACGTTCATCGCCGCTCGGCCGGTGACGAAAGGAGAGGAGAAAGGCCTCTTTAAATTTGGAGGCTCCTGCGTGATCACGCTCTTCGAGGCCGGTCGTGTCCGTTTCGATCCCGATCTGATTCAGCAGAGCACACAGTATATGGAAACCTACGGGCGCATGGGCGATCAAATGGCGGTTCTCATCTGAGGGGAGGGAGCAGGGGAAAGCGTCGTGTTTACTTGAGCATTGGGGGGCCCTGCGCATGTTGCGCGCGCCATGAACCCGAAATTTTCCGCGTACGCACACCCTGAAGCCCTTGTCGACGGCGCTTGGCTCCAGGAGCATTTGAACGATCCCACGATCCGCATCGTGGAAAGCAACGAGGACGTGCTGCTTTATGACACCGGACATATCCCAGGCGCGGTTCACATTGATTGGCGAGGCGATCTGCAGGACAATGTTCAACGCGATTATATTTCGCCGGAGCGGTTCGCGGAGGTCTGCTCGAAGAACGGGATCACGCCGGAAACGACCATCGTCTTCTACGGCGACAAGTCCAACTGGTGGGCCGCGTACGCGCTCTGGGCGTTTCAACTGTTCGGCCACACCCGGGTGAAACTCCTCGATGGCGGCCGCGACAAGTGGAAGGCGGAGGGCCGCCCCCTGACTCGGGACAAGGTCTCGTACCCGAAAACCAACTACCCGGTGCCGGCCAAGCGGAACGACGAGGAGATCCGCGCGTTTTACGCCGATACCCTGGCCCACTCGAAGGCGCGCAAGCCCCTGATCGACGTGCGGTCACCCGGTGAATACAAGGGCGACGTCACGCACATGCCGGAGTACCCGCAGGAAGGCGTCCTGCGCGGCGGACACGTCCCCGGCGCGCGCAGCGTGCCCTGGAAAACCGCGGCGAACGACGACAGCACCTTCAAGAGCTTCGATGAGTTGAAAAAAATCTACTCCGAAAATCTCGGTCTAAAAAAAGACGACGACATCATCGCCTACTGCCGGATCGGCGAACGTTCGAGCCACACCTGGTTCGTCTTGAAATACCTTCTTGGATACAACAAGGTCCGCAACTACGACGGCTCCTGGACCGAGTGGGGCAATATGGTTCGCTCGCCCATCGCGAAAGGGGAGTTGCCGGGGTAGGTGCGGCTGGCCGAAGAGGTCTCCACTTTTTCGGCGATAATTTGGCAGAATGAGAGGAGAAGTTGGCATGTAGTAGGTTGGCAGTTGGTAAAACCCCTGCCGAGGAATGGTCTTACTCACTCCCAACTTCTAACTGCCAACTACTCCTAAACCCTAGCAGCGCCTGAACCCTCACGAGCCACCTCACCGCCGATTCGTTTTCCCTCACCCAAAAATGTACCCCCCCAAACTGACCGAGATCGTCGAGTTTTTCGAATTTCTCTCGGAAGACGAGAAACGCGAGAACCTGATCGCGTACGCCGACCAGGCGGCCAGTTGCGCACCGAAGGCGGGCGATGTATTCGATCTGGAGGATACGCGGAAAGACGAGGAGTGTACCGACACGGTCGGCGTATTTCTTCGGGTCGCCGCCGGCTCTCGCGCCGCTCATTTTGCGATCAACCTTGGGCCGCACGTGCAGACCTTGACCCGCGCGATGACCGCCATTCTCTGCAAGGGTCTGGAGGGCGCCTCGCCTGAAGCGGTCTTGGAGGTGCCGCAGGATTTTGTGCCGAAGATTGTCGGTGGCCAGCTCGTCCGCCTGCGCAGCCAGACGGTTTATTATATTCTCACTCGGATGAAGAGTGTCTGCAAAGTCTGGCTCAACCGCGAGCGCAGCGCGCAGGCGGCGGGGTAGGATGGCTTCTGTAAGCGGCACGTGGATACGCCCGGTTTCGATTTATTTCTCGCCGCGGTAAACCGTGGCGAGTTTCCGCAAGACGCGCTCGAGTTCGCGTAAGTACTCCGCCTCTGACCCTTCACCGCGTCGGCGTCGCACCGCTTCCAATTCCTGCTCCCATTGATCGCGCTGCTGCTTCCGCTCGGGCGTCAGCACCGGCGCATCGGGGGCGTCGATCAAGGCGATCTGATGGGCCCGAAAACCGTCAGCCGCCGAAGCGAGTTTGCCGTCGGGGCGTTTGATCACTCGCACGCCCTGAAACCAATCGGCGGGCGTTCCCAGTCTGTCTCCGTTGTCGTCGATCAGCGCGTGCTCCGTCGCCATCCTGCCGTTTTCCGCGTAGAATGTCTGGGTCTCCTTGGCCGCAAAGAGAAAGGCTTCGAGCACCGAGGTCGAGCCGTCCTGGTCGAGATCCGCCCGGGGCGAACCGATGGCTTGAGCGAAGCGCTCGCCGAAACGCGCGTAGTTCACTTCCTCTCCGCTTCGTGTAGCGGTGATGATGATACGTCGAGGTCCCGAGAGCAACGGGAGGAACGGTCCACTGGCCGACCCTCCGTGCACCACGATCAGGGTGCGCTCGCGCAGCGGCTCCAACCAGTGCGCTAGATCCTGAGCCGAAAGGTCGGGGCCCCGCAAATTCCAGAAGGCCTCTTGGTGATCAAACGTCCCATGACCCAAATAAACCAGCCACGCCGGGGTGAGCGCCTGCGGATCCAAGGCCGCCAGCGCGCGCTGCACGCGCTCGCGATCGGAGGGCGACCCGTCGGCCGGGGCATCGAGTCCGATCGTGGTGAGGTGAGCGCCCGCGCGGCGGGCGGCATCCCGCCAAGCCGCGGCCGCGGCGCTGAATGCGGCTTGGTATGATTCTTCTCCCGGCGCGCCGACCACCAGGATGATCTCGTGAGCAGGGTTGGACGCCGGTGTCTCCGCCCTGCCACTACGGGGCGCAGCCGCGACCAGAAATACGAGAATAGATGCGACGAAGGCCCGCCCCCAGAAGCTCAAACGTCCCGTCGTAGTTGTAGCCGGGGGCGCCGACCCCGGGGTTCGAAAAACCGTCGACAATCCCCAGGCCCCGGGGTCGGCGCCCCCGGCTACAACGGAAGGGATCCACGCCTTCAGCTGCTCCAGCGTTTTCCTACTCCATCTTCTGATTTTATCCGTACTCGGGTCAGAACGCCGCGAAGACGTGAGAACGATCGCAAGGGAGGCGCGCTGCCGCGCGTCGCGGGGTGGGGGCACCCCGCCTACATCTTGAAGGGGCGGGACGAGGCTCATGGCAGACCTTTCTTTCGCCGCAAAAACCACTCGGCGAGAAAACATCCCAAGACCGCGAGCAGGACCCAGCTTTGTTGCCAGAGCGGCCAGGCGCGCGATTCCATGATCGGCGCGGCGCGTTTCGGCAGGCGTTCGGCAAATTTGTCCAACTCCGTTTGCGCGATCACTTCGCCTTTCGTCCGCCGCGCGATTTCCTCGAGCAGGGCGCGATTGGGTTCGAGCGAGGCGAACTCTTCGGCCAGCGGATCACTGACCCAGCCAGCCTCCGCGTGGCCGGCGGACTGTCCTGCATTATCGAATACGTCGGCCTCGACCACGTACGCTCCCGCGTCTCTCAACGACAGCGTGGCGACGAATTCTCCGGGGCGGTCATTGATCGGCTCCCCGGGCAAGGAGACGGTGGCAAAAGCCGGCCCGGGCCCAGGGGCGGGTTTTTCGTCGTGGCGCGTGACGGTGAAGGTCACGCGCGCCGCGTCGAGCGGACGAAAGGCGCGGTCTTTCGCCACCGCGTGCAGCCGCACGCCCTCGCCGTCCGGCGCCGGCTCGACTTGCACGCTGATCCGCGGTGGAGCATCGGTCACCAGCCAGCGCGTGAGCTGTCGCCAAAAACGGGCTACATCCGGTTGATCGTTCTCGCCCCGCATGCCCCAGCGCCAGATATCCCCCACGGTGATACACGCCACCCGGCCCGCGCCGTAGCGTTGCGAGACGAGCGCTGGATAAATGTGCCCGGCTTGATCCTCGACCGTGGCCAAGGCGGTCGCGCCCGGTTTGATCGAGTCGAGCGGGTTCATCACTTGGAATTTCGGCATGCTCGCCAACCGCTCGGCCTCGTCGCTCTCCACCGCCCGCACGCGCATCCAGGGCTCGACCCAGCCTTCCCGCGTTAGCTTCCAGGTGAGTTCACCTTCCGGTTTCGCTTTGGCGGGCCGATCGAGATGAAGCGGCAGGGCGGTGGCGAGGGGAGTTCCCGCGTATCCACCATGGTCAAACGTATCCGGTCCGCCGAGCATCAACAACCCACCGCCGCGTTCGGCCGCGAAACGCCGAAGCAATTCCAGTTGGTCGTGGGTGAAAAAACTGGCTTCGATGTCGTCGAGGATGATCGCGTCGTAGGCGAAGAGTTCTTCGGGAGTGGCCGGAAAACCGCCGCGCAGTTCGTTCTCGTCGCGCGCGGCCACGCGTACCATCACGGGTTGATCGTAGCGCGCGGTTTCGTCTTCCGCGCGTCCGAAGCCGCGAAACAATGGATTGGCCGCTTCGCCCGCGTGGCCCTTGAATTCAAATTTCGGTTCGCGTCTCGCGACCCGGATCAACCCGACCATCTGCAGCTGCGGGTCGTCGCTGAGCGAGCGATTGAGAAACTTGTATTCCCAGTTGGGACGCCCTCCGACGTACATGATGCGGTACGCCGGACGCCCTCGATCAATCAACACACGCCGACGATTGTTCAGCGTGGTGGCTTCGTTGCCCGCCAGTCCGCGCGGCTCGGCGGTGACTTCGTAGAACTGCACCCCGGTGCCGCTCGGATGCCAGCGGAAGGTCGCATCCGCCACGGTGCCGTTCTGAGAGCGCACCACTTGCGGCGGAGGAATTTCTTGTGCAGCGGTTTTGTCGACCGGCTGGTTGACCAGCGCGAGCGGCGCGACTTTTACCTCCACCCGCACGCCGTCCGCGCGGTGTGCTCCCACCGTCGCGCGCAGAGTCACGGGGCTGTCGTCGAACGCCGTTTGTCGGACGTCGGTCCGCTCCAGGCGAATGTCGCGTAGGTGGTCCGGTTTGCCGATCACCACCGGATAAATCGGCGGCAGCCCAGTCAGGTCCGGCAGGCCATTGGCCACGTCGGTCGCATTTCCGTCAGTGAACAAAAGCACTCCGGCCAGAGGCTGACCGGTGAAACGCTCGCGAATCTCCTTCAGCGCTCGTCCGAGCGAGGTCCGGTCGCCCTGGAAATCGAGCGCGGCGAAATCTTGCACCCGCCGTAGCTGACGATCGAATACATAGGACCGGAGTTGAAACTCGTCGCTCAACGTATTCAACCAGAGACTACGAATGTCGGCCAGCATGGCTTTCATCTCGTCCGCGCGCGAAAGGGTCGCGTTTTCCTCTTTCACCTGCAGGCCTTGGCTGTTGTCCGCGAGCAGGACCAGGGTGTTGGCCCCGCGTTTCGCCCGGGATGAAACCCACTGCGGCTCTAGCAGGCAGAGCAAAACCAGCGTGATGCCCAAAGTCCGAAGCACCAGGCCCGGTACGATCGAGGTCCAGCGTCCGGCGGCCGGCCGCGTGGCCAGCCAGGCGAGCGGAACCAAGACCGCAGCCGCGAGGACGGCGGTCCAGAGCCAGGCTCCCCGGGAAAAGAGAAAAGTTGCGAGGAAAACGGTCTGCATTCCCCACGTCAGCGGCCCAACGCCTCGTAATATTTTCGAACCGACTCGGCGTACTTGTCGGGCACGGGATCGTGGTCCACCGGTTGCAGCGCTTCCGGATTTTCACGGCGCGCCAATTCCTGACGCAGCAAGACTCGGGCTTCGGCCAGCGGCGCTCCGATGCTCGCTTCGACCGTGGCCCACTGAGGCTCGCGGCTGTGGCGTTTGAACTCGCGCCGGAGCGCCTCGGCTTTTTCCCGCGCCGCGGCGAGTCGCTGCCGCGCCTCCGGTAGCTCAGTCAATTCCTCGACCGTGCGCAAACGCTCGAACCAGTCGTTGAAACCGTCGCCCGTGAGGGGCCGTCGGCCTTCTTCGCCGCCCTCCGCTGTGGCCCCGCCCGCTGTAGCCGACGTCGCCGCTGTACCCGGGGGCTCCGCCGTAGCCGGAGGTGCCGTTGTAGCCGGGGGCGTCGTTGTAGCCGGGGGCGCTGACCCCGGTGTCTTAGAATTGGATTCTGTGCTCGACTGGCTTCCTTGGCTCTTTCGATCCCCGGGGTCACCGCCCCCGGCTACAGCGGAGCCGTCCCGACCGGGTTGGCTGGGTTGTCCTGCTTTTTCCGATACCGGACGTTCTCGCTCCAGCTGTTTCGACAAGTCGTCCAGCTCTTTTTGGGCGTAACGCAGTTCGGCGCTCTCGTCGCCCAAGACGGAGTCGGCGGCGCGCTCGACCCCGTTTTGTAATTGTTTCAGCTCGCGGCCGGCTTGAGTGACCGCGTCTTGCGCCTGCGGGACGAAGCCGCGCCGCAGCATTTCGGCCCCAGCCTGAAGCTGCTCGCCGGTTTGGTTCTGCCCTTGCTGGCGCAGGAGGTCGTAAAGCCGGCGATGCAAGCCGGGCTCGCTGGTCTCGGAATCCTCCGCGACCCGCCGGAGCGTATTCAAAAGGTTATCACGGGAGGCTCGTTCTTCTTCCAAGGTTTTTGCCACCTCCTCCCGTGAAGCCGAGTCGTCGAGCGGGTGCGCGGACCCTTGATTGAGCTCGCCCAATTTTTTCTCCGCGGCGTTTTGTTTTTCGGAGAGTTCCCGGGCCTGACGTCGCGCTTCGCGCAGCTCTTCGGAAAACTGGTTTGAACTCTCGCGGCGGAAATTCTCCTTCAGATTCTCCAAGCCTTCCGCGGCTCGAGACCCCGAGGCGAGGGCGGGAGAAATTTCCCCTTTCTCCAATCGCTCGCCCGAACGGCGCATGTCCTCGCGCGCCTGTTCGAGTTGTTCACGGGCTTGCTGGGTCTGGGCGCCCGGCGGCCGCTTATCCATCCGTTCGCGGAGCTCGTCCGTATCCGCCAACATGCGACGCTGCTCTTCTTCCAGGCGTTTTAGTTCCCGGCGCACCTGTTCGCGCTGTGCTTCATCGCGGGCGGCGGTCAGCGCGGTCTGCAATTCCTGCAAGCGTTGGTTCACCTCCTGCTGGCGTCGGGCGAGCTCGCGGAGTTTGCTCAAGGCCTGCAGCTGCTCGCGCTGTTCGGGCGTGGCCATGGCCTGGGCCTCCGTCTCGGTTTCGTAGCGATTCTGTTCGGCTTTGAAATCGAGTTGATTGAGCTCGCGTTGGTTGCCGCGTCCATTGCCGGAGCGGCTGCGGGAATTGGACTGCGAGACCCGCGTTTCCCTCGGCTGAAGCTTGAGCAGCTCCTGGTAGGCGCCCTGGGCGCTGGTCCAGGCCGCGCCAAATGGCTCCGACCGATTCCCTTTCTCGGCCTCGGCGAGCTGTTCGAGGGTGCGATCCATGAAGCGCGCGGCTTTTTCCGCCGCGGCGCGTTGCCGGGCCTCTTTCAGTTCCGGCGTGTGCTCCCGGAGGCGCTGCCGCACGTTGGATTGAGATTGCTCGAGCGTATTCAACTGATCCTTACGCTTATCCGGCGGTGGCGGTTCCTGTTTCATTTTCCACAGGGCGAGGGAAATCTGGCGCTGGATTTCGAGTAGCTCCTGGCTCTGTTGGCCGACGCCTTGCTGCTGACTCGACTGCGATCCTGCGCCCGACTCGTCTTCGCGGAAGATTTCGTCGAGCGGGCGAACTTCGGCGAAATGCAGGTCGCCCGCGGTGCGCCGCGATTTCCCGTCGGGCCCAAAATCGTCGGCCCAGGCAAACCAGGTGATGAGTTGACCGGCCTCCAGCTTGCGAGTCTCGAGCGCGAGCGGGTGGCTGAACTTCGCCTCGACGGCGCGCGTCGCGGCCTCCGGTTTGAGCGATACAAACTCGGGTTCGCCTTCGCCGAAGGAAAATGCGATCCCGTAATCCAGCAGACCGAAGTCGTCCCGTGCCTCCGCTTGCAGGAGCACCTCTTCGATCGGAGAAACCCGGGGATCGCCGGTCGGCGCGATCCATCGCAGGGCGGGGCGCTGGTTGGGCAGCGCCTCGATCCGAATCTCCTCCGGCACGCGGTTCGTTCGGCCCTGCTCGTCTTCCAAGCGCAGGGTGAAGTGCCGCGACTGGGCGATTCGTAGGGACAATTTGAATTCGGTGTGTTGGGCGTTCGCCGCAACCAAGGCCACTTCCGACCCATCGGTCTCGCGCAACGCGGCCCGTCGCAGCGGCTTGTTCATCGAAAAGGTGTAGGTCAACTCGGTGCCCTCCACCGCGCTGACCCGGCGGGTTTCGGCGATCGTCCGCGGTGGCATTCCGGTGTACGCGGGATAGGTTAGGGCCGCGTCGGCCCGAACCAACGCGGGCAGATCGAAGACTGTCAGCTTGAAGGTCTCGCTGGTTCGCCCGTCATAAGAAACCTGATACGTCGTATCCAGGAGCAGCGGCGGTAGGCTGAAAGCGAATACCGGATCGGACAGGCTCTTGGCCATCGTGCCGGCGTGTTTTTCCCCATCAGCGGTTTGCCACACCAGTTTGGTGTCTTCGGGCAGCGCGCCGCCGAATCGGGCGGTGATCACCACCACGAAATGGCGTTCTACCTCGGCGTTCCCCGGGGTGACGGTGATGCCGAAGGGACCGGTCAGAGGAAGTCGGATCTTCATTTTCCGCCCGGGCGACACTTTTTCCGAAAGGGCGATGCCCGCGAGCAGTGCGAACGCGACGCACATCGAGGCCACGTGAAGGATTTTCCACCGCGAGAGCGAGGGATCGGGCTGAGCCCAATCGTGCTCGTCGGCGTGCTGGAGCGCGCGTCCGATCACGCGGCGTTGAAGAAAATTAAATTGGCCGGCTTCGGCCCTTTGCTCGAGGGCGGTCTGCAAAGCGAGTTGAAGCTCAGGATGCCGAGCCTCGAGGGCGCGCGCGGCTTCCTCGAGATCGATGGGACAGCGACGTGTTTCCCGCCAATTCCAAAAGGCGGTCGATGCGATGAGCAGGCCGAGGAGCGGAACGGCCCAGGCAATCCCCACTCCCGTGATCCAGCGTGTAACCAGAAATAAAATACCAAGCAGGGCCACGCCGGCCCAGAGCGCCGCGCTGTGCCGGTGCAAGCGAGCCTCGCGGCGTTGGCGCGCGGCGGCGCTGAGCTGGGCTTCCAGTCGAGGATCGATCTCAGGGAGAAGGGTTGGCATGGGAATTAACCTCCCGCAGGGATGGAGGGGGCGTCCGCGACGTTTTCCCACCGGGCCAGCGCTCGCGCGACCAGGCTTTCCAAGGCGAGCAGCGCGACCGTCGCGATCAGCAGCCACCGCCAGAGTTTTTGCCGACCTTCGATTTCGATCGCCGCCGCGTCCAGCAAAGCGTGACTGGGATCGGCTGCTCCGGCGTTTTTCACCTCCGCGGCCGATTTGGTCGGCACGCCGAGTTGTTCAAAAGTATCGAGCGGCAGCGGATCGGTCCGGCTTTCTTCCGCTGGAAGTTCGAGGGCGACCCAACGAACGCCGGAGTAGTCCCGCAGCTGATACAGACCGGGTCGGCTGGGCCGCGAGGCGGTGAAAGCGTCAGCCGCGTCCTGGGCGAAACGCCAGCGGGCCGCGGGATCGTGGGTCAGTCGCGCGGCGTCGGTCAACTCGGCGTACAGAGGTGGGGGCGGCCCGCCCGAGGCGCGTTCGAGTAAGGATTGCAGCCAGGGCACGAATTTGGTCGAGAGCACCCATTGGCTGGCCGCGGGCGACCACTCACCGGCCCAGGTGATGACTCGGCCACCGCCGACCGACGACTCGATGACGGCGGCCGATCCGTCGTCGAAACGGGCGGCGACGGCCGACGAACTTGTCCCCGGAAGTTGAATCGGGAGAGCGTGCCAAAAGCGGAGATGGCTGAAATCGCTGAAACGCGGATCGGCAAAGATAGAAAAAAGCGGATGAGTGAAGTCGATCTGGCCGAGCAGGGCCGGACCTTTCTCGCTCGCCGCCGCGGCCCAACCGGTTTCTCCGGCGAGCGCGGCCGCGGTCTCGACCATTTCTGTGCTCGACGCGGTCACCACCGCAAAGGCGCCGGCCTCAACTCTCGCCCGCAACGCGGTGAGCAGAGCGGGACGGAGCGGTTCGTCGACCAGGATCAAGCTGGCCGTCGCGAGGCGTTCGCCTGAACCCTGGGGATCGAGGGTTTCGAGCGACACGCGCGCGTCGCGGGCGCTGCTCAACGCGCGGCTCACGTAAAACGGCCCGTGCTGCGGGTCGTCCATCGGGTGGCCGCCGAGGTAAGCGAGGGTGGATACACGCGGCGGCGCGGACACGCACCAGGCGCGGTTGTCGAACGGCTCACTGTCGCCGCTCAACGCGACTTCGAAGGGACCCACAGCGTCGGCCGGAAGAGGCACAAGAGCCAGGTGAGTTTCGCCCGCGCCGAGATCTAAGGTTTGCGGAGCGCCGATTTCTTGGCCGGTCAGGCCGTCGCGCAGCTGAAGCGAGAGCCGGAGCGGAGGCGCGCCGTGATCGCGGGTGACCCGGATCCGCGCTTGGGGCGGAGCGCTCGGGCTCTCGTTCCAGCCGAGGAATTGCACCCCGGCATTGTTGGCCAGGGCAGGGGAGGTGCGTTCGAAACTCACCTCGCAGGCCGGCGGCCAGTCGCGTCCGGCCAAACCGGATACACGGGTGCCGCTCGCGAAATCAGAGATGATGATCAACCGCTGCCGCGCTACGATCCGAGAAGCGTCGGTGAAGACCTCGAGCGCGGACTCGATCGACGTATCCAAATAGAAAGGACCCCAGCTCGGTTCCCGCTGGGCCAGCAGGGCGCGCAGCTGCCCGACACGTTCACCGGAGGGCAGTTGCGCCCATTGCTCGGCGGAGAGGAGCGGCGTGACCCCGGCCGAGGCGAGTAGCACGGTGCAGCGGTCGCCCGGCCGCAGGGTCTCGGCCACGCGCACGGCGCGGTCGCGCGCTTCATTCCAGAGGCCGGCGCGCCGCATACTCGCGCTTTCGTCCAGCAGGATGACCACCTCCTGCGACACCTCGGCGGAGGCCGGGACGACGGTGCGGTCGCGGAAAAAGGGGCGGGCGAAGGCCAGGGCGAGCAGCGCGACAATCAAACAGCGCAGGACGAGCAGCCACGGGTGCTGCAGTCGACTGCGCCGTTGGAGCTGGGGCGGCGAGGTCTCGAGGAACCGCGTGGCGCTGAAGGTCACGCGGTCGCGCGTCACGCGCCGAATCAAGTGAGCGATGATCGGCCCGACCAGGAGAGCGGTGGCGGCGAGAAACCAGGGCGTGAGGAAATTCATCGGCGTCTCCTCAGTCTGCGTGCCGCGCCGCTGCCGCGTATCAGATCGTTCAATACTAGGTCGAGCGGTCGGTCCAACGTGGCGCCGATATGCGGAATGCCGCGCTGCTGCAGGGCTAGCCGCACCGCGGACTGGTGGGCGGAGAACCGTTCGAGGTAGCCTCCTCTTGCCCGGTCCGGGTCGACGTAGAGGGTCTGCCCGTTCTCGATGTCCTCCCAGACGGCGGCGCGACCAAAGTTCAAAGTCTGTTCGGCTGGATCGAGAACCTGGATGGCCCGCACGTCATGCCCCGCGGCGGCGACGCGACCCAGCGCGCGGTCCCATTCCGAGACCGGCGAAAGGAAGTCCGAGATGATCACGACCACACTCCGGCGGCGCCAGAGCGGCGCGGCGTGATCGAGGGCACGGTCCAGCCGCGTGTCCCGCGCGGGCGAGGTCCGTTCCAGCAGGGCCAGCAGGTGGCGCCACTGGCCCCGCCGCCAGCGGGCGGGAAGGACATCGAGCAAACCGTCGGCGAAGGTCGCGAGTCCAACCGCATCGCGCTGCTTGAGCAAAAAGTAGCCGAGGGTGGCGGCGAGAGTCCGGGCGTATTGAGATTTGGATACGCCGGTGGAGCCGAACTCCATCGAGCGACTGACGTCGACTAGCAGTTGGCAACGCAGATTGGTTTCGTCCTCAAATTGCTTGAGGTAGTGACGATCGGTCCGAGCGACGACGCGCCAATCGAGATGACGCAGATCGTCGCCGACGGTGTACTGACGGTACTCGGTGAACTCGGCGGAAAAACCGGTGTAAGGGCTCCGCTGCAACCCGGCCCAGAGCCCCTCGACCACCACGCGGGCCCGCAGCTCCAAGTCGCGGATCGCGAAGAGCGCCCGCGGATCGAGGCCGCGGGTGGGAGCGGGGGAGTTGGGGGTGGGGGCGACCATGCGTCAGAGAGAGATTTTCGTTCTGTAGCCGGGGGCGCTGACCCCGGGACGCGCAGCGCGCGCAGGGTTGAAGGATGCGATCAGACCGGGGTCAG
>Ga0070717_10001664_pt1 | contig 15451 bp, 17 predicted proteins | sample LARL113metaG_FD_71366 | JGI IMG/M metagenome (GOLD analysis project Ga0070717, IMG submission 71366) | Corn, switchgrass and miscanthus rhizosphere microbial communities from Kellogg Biological Station, Michigan, USA - LAR L11-3 metaG | ecosystem: Host-associated > Plants > Roots > Rhizosphere ... | reverse complement strand
TGCGAAATGGACTGAATATCGGCCGGGGGCGGGTAACTCATCCGGCGGTTGCGCGCGATCTCGGCCTGCCGTTTACTCCCCTTGAGCAAGTACTCGGCGAAGGATGAGAATGGCTCGCCAATAAGCTAAAAGTTTCGGATTATTGGCTATGGATCGAGGACCGAGCACTCCCTATTTCACACTAAACAGGCTGGAGAGGGGGAATTGGCGCTCCTTCCGATGACCGCGCTAGCACGTCCCGATGTGCGGCTTGACGCGTCCGCCGGCCCCGATCTCGCGCGGGCGGGAGACATCGACGCCGCCGCAATCGCGGCGATCACTAATCTCTATCGTCAAATTCTTCCGCCCTGCGGTGCCATCCTCGATCTGATGTCCGGTTGGGTGAGCCATCTGCCGCCCGAAATCCCTTATTCACGTGTCGTCGGGGTGGGCCTCAACGCCGGCGAGTTGGCAGAAAATCCCTTTCTCGACGAATGGTACGTGCAAGATTTAAATCAAAATCCGGGGCTGCCATTTGCTATCGCCGAGTTTGACGGCGCGGCGATCTGTGTCTCGGTGCAACATCTGACCCGGCCTTGCGAAGTCATCCGTGAAGCCGGGCGGGTGCTGAAACCAGGAGCACCGCTGATTGTGACCTTCTCGGAGCGCTGCGTCGCGACTCGCGCCATCGGGTGCTGGTGCCTTCTCGATGACGCCGGTCATCTCTGCCTGATCGCGCAACATTTTGTCCAGGCGGGCAATTGGACCGACATCCGTTGCCTCGATCGGACGCCGCCGGGCGGCAGAGATCCCCTTTATGCGGTGATCGGCCGCAGCCTTGGCCCGACGCCGGCAATCGGTGATGACTAGCTGTCGTAAGCCACCATTGAGGAGAACGGTACGTCGATGCGGCTGCGACCCTGCAAAAACGTAAGCTCGATGATACACGCCGCGGCAGTGACGACTCCGCCCCGCTGCCGCACCAAGTTGATAGCGGCCTGCATCGTCCCCCCGGTTGCCAGCAGATCGTCGAGCACGACGACACGCTGACCGGAGGTGATTGCATCCTCCTGGATTTCGATCGTGTCAGTTCCGTACTCGAGATCATACGTAAAGTACGCAGTCCGGCCTGGTAGCTTGCCCTTCTTGCGGACCATCGCGAAACCGCGGCCGAGTTCATAAGCGAGCGGGGCGGCGACCAGAAAGCCGCGGGATTCGATCCCGACCAGCAATTCGGGCTGGTGCGGACGAAGCGCCTCCGCCAAGCGTTGGACTGTCGTCTTCCAAGCGTCAGGATGAGCGAGCAGCGTCGAAATATCGTAGAAGAGGATGCCCGGCTTGGGAAAATCAGGTATCGAGCGGATATGCTGCTTGAGGTCCATTGCCTTTGTCCCCGACGATCCAGACGTTGCGAACGATGCGTTCTCTCATCGCGGCATAGCCACTTTTCTTGCGGTTGAAAAGGCCTCGCTCGGCGGCGGATGAGCTCACTCTGAACGCTTGAACCCGATGGCGTCCGTCGCCGCTACCCTTGTCGAATCCGAACCCGGATCGTTTGTCTTTGCGGCGGCCGGTGAATGGCTGGTGGCGACCGCCGCGGAGGTGGATCGGCGACTGCGCGGCCTGCAGATGCCCAGCGACAAGCGCGTCACTCTCGATCTCGCGGGGATCGACCGGCTCGATACCGCCGGCGCTTGGCTGCTGTTGCGAACCGAACACGACTTGGCGGCCCGCGGCAATACCGTCGAGATCTGCAATCTGCGCTCCAATTTCGCGCCGCTGCTCGATCAAGTGCGCGCCGGTGGGATGGTGGTCCCCGCTCGCCACCCCCGGCCGGCGCATCACACGATTGTCGGCTTCCTCGCGAGGATTGGCGAAATATCGCTTGGGATCTTTGCTCGCGCTTACAGCATTCTCGGTTTTTTTGGTGCCGTCTGCGAAAGCGCAGGCGCCCTGTTGCTCCGTCCCCGCCGATTGAGGATCACCGCGCTGGTAGCGCAGATTGAACAGACCGGGGTTAATGCGGTGCCGATCGTCGGTCTGCTCTCGTTTCTGATCGGAGTCGTCATCGCCTATCAGGGTGCCGATCAGTTACGGCGATTTGGTGCCGAAATCTATACGGTCAATTTATTGGGGGTGGGGATCCTGCGCGAGCTCGGCGTGCTGATGACGGCGGTCATCATCGCGGGCCGCTCGGGCAGTGCCTTCACCGCTCAGATCGGGACGATGCGGGTCAATGAGGAAATTGACGCGCTGAGCACGATCGGCCTCGATCCGCTGGAGGTGCTCGTGCTCCCCCGTCTTTTCGGGCTTGTGCTGACCCTCCCAATGCTCACCCTCTGGGCTGACGTGGTCGGCCTCCTCGGCGGCTGCCTGATGTCGTGGGCCTCGCTCGGCATCACCCCGCCGCAATTTATTCGACAGCTGCAAGATTCGCTCTACCCGTGGACCTTCTGGATCGGCTTGATCAAAGCACCGTCCTTCGCCTTCATTATCGCGCTGATCGGCTGTTACGAAGGCTTTCAGGTGGCACGCAGCGCCGAGAGCGTCGGTCGTCTCACCACTCTTTCCGTGGTCGAAGCGATTTTTCTCGTGATCGTGGCTGATGCCGGGTTTTCGATTTTCTTTTCCCTTCTTCAGATTTGATCATGCCGGATCGGTCGGAGGAACCCATCATTTGCGTGCGCGGCCTGGTCAACCGGTTTGGCGCCGAGACGGTTCACGACGGTCTCGATCTCGACGTTCTGCGCGGCGAAGTCATCGGCATCGTCGGCGGTTCCGGCTCCGGAAAATCGGTTCTGTTGCGCACGATCGTCGGACTAAACCGACCCGTCGAAGGCAAGGTCGAGGTGTTCGGCCGCGACGTTTTGCGGATGAGCGACCGCCAGCGGCGACAGCTCGAAAACCGCTGGGGGGTGCTGTTTCAGGATGGGGCGCTGTTCAGTTCATTGACGGTCGCGCAAAACATCGAAGTGCCAATCACAGAATACTACGATATGCCGCTGCGCCTGATGGATGAGATCTCGGCCGTCAAGGTCGGATTGGTCGGGCTGCCTGAGGAGGCGGGGGAGAAGTATCCCTCTCAGCTGTCAGGCGGCATGCGCAAACGCGCCGGCCTTGCTCGCGCGTTGGCGCTCGACCCGGAAATTGTGTTTCTAGACGAGCCCACCGCAGGGCTCGATCCGATAGCTGCGGGCGCATTTGACGAGTTGATCCGCGATTTGAAGACTAGCCTTGGGCTGACCGTCTTCATGGTGACCCATGATCTCGACAGCCTCTTTGCAATTTGCGATCGGGTCGCGGTTCTGGTGGACAAGAAGGTTCGCGTCGGCACCTTGGAGCAGCTCCTTAGGGACAATCATCCTTGGATTCATTCATATTTTCATGGTCCTCGCGGGCGCGCGGCGCGAGCCTCGGAGGCCGCCACTCTGATGACGCCGGGACACTGAATGCAGCCATGGTGTAGTTGCCGCGCGGGGAGCGAGTAGATGGAAACAAGAGCCCATTATGTTGCGGTAGGCGCGTTTGTTCTCGCCATCATTGTTCTTGGCTTTGCGGCGATCGTTTCCCTCGGGCGCGTCGAGTTTGCCCAAGATCTCAATCGCTATTACGTATTCTTTAAGGGATCAGTCACTGGTCTCAGCAAGGGCTCGTTGGTCCAATATAACGGTATTACAGTCGGCCGCGTCGTTGATGTCCGGGTGGATCCGGACGACCTCGAAAAGATCCAGGTCACCGTCGAGATCGACAGCAACCTCGTCAAGATCAAGACGGACGCCCGCGCATTCGTCGAGACTACTCTTCTGAGCGGCGTTGCCACGATCCAGATTCGCGGCGGCACCCGCGAGGCTGCGGATCTCAAGCCCGAAGCTGGTCATCGCTACCCGGTGATCGCCGCGGGAAGCTCCGTATTTCAGCGTGTGACCGAGGCAGGGCCCCAATTGTTGGACCGTTTGATGGTAGCGGTCGACAATCTCAATGATCTGCTGAACGAGCGGAACCGAAAGGCCATTTCCGAAACTCTCCAGAATGTTCAGGCGATCACCGGCGCATTTGTCGCGCCGAGCAAGGAGGTCGGCGAGCTCGTCGATAATGCAAATGCGACCCTTCTCAAGATGACAACGATGCTCGGCCATATCGATGAGAGCTATGCCAGCAAGGGAGGGTTGAAAGACGAGGCTTCTCAAACGCTCAATGATTTCGACAGGCTCGCGAGAAACCTTATCGACACCAACCGGCAGCTGCAGCAGGTGCTCCAGGAAAACCGGCCGGGACTCCGCGAGTTCACGCAGGCCACATTAGCGCAGGTGAGCAACCTCGCGACCGACGCGCAACGTTTCATCGCCGGCCTGACCCGGTTTTTATCGTCTGTCGAGCGCGACCCGGCGCGGCTGCTGTTCGGGGAACGACGGGAGGGGTACCGGCCGCAATGAGTTGGCCAGCGGCACCCTTGTCGCGCCGATTTGTCCCGAGCGTTGTTCTCCTCGTTCTGGCGGGCTGCTCCAGTCTTTTCGGGAGAAGTGATCCCGCGCACCTTTACCGGGTCACTCCCAAGAGCACCTACCCGCCAGATTTGCCGCACCGCTCGGTGCAACTCCTCATCGATCTGCCGCTTGCGCCGGCAGGGCTCGACACGTCGCGGATCGCATTGACCCGATCGGCAGTTTCCATCGACTATTTCGCCGATTCGGAATGGACCGACCGCGCCACGCTACTCGTGCAAACGACGCTTCTTGAGTCGTTCGAGAATAGCGGGGCTATCAACGCTATCGATCGCGAATCGGTCGGTCTGCGCGCGGACTTCATCCTCAAGACCGAGATGCGCCATTTCGAGGCCGTGTACGATTCGCCCGACGGGGCGCCAGAGGTATGGGTGTCGATCAATGCCCGCCTCGTCAATCCCGCAAGCCGCGACGTTGTGGCACAAACCTCGTTCGAACGTCGCCAGAGAGCCTCGACGAACGACATGCCTAACATCATTTGGGCTTTCGACGAGGCGCTCGGAGAGGTGATGAAAGGAATCGTTGTTTGGGCGATCGCTAATCCCGCTTTGTCGGACAGGCGCCCTTAGCTATTCTGGGCTCGTTTTGTTCCGGCGAGGTGGTCGCTTGGCGGACGAAGATGGGGGCTTGCGCGTGAGTTGGGGCGAGATGGAACGGATGACGTCCGCCGCTGCGGAGATACGCGCCTGCCGGCATGAACTTGCTGCGCGCAATGTCAATCTGTTGAGCGAACTGATGGCAGGGTCGGAAGTTATCTCGGAATGGCGCCATTACCCTGACGGAGAGGTCTACGACCCGAACAGCCATTGCCAGTACTTCTTCCACGCGCATCCGGGGAAGGGTACGCAAGGCGCGGCGGAGCAGGGACATTTCCACACCTTTTTGCGTGCCGAAGGTATGCCGACAGGGGTCACGCCGCTCCTCCTTCCCGAACTCGCTGTCGCCGATATTCCAACCCTGCCGCCGCAAGCCGCACCGCTCAAACGCGGAACCCGCGACGAGGTGAGCCACCTGATCGCGATCGCCATCGATTTTCGCGGCGAACCAATGCGACTGTTCACGACCAATCGCTGGGTAACTGGGGAAACCTGGTATCGGGCCGATGATGTAATCCTGATGCTGGATCGGTTCGTGATCGCGGAGCTGGGGCCTTCGCGAGTGCTCAACCGCTGGGTCGGCGCCATAGTCCAGCTCTATCGTCCGCATATTGCGGCGCTGTTGCGGGCTCGCGACAAAGCCGTGATGAACTGGCGCCGGCGCCGGCGGACTCATGTCTTCGAGGATCCTCGGCTCGAGGTTACGTCCAGCCACGACATAGATCTCGATGCCCAACTCGCCTTCGTGGAGCGTGCTCAGTCTGGCCCCCCGGAGAGCGCCCTCCGCCGCGCAGTGGCCCTGCCGTCAATGGCCGAAGGCTGGGACGAAGGTTATGCAGGCTGAGGTCGACTGGCACGCAGTCACCGGGAGCCGGGATTCGCAAGCGGCTGCCGTGGTGGGAGGAGATTATTACTCAGACATTGATTGAGCTTGGCATCGCGTTTGGCATTCGATTCGGCATTGTATTCTGGAAACGCGGCCTGAGCCTGCTTGGCGCAGACATCCATAGCCTTCCAATTTGTTAGGGCCCCTTGGCCAGGCTGCGTCGCGTGTGCGCTTACGGCCGAAACAACGAGCGCTCCGAAGAGCGAGAAAGCGAGCAGCCTCATCCGGCACCTCCTTGCGCGCTGGTTCAACCAGTCAACGTAATTCCATCCTATCAATCATCCATAGCTTCGGCCAAAGGCGCCGTTGCGCTTACTAGCAATCTGAGGCTCCATAGGCGCAGGTCGGATCGGAGGAGCTGTGATGCTAAAAATCTGGGGGCGGACAACTTCGTCGAATGTGCAAAAGGTGCTGTGGTGCTGCGCCGAACTCGGGATCGAGTACGAGCGGATCGATCTGGGAGGCCCGTTCGGTGGGAATCAAGACCCCGAATATCTCGCAATGAACCCGAACGGGTTGGTGCCGACGGTCAAGGATGGCGATCTGGTGATGTGGGAATCGAACACGATCTGCCGGTACCTCTGCACGACGCGGAACGGCGAGTGGCTCTACCCCAGGGATCCCCGCGCGCGCACGCATGTCGAACGGTGGATGGATTGGCAGCTCGCGAGCATCGGGCCGCCGATGGGGGCATTGCTGATGAGCCTGATCCGCGCGAAGCCGGAGCAGCGCGACCAAGGCGCGATCGAAGCGGCGCGGCGCACGGCGCTCGCCGCCTGGACAATTGCCGATGACGCGCTCGATGGCCGTCCTTATCTTGCTGGGCAGGAGCTGAGCCTCGCTGAGATCACGCTGGGCACCCAGGTCTATCGCTGGCACGCCTTCCCCCTCGAGCGGCCATTATTGAAAAACCTCAAGGCTTGGTACGAGCGGCTCCGCGAGCGCCCCGCTTTCAAAAAGCATATCGAAATCCCGATCACGTAAGTGTGATCCAGTTGCGCCGAGTATTGCTTTGGGACAATTGCGGCTTAGTGTGCGTCGATCCGTACGCAAAATCAGCCGGGTAGGGCAGGGAGGTCGGATGTTATCATTGAAAAAGTCTTGTGCGCTCGGTGCCGCGGCAATCGTTTTGGCTGGCGCGGCCGGGTTTGCCCTCGCGCAGGACAAGGGAGCCATCCTCAAGGATCGGCAGGCGACGATGAAGGAGCAGGGCAAGGACCTGCAAAACGTCAAGGCCTATCTCGACGGCAAGGGTGATTTGGCGCAGGCCAAAGAAGGCGCTACCAATCTCACGAAGACGACCAACAAGATCCCGGCATTATTTCCCCCTGGAACAGGCGGGCCGAACCCTTCCGGCGATTACGTCGCAAAGCCGGTGATTTGGAGCGACTGGGATAAATTTCTCGAGGCGCAAAGAGCTGCTGCCACCAAAGCCAATGCCCTCGTTGTCGCGGTGAATGGCGGCGACAGGGCGGCGATCGAGGCTGCCTTTGGCGACCTCGGGAAGAACGGGTGCGGCGGCTGCCATACGACTTTCCGTGAGAAGATCGAGAAATAGGGGAATGTGACGGGAGGACCGTCCCGGTCAAAATCCGCGCGTATTTACAGTCTAATCACAACGTTTTCGTGGGCTCTCGGCGGGGCGGTTGTCGCAGCAGCACTTGCTCTGATGGGGACGGCCGCTGCGGCGCCTCCGGCAAATACGGTAACTCGTGGCGCCTATTTGGCGGCGGCTGCAGGATGCGACCAATGCCATACGGACAGCAAAAACGCTGGCCGGGCCTACGCTGGCGGCCGCACCCTCGAGACTTCTCTCGGCACCGTGGTCTCGCCCAATATTACACCAGACCCAGATACCGGGATCGGCCGTTGGCAGTTCGCTGATTTTGCTCGAGCGCTTCGTTGGGGTATCGCCCCTGACGATACGCACTATCTGCAGGCTTTCCCGTTTCCCTTCTACAATCACCTGACCGACGCCGACGTTGCAGATCTGAAGGCCTTTTTGGAGACCGTATCCCCGATCTCGCAGGCCAACCACGCCGACGGGGCAAGCCTTCTTCCCGCTGCGCGGGCAAGGGCCGCGATCGCTGTTGTCGATCAGCGCTTTCGTGGCCCCTTGGTGTCCGACCCGTCGAGAGATGCAACCTGGAACCGCGGCGCCTACCTTGTCGCGACGGTTGGCCGCTGCGGAGATTGCCATACGCCGCGCAATTTTTTCGGCACGCCCGATCCGGGACGTCTGTTCGCCGGCAGTTCGGCCGGCCCCGGCGGCAAGCACGTCCCAAACATCACACCCGACCCAGCGACAGGGATCGGCCAGTGGAGCGAGGAAGACATCGTGAATTTGCTGAAAGACGGACAGACGCCGGAATTCGATTTTGTGGGCGGCGCCATGGCTGAAATTGTGCACAACACCTCGCGCCTCGACGCCGCCGATCGGCACGCAATCGCTGTTTACCTAAAGTCGCTTCCTCCGATCCGCTCGGAAAAGAAGGGCCGTTGATAACAGTTTTCAACACTGGACGCGCGGACGGGACATCCTATGATGGCGGACAGGATCTGGGTAGGGAGCAAGTGTTGGCGCGAGAGCGATCGGATAAGAGCTTAGCCCGATTCGAACGGATCGCTCTGGTTTTGTCGGGCGGCGCAGCGCTGGGAGCTTACCAGGCGGGCGCTTATGCGGCGCTTGAAAAGTGCGGCGTACGGCCAAACTGGATCGCCGGGACCGCGATCGGGTCCATAAACGCGGCGATCATCGCGGGAAACCAGCCGCATGAGCGCGTTCCTCGATTGCGCCAGTTCTGGCGGGAACTGTCCAAGCGCGCGGGTCTGCAATACCCACGCGGCCCCGCAAGGTGGGCCAAATCGGCGCTCAAAAATCTGCTGCTGAGTGGCGCGCGCTCGGCGACGATGCCGACGACGATCGAGGAACCGGTTTTCTCTGCCACCGAATTGCGAATGTTGATTGGTGAGAACGTCGATTTCGAGCGGATAAATTCGGGGGCCGTCCGGGTCGTATTTGGAGCGATGAACCTCACCACCGGCGCCGAAACATTCTTCGACAATGACCGGCATGTGCTCGGCCCCGATCACCTCTTGGCCGGGAACCCGTTACCAGGTTTGCCGCCAGTGACGATCGATCGGCAGGTTTTCGGTGGCAGTGCGTTGCCTGTTTCAGCGCTGGACGATGCGCGTCCCGCCGATACGCTGTGCATTGCCATTGACGGTTATGATCCGGTGCCCGGAGCCAGTGGCGGGATCAGCCGCACGGCGCGGGAGATCGCCGCGATGCGGCGCACCTATGATCTCCGCCATAGGATCGCAGTGCTCGGCGAGCGGCTTCCGGCCGCGCTTCGAGGCGATGTAGATATTCGGCGTTGTCTCTCCGAGGCGAGTAACGCGACGATGACGATCCTGCACCTTGTGCATGAGGGCAATGCCGCCGATTTTGCCGCCAAGATGGCCGATTTCTCGTCTGCCGCCGTGACGCGCCGATGGAGGGCGGGAGAGAGCGATATTGGAACCAGCCTTGCTCATCCGCGCTGGCTGGCTCCGCCTCCTCGGCTCTCCGGCATCGTCATACACGAGGTGCGCGGCGGCGTGGCCGCTCCGCCGCGCTGAACAGATACCTTTAGGTATCAGCATCCGAATCGAGGTGCTGTTACTGCGGCACTGATCTGCAAAATATGCGCCTACAGATTAGGCAAAGGATACATATTGCCTCTTATTGCGGCGCTATTAACCAAGAATCAAGCATTACCGAAGGGGCCGTACTCCACGGTTTAAGTGCCGGCGAGCGCAATCGCGTTTTTCCTTGCCTAAGCCTTTGTCAATGCAAATATACCCTTGTAATGGAAGAAGTTTTGAGCTGGGATGATTTCGCCTTGAGATCGATTGAAGCTGGAACGGCTTCACCACTTTGGAAGTTCGCGAACTCGGGCGCGCGGACACACGAGGATATATGCTTTACGACACCTACCAGGTACACAGCGACGTTCTCGCCCCGATTCGACTCATGGCCGAGTTTTTCCGAGGTGTGCTCACCCAACCGTGGCCGCTGATCGAGAACGCCCCGTTTGTCAGGGGCGCTGCAGCTGCGATGGAGCTGCTGTCCAATGCCGGGATGTCACATGACCGGCCGGATTTCGGTATTCGCTCCGTGGAAATCGACGGCGAGGAGGTGGCCGTCTCCGAGGAAGTTGTGGCCTCCCATCCCTTCTGCAACCTGCTGCACTTCCGCAAGGAGGGAACCCGGGACGAGCCCACCATCCTGGTCGTTGCGCCACTCTCGGGGCATTTCCCGACACTGTTGCGCGGCACCGTCCAGACCATGCTGCCGGACCACAACGTTTACATCACCGACTGGCTGAACTCGCGCAATGTCCCGCTCCTGTACGGCCGGTTCGATCTCGACGACTTTGTCGATTTGGTGATCCGCTTTATCCGCCTGTTGGGACCGAGCGTTCACGTCATGGCGGTCTGCCAGCCCTCGGTCCCGGTGCTCGCAGCCGTGTCGTTGATGGCGGCGGATGACGACCCCTGTCAGCCGGCCTCGATGGTTTTGATGGGCGGTCCGATCGACCCGCGGGCGAACCCGACCGAGGTCAATCACTTCGCGATGGCGCATTCGCTCGAATGGTTCGACCGCACCGTCATCACAACGGTGCCGGCACGTTATCCGGGGGCGTTTCGCCGGGTTTATCCGGGCTTTCTGCAGCTCGCCGGGTTTCTCAGCATGAATTTCGACCGCCACGTATCGGCGCACTGGTCGATATTCCACAATCTGGTGAAAGGCCACGGCGACAGCGCGGCGGCGACCCGCGCTTTCTACAAGGAATACACCTCGGTCATGGATCTGCCGGCCGACTTCTATCTGCAGACCATCAAGCGGGTCTTCCATGACCATGACCTGCCGCAGGGCCGCTTGCTGGTGCATGGCAACCCGGTCGAGCCGGCGGCCATTGAACGCACCGCCTTGATGACCGTCGAGGGCGAGCGGGACGATATTTGCGCGGTCGGGCAGACTGTCGCCGCGCATTCGCTCTGCACCAGCATTCCTGCGGTAAAAAAGACACACCACCTCCAGCCCAAAGTCGGCCATTATGGAGTATTCCACGGCCGCCGGTGGCAGACCGAGACCTACCCCAAGGTCAAGGCCTTCATCCGGGCGCAGGGCTAGCCGGCGGTTTCCGTCTTTCGCCGTGTTAGAGACTCCACGGGGGGCCGCCCAGCCCTAGTTTCATCCTCTCCCCGGCCGGCCGAGGGAGAGGGGCGTGTTGCAGGACAAAGCTTTCAAACGGCACCGCTGGAGACGCGTTGATGCCTGAGGTGCTACAGAAGCCGATTGTATTTGGCGCACCCTACAGTGTTTACGTTCGGGCCGTGCGGCTCGCGCTTGAGGAAAAGGACATTGCCTACGAGCTTGTCCCGGTCGATGTTTTCGCGCCGGGTGGGCCTCCCGCGGAGCACCTATTGCGGCATCCGTTCGGCAAAATCCCGGCCTTCGAGCATGCTGGTTTCTGCCTATACGCAGCCGCGGCGATAACCCGCTACATCGACGAGGCGCTGCCCGGCTCCCGGCTCCAACCCACCCATCCTCGCAGTCGGGCGCGGATGACGCAGCTCATCAGCATTCTCGACAGCTACGCCTATCGAACCTTGGTGTGGGGGGTCTATGTCGAGCGTATTGCTCGGCCGGCGACCGGCTCAGCCGCTGATGAAGCGCGGATTGCAGCCGCCTTGCCGAAGGCAGCACTCTGCCTCCGCACCATAGCGGAGTTGATGGATGATGCGTCTTGGCTCGCCGGGACTGCTATCAGTTTGGCCGACCTCCATACAGCTCCGATGTTTGCGCTCTTCCGGCTTGCTCCCGAGGGGCAACGCCTTCTCGGCCGCAAGGATCGGCTCGTCCGATGGTGGGATCGGGTGAGCAGGCGCCCGAGCTTTATGCGAACCCAGGTACCGCCCCGCCACGCTTCTCACACAGTCTGACGCGATCCCGGAACCAGCAAATGTAGTGCGGGTGAACGAAGCGCGACACGCCGTGACATCCATCGAACTGATGGCGGGTTGCGCTACGCTCCAACCGCCCTACGCGTGCTCTCCGCGCGCGGGGTCCAGGCACGAAGCTTGACTAGAACATACCACGAACATATACTGATTGCCCTGCGGCTGACGCGCTTCCCGCCGGACCCCGCTGATGCCGGGTATCATCGTCGATTCCCCTGATACGCCCTGTTATGGCCTGTTTCATGGACACGAAATTATGTAATATCAACGGCTTAGTCCTGATCCTTTCGTCTCACGCGCTCGGCCGCCGCACGACGCCAAGACCGGTCTGCTATCTCGAGGATCTTTTCGTTGCGTCGGAGGCGTGCGGGAGCGGGGCAGGGCGGTTACTCATCAACGCTGTCATTGCACTCCGGACGGATATCCGATCGAAGCCATCTGTTAGCAGAAAGGACCTTAGGAGCTTAGCTGGGTCGAGCTCGCCGGCAAAAAAGACCCACCACCTGCAGCTCGAACTCGGCCATTATGCAGCGAAGACGAGGAGAGGAGGGACAAGATGCCTCTTCGTGGCAAGGTCGTGATCACCTGCGCTGTCACGGGGTCGATCCACACCCCGACGATGAGCCCGTATTTACCGCTGACACCCGACGAGATCGCACGCGACGCTATCGCCGCAGCCGAAGCGGGGGCAGCGATCCTGCACCTCCACGCCCGCGACCCGAAGGACGGGCGGCCGACGCCGGATCCCGATGTGTTCATGCAGTTCTTGCCGCGGATCAAGCAGTCGACGGGGGCGGTCGTCAACATCACGACCGGCGGTGGTCACGGCATGTCGCTGGAGGAGCGGCTCGCCGCCCCATTGCGCGCCAAGCCCGAAATGTGCTCGCTGAACATGGGCTCGATGAATTTCGGGCTGTTCCCGCTCCTGGAAAAGTACAAGGAATTCAAGCACCCTTGGGAGTCGCAGCATCTCGAGATGACGCGCGACTTCATCTTCCGCAACACCTTTGCCGATATCGAGCGGATCCTGAAAGATCTGGGGGAGGGGTGCGGTACTCGCTTCGAGTTCGAATGTTACGATGTCGGCCATCTCTACAACCTCGCGCATTTCCTCGATCGCGGGCTGGTCAAGCCGCCGCTCTTCGTGCAGACGATTTTCGGCATCCTCGGCGGCATCGGCGCGGATCCCGAGAATGTCGTCCACATGAAGCGGATTGCCGACAAGCTGTTTGGCGATTCCTACGCCTGGTCGGTTCTCGCCGCCGGCCGCCACCAGCTGCCGCTCGTATCAATGGGCGCGATCATGGGGGGCAATGTCCGGGTCGGACTTGAGGATTCTCTCTGGATCAGAAGAGGCAAACTCGCCGAAAGCAATGCCGACCAGGTCAAGTGCGTCCGGGCTATTGTTGAGAACCTTTCTCTCGAAATCGCAACCCCCGACGAGGCGCGGGCGATGCTCGCGCTCAAGGGTGGCGACGCGGTCGGCTTCTGATCAGCGGTCGGGACGATGATCGATAAACGGATGCGAAGTCTCGCCGACGCCGTCGCGGGCATCCGCGACGGCGCCACGATCTTGTGCGCCGGGTTTGGCGGCGCCGGGTTGCCGGATGCTTTGTGCGAGGCGGTCGTCGAGCAAGGTGCGCGAGATCTGACCGTAGTGGCCAATAATGCGGGGACAGGACGGGGTGGGCTGGCGGCATTGCTCGCGGCGGGCCGCGTCCGCCGGATCGTTTGTTCCTTTCCGCGCAGTTCCGGTTCGGTGGTCTTCGAAGAACTCTATGCCACGGGGCGAATCGAGCTGGAGCTCGTGCCGCAGGGCATCATCAGCGAACGGATGCGCTGCGCCGCCGCCGGGCTCGGCGGATTTTATTCTCCGGTGGCGGTCGGGACGCGGCTCGCCGAAGGCAAGGAGCACCGCGAAATCGACGGCCGCATCTATGTGCTTGAAAAGCCGCTGGGGGGCGATGTCGCGCTGCTCGCGGCCGACCGCGGCGACCGCTGGGGTAATCTGACCTATCGGAAATCGGCGCGCAACTTCAACCCGACAATGGCAATGGCGGCCAAGTTAGCGATCGTTCAAGTGCGCCACCTCGTCGAACTCGGCGAGATCGATCCCGAAATGGTCATCACCCCCGGCATCTTTATCGACCGCGTAGTCCACGTGGCGATGTAAAGTAGCCCCTCTCTCGCACCCCGGGAGAAGGAAATAGTGGAGGAGCCGGATGCCGCTCAAACGTCGTCAAATCGCCTGGAGGGCTGCGCAAGATCTTGCGGATGGCGCCTATGTGAATCTCGGGATCGGGCTGCCGACCCTGGTGTCCGACTTCATTCCGGCCGATCGCGAGATTGTGCTGCACAGCGAGAACGGCGTTCTCGGCGTTGGACCGGCACCAGGTGAAAATGAGGTCGATTGGGACCTGATCAACGCCGGTAAGCAACCGATCACCCTGGTGACCGGCGGCAGCTATGTGCACCACACCGACTCCTTTTTGATGATCCGCGGCGGTCATCTCGATCTGGCGCTACTCGGCGCCTTCGAGGTTTCGGAGAAGGGCGATCTGGCGAATTGGACCACCGATGACCCAGCCTTTCCGCCCGGGGTTGGTGGCGCAATGGATTTGGCTGTCGGGGCCAAAGAGATCCGGATCCTGATCGAGCATACGACAAAAGCGGGAGCACCGCGCATCCGTAAGAAGTGCGGGTACCCGCTGACCGCCGCCGCTGTCGTGCGCCGAATTTACACTGACCTCGCGGTCATCGATGTGACCCCCGAAGGTCTCGTCGTGCGCGAGATGGTCGACGACATCGATTTCCCGGGGTTGCAGGCCAAGACCGAGGCCGCGCTCCGTCTGGCACCCGACATCCGTCCGCTCCGCGCGCCGGTGGTGTAAGGGTTCGCCGGTTACCGCAAATTATCGCGCCAAGGGGGAAAAGGCATTGGTTAACGGTCTGGCATAGAGTGCGTCGCGGGCCGCCTCCCATTCGTTGGGGGTCTCGCCAGGTGAGACTGCGAGTTGGTTTTTAGCGGGCAGGTCCTGACCTTCGATCCAGATCGCCAAGGCATAACCCGTCCATTCATTAAGGAAGCGGTAGAGAGGAACGCGGCTGTTGCCGAAAATAGGGTCGGCGAGGTAGGCACGATCGCCTTGAACGCCCTTAAATACTGCAAAATGCTGAATGAACCCCTTGTCGAGGTGGACGACAATCGGTCCGTTCAGTTGCCGCAGTTGGTCAAGCGTCAACTTGAGACCTTCGGTCGAAAAGCCGAATTTCTCGGCTGCCCGCTTCATATCGAGAAGAGAGAGGCCGTTTTTTCTCTTGTCTTTCCACTCCTCGGTTGTGTACATTTTACGAATCGTGTCGGTGAATTGGGCCTCCGCAATCTCCTTGCTGTAATAGTGCTGGGCGATAATCGACAACGATGCCGCGCCGCAGGTGAAATCAGTGCGCTGTTTCGAGGCATTGTGAAACCGTTGCGC
>Ga0070717_10001663_pt1 | contig 15455 bp, 14 predicted proteins | sample LARL113metaG_FD_71366 | JGI IMG/M metagenome (GOLD analysis project Ga0070717, IMG submission 71366) | Corn, switchgrass and miscanthus rhizosphere microbial communities from Kellogg Biological Station, Michigan, USA - LAR L11-3 metaG | ecosystem: Host-associated > Plants > Roots > Rhizosphere ... | reverse complement strand
ATCAACAACGGACTTGCCCGTCAATACTATCTTTCCCGGCAATACGACAAGGCAATCGCTCAGTGCCAGGTGGGGTTGCAGATTGAGCCGGGGTATCTCCCCGCAAGAATCCAACTCGCCTTGGCTTATGAACAGACGGGTAAGCTCACCGAAGCCGTCTCAGAGCTTGAGCGGGCCGCTGGTTTGATAGCAGGCAACGGACGATCGCAGAATACCTCAGGTCCCGCCATCGACCTTCCCGTCCTACATGCTCTGCTGGGGCACGCCTATGCCATTACCGGTCGGAGAACTGATGCTGTAAACGAGTTGAACAAACTGCAGGCAGCGGCCCATAACCGCTACATACCGCCTTCGTATATAGGAATCGTGTGGATGGGCCTGGGCGACAAAAACCAGGCATTTGCTTGGCTGGAAAAAGGATTCCAAGGCCGGTCGGAACATATGCTTTATCTGGGACTAGAGCCGCTAGTCGATCCCCTGCGTAGCGATCCTCGGTTTGATTCGCTACTGAGAAGGGTTGGGCTCAAGCGCTGAGCTAGCTTGTATCTTCCCGCAGCATGGCGGGATTTTGAGGATGGACACGGCGGGCTGTGGGAAATGTGCGCGGCCCAACCTGGTTTTGGGTGGAGCAGGCCTTCCAGACCTGCATAAGACCGTGCCAAGGATTTGCCGCAGCGCTGAAAGCGCTGCTCCACCCAAAATCTTGCCGGAACCGGCGGCTTCTACTTTGCGATTTTTTCCGTCACCTCTAAAAATCGTTGGTTTTGCTCGGCGGTGCCGACGCTCACGCGAATCGCCGTTGGCGCACCCCATAGTCCAAGCGGCTGAACTGTAACTCCCCTGGCTTGCAAACGCTCGGCAAAGTCGGCTGCATCTTCACCCAGCTCGCAGTAAAGAAAATTTGCCCAGGTTGGTGGGACTGGAAAACCCAACTTCGGTAGTCCAGCCGTGAGTACTTCTGCCTGCTCGAAATTGTTCTCGACAGCTTTCCTGATGTGTTCTGAGTCGTGAAGCGCTGCTAAGGCTGCTGCCTGCGCGATAGAGGATACCGAGAAAATCGTTCGCAGCGGCGCGAAGAGCGAAATCAAGCGTGCCGGGCCAATCCCATAACCTACGCGCAATCCGGCCAGTCCATGCGCCTTCGAGAACGTCTTCAGCACGATAAGGTTGCGCTGTTGCCGCACGTAATCGAGTGAGCGCGAGAATGTCACGCTCCGCTTCTGCGCAAAGTGCTCGGCAAAGTCGCCATAAGCCTCGTCCAGCACAATCAGAACGTGCTCTGGAATTTTTTCAAGGAATCGATCCGCCTCATCTGCGGTGACGAGAGTTCCCGTGGGGTTGTTGGGATTGGCGATGAAGACTATCCGGGTGTTGGCATTGATTGCGTCCGCAATGGCGTTAAGGTCGTAACCGTTCTCGTGGGTTTCGACTTCGATCAAACTGCCCTCGGTGACTTGGGTTGCCAGTTTGTAAACGATGAAAGATCGCGCGCTAGTGATGGCGTTCAGGCCCGGCGCAAGGAGCGTTCTCGCGATCATGCAGAGCAACTCGGTCGCTCCCGCGGTGACCAGGATCTGATCTGGCCGCACACCGTGAAAATCCGCGATTTCCTCGTGGAGATCAGTGGCCTGAATTTCGGGATAACGATGGATCCCACTAATCGCGGCTTCAATTGCCGTCAATGCCATCGGAGAGGGACCGAAGGGGTTTTCATTGAGATTCAGAGCGATTGGTCTTGCGCTACTCCCTGACTGCTTGAGCGGTCGGGATTGATTGCTTTTGGCCAGCCTGCGAATGTGCGGAGGCACGAACTGGCCGAAGTCGCTCATCTTTGTTTTCGTTGTTTACGTTTTCGTGGGGCTCGGTCCGGTGGGCGCCTCTTGGGCAATCCTGACGCGACTTTCAGTTTCTCGATCTCTCCGATGCTTAACCGGCGGAACTCTCCAGGAGGCACATCCAAACTCAGCGGGCCGTAGCGGACACGCTTGATCTTCTCGACATGGTGGCCAATCTCCTCGAACATGCGCCGAATCTGGCGGTTCCTTCCTTCGGTCAGGGTTACCTCATACCACGGGTTGTCGGACTCGCGCACCAGCCGAATCTTTGCTGGAGCGGTCTTCACCCGTTCTGGCTTGCGATTGTCGCACCGCAACCCTTTAGGGTGGAATTTGCTTTCAGCGGAAATCATTAGCCCGCGGCGCAGCCTTTCCAAGCCTTCGGCGGCGGGTATCCCAGCGACTTTTACGACGTAGGTTTTCGCGACATGCGACGCCGCTTTCATCAAGCGGTGCGCGAGATCGCCATCATTGGTCAACAACAGCAGACCTTCGCTGGCGTAATCGAGACGTCCGACTGGATATACGCGCACCCGGATGCCTCGCACCAGATCCATAATCGTGGGCCGGCCTTCAGGATCACGCAACGTGGTGACGTATCCTTTGGGCTTGTTCATCAGCAGGTAAATATGTCTTTCGGCGCCGTGCAAGAGCTTTCCGTTTACACGAATATGATCGCGCTCGATGTCAGCCTTGGTTCCGAGTTCGGTGACGATCTGTCCATTGATTGACACGGCGCCGGAGGTGATCAGCTTCTCTGCGTTGCGCCGTGAGGCGACTCCGGCAGCGGCAATGATTTTTTGTAAACGCTCGCTAGGCATGCTGGAAAAAGACTATCAGGAAAGTCCTCCTTGTACCTCTGTGTCCACTGTGGTTAAATGCGTCTGGAAATCGTCACCACCGAGGACACAGAGGTGCAAGGAGTAACGGCAAGCGCGTCACGCTGTCTTGCTGGCTTCAACACTCGTAGGCTGCGCGCTCGCAGTTTCAGAGGGTGCATCTTGCGACTGAGCCGTCTCTGCCGGCATCAGGTCACTCTGAAAAGATTCAGCCACCAGCTTTTCGAATTCCTCCATGCTGGGCAGTTCGTTTACGTCTTTCAGGCCGAAACGCAGCAGGAATTCCTTGGTCGTCTTATATAAGATCGGACGGCCGATCACTTCTTTTCGTCCTGAAGTCGTGATTAGTTTCCGGTCCAGCAGGGTTGCGATGACGCCGCTTGAATCCACTCCGCGAATCTCGCTGATTTCTGGTACGGTGGCCGGCTGCTTGTAGGCGATAACCGCCAGGGTCTCAAGCGCGGGAAGCGAGAGGCGTATTGGTGGTTTCAGATTTTTCGCGTACGCCCGTACTAGGTCGTGCTGCTCGGGCTTGGTTGACATGCGATATCCGCCGGCGATTTGTCGCAGCTCGATGCCGTGGCTTTCGGAAGAATAATCCGCAATTAACTCCTCGATCGCTGCCCGCACCTGCGAACGGACTTCGGTGTCATCGCTGGCACCTGTGGCAATCACAGAATCCTTCACCAGTTGGACGATTTGATCCAGAGAAATCGGCGTCTCCGCCGCGTAGACGATAGCTTCGACTTTTGCTTTAAGACTCATAGCCTATGTCTGTAGAGACGTAGCTCGCTACGTCTGCGAATGTGATCGCAACCAAGAAGACGTAGCGGAGCTACGTCTCTACCGCACCCAAATTTACTTCCAGTCATCTCTTACTCCCGCTTGCTCTGTCATCAGTGCGTCAAATCCCGCATGCTTACGCAGCAGGATCTCGCCAAACAACCGGTCTTGCCTAAGCTGGATCGCTTGCAGACGCACCAGTTCGAGCAGGGCTAGAAACATGCACACCAGCGCCTGCCGCGATTGGACATTCTGCAAAATCTGCTTCAATCGCAGTGGCCGGTCTTCGAGCGAAAGCCTGCGACGCAAATAGTCAATCATCTGGTTTACAGTGACGGTCTCGTCATCCACCTGCATGATCGGCCGTGAGCGCACACGCTCGAGGACCTGCTGGAATGTCTTCACCAGATCGATAACGTCTGCCGCAATCTCCGGTTCCGTCCCAGGCGCTTCCATGAAGTCGCGAATCGCTGGATTCGACCTTACCGCGTCTTCGATTTGCTGCTTCTGCATCAGCATCTGGGCCGCTGACTTAAACTTCTCATGCTCGATCAGTCGGTTCACCAGTTCGGCCCGGGGATCATCCTGCGCTTCCGAAGAAATTGCTGGATCGCGCGGAAGCAGCATTTTCGATTTGATGTGAATCAGCACGGCCGCCATATAAATGAACTCAGCGGCAACGTTCACGTCGAGTTCACCCAACTTCTCTACGTATGCCAGGTATTGAGCGGTGATCTGTGCAATAGGGATGTCATAGATGTCGATATCTTGCTTGCGGACCAAATCGAGCAGCAGGTCGAGCGGCCCTTCGTAGACACTCCCTACGGTGACGGCGAAAGGGAAGTCGCTCGATTCCTTTCTCACGCCGGATGGGGCTGCGGTGGCAGCCAAGTGAGATTGTTCCTCGACCGCGATTTTTGCTTCTTCCGCCATCAGAAGTTCTACTGCGCTCCCTGCGCGCTGCTCGGCGTTTCGTAATCGAGCGACATCTTCATTGCTGCCCGCACTTCATCCATCGTACTCGACGCGACTTTCCGCGCCCGCTCCGAGCCTGCCTCCAGAATATCCCAGGCTAGCCGCGGATTCTCCTCGTATTTTTTTCGCCGCTCCTGCATCGGCTTCAGAATCTGGACCAGGGAGTCCGCGGCCCAGCTCTTGCATTCAATGCAGCCTATGCCAGCTGTCCGGCATCCCACGTCCACTTTCGCGTTGGTCTCGCGATCGCTGAAAATCTTGTGCAAGTCGCCCACCGGGCATACGTCCGGGTTACCGGGGTCGGTCCGGCGCACGCGCGCAGGGTCGGTCACCATGGTCTTAAGCTTCTGCCGCACCACCGGCTCTGGATCGGTGAGCAGAATAGTATTGCCGTACGATTTTGACATCTTGCGGCCGTCGGTTCCCGGCAGCTTTGCGGCTGGAGTGAGTAAAGGCTGCGGCTCGGGGAAAACCGGTGTTCCGCGCAGGGTATAAAACATGTTGAAGCGGCGCGCGATTTCCCGCGTGAGTTCCACGTGAGGAACTTGATCTTCTCCGACGGGAACGAAGTCGCCTTTGTAAATCAGAATGTCCGAAGCCTGGAGGACTGGATATCCCAAAAACCATATGTCCCCAGATCTTTTTCGGTGATGTTGTCGCGCTGCTCTTTGTAGGTGGGGACGCGCTCCAGCCATCCCAGCGGCGTAATCATCGAAAGGAGCAGATGCAATTCCGCATGTTGCGGCACATGCGACTGGATGAACATCGTGCAGCGCTCTGGATCAAGCCCGGCTGCCAGCCAGTCCTGCAATACCTCTAGCGAATTCTGTTTTACCTGCGAGGTGTCCGCATAATCCGTGGTAAGAGCGTGCCAGTCGGCCACGAAGAAAAAGCACTCGTACTGGTCCTGCATGCGGACCCAGTTGTCTAGCGCGCCCACGAAATTCCCCAGATGGAGCTTTCCCGTGGATCGCATGCCGCTCAAGACCCGTTTTCGCTGATTTCGCGAAGCCATCATGCTTTCAAGAGAACCCACTCAAACATTCTGAGCACCGGCCCAAGGACCGTGTTCAGGAAATTGCCGCCGAAGTAAACCAGGACCAGCAACCCAATGAGTCCCATCATGTCATACACGCGCCTCACCGGCTCCGGCAGGAAATGGCGAAGCACATGACTGCCGTCCAGCGGAGGAACGGGGATCAGATTGAAGACTGCCAATACTAAGTTGATCACCAGCAGTTCGTAAAAAAGTACACAGAAGGGAACCAAGATCGATTGAGACCGCAGTGGGTCCGGGCCTACGATCTGTTCAATTACCTGTCTGCCTGGGGCGGAGGTCACCTTCACAACCAGCAGGACTGCCGTCGCACTGCTTGCAACCGCAAAATTACTTATCGGTCCCACTACTGAGGTCAAAATGTCGTCGAGCACCGGATTGCGAAAGTTCTCAGGATTTACCGGCGTGGGCTTGGCCCACCCGAGCATGGGTATATGCGCGAAGACCGCGATTAGTGGCAGCAGGACCGTGCCCACCGGGTCGATATGCTTGATGGGATTAAGAGTGATCCGCCCCAACATGCGGGCAGTCGGATCGCCGCGCAGGTTGGCCATCCAGGCGTGCGCCGACTCATGAACGCTAATCGCGAACAGAAACGCAATTATCTGAAAGAGGATTTCGACGTATTCCAGGGTCATTCCGGGTTGGCTTCGATACTAACACGCAAGATGCCGGTGCGGCGCTCTTTGGAGTGCATACGAGTCCTGGATCATGCCTCCGAGTAAATATTAGGCGTCGTGTCTGTCGCCGGGCTCTTTCAGCGGCTCCGGAGCAATCGTCTTGACCTTAATCGTTTTCGCCGGAACTCCTCCGACAACGTGAAACGGCGCCACATCTTTCGACGCGACGCCCATCGAACCCACCAGTCCGTGCTCCGCAACTCGCACTCCGCTCAACACTGTCGCGTGATAAGTCACCCGCGCGCGCGGTCCGAGTTCAGTCGTGTGATTGGAAATAATCATGCCGTCGTTCAAGTCATGTGCGTGGGTGTAAACGTTCGCGTAGTCGGAGATCGAGCTGCCCGCATGGATGATCAGTTCGCCACGATCATCCAGCAGGACGTATTTGTGTATCGTGCAATTGTCTTCGACGGTGAGGTTGTAACCAAAGGTAATTTCAACTCCGTGAAAGATCTTCACATTATTGCCGCAATGTTTGAAGACATGGCGTGCCAACATGGCCCGCATCCGGAATCCTAGCCAATGATTCAGTCCTACTGGCGAGCGATCGTACATCATCCAAAACCATATCAGCGGCTTGCGTTCACCATACTTCGTTGCATCGGCGTCGCCGTAATATTCGGGCTCCAGAGTTGCATTACGAGGATCGAATGAGTGCACCAGGGCCCGCTGCGCAAGATCACCTTCAGGAGCGGCATATTCCTTTCCGAGGTAAAGCTGGTGCAGGGCATCACGCACAGTGTCGCTCCGGTGCCCTGGATCATGGTTCTTGAATTCAGAATCCAGGCGTTCAATCCACTCCAGAAAAGTCTTTTGCGCTTCAGGTGTGGGCCCAAGGTTGCGGTACTCGTATCTTGGCATGGGATTCAACCTCGTGATAAGTCGTCAAACATAGCATAGTCGTTGACGTCCCTGCGCTGTCTCTGCAAAAACCCAGAGACAAACACGGCGTACTTGCGAGTGATGTCGGGAACTACTTTTGCGTGACCGTGAGTTTATGCGGACCCACAGTGGCAGTATCAAGGCGGTCGGGAAGAGAAAAGCGGGAATCGAGCCCAAGCTCTGGGTACTTTGGCTGAAGATATTTTTCCACGAACAGTTGCAACACAAACCGCGGTATTTCAACCCCGTCCAACGACACTGAATCAATCTGGACGTAACCCTGTCTGCCAGCGCCATGCGCGTGAGCCACCACAACTACATCGTGGACACCGCTGAAAACCGAGAGCAGTGGGTTTGCGGAGCCTGTCCCCTCACGGATACGATCGAAGTCCACCCGGGCCGTTCCGGTGATGATTCCAGGTTCGCCCGCCAACTTTACAGACTGAACTCCCTCCGGCAAGATCACGTTGTCCGAAGCGAGATAGGAATTGATTTCTGGCTCACTGAAAACTGTAGGTGTCTGGTCGGGGCGTGCGGCCTGGCTGTTGGCCTCGATGTGACGCAGCTTTTGCTCCGTGCTGGCGACGTCTGTGGAATGAGAAGTTCTTGCCAGTGCGGCGAATGAACCTAAGAGCAAGATCGTCGGGCAGAGAATCAGAGCTTTCACGGTTTCAAAGCAGCTTGTGTCGCTGTCGCTGGGATTGGCGTGACGCGCGTCTTGATCAGAGTGCCTGCGAGGCCGTAACCGGTTGTGCTCTCGCCAACCATTTTCAAATTCAAAGCTCCTGTCAAAAATGCGCTTCCGCTTACTTTATAAACTCCAGTTGCGGTATCCAGTTTCGCGTCTTCGAATGAAAATTTTCCCTCATGCAGCAGGACCTTGCCGGAGAAGCTGCTGGCATGTAGAGGCCCGGACTTAGTGGTTAGCACAATGTGCGGGAATTCGCCATCTTTGATTGCGAAACTGGCACTGAGATCGGTAGAGTCCGGCAGGTCATGAAGTCCCCAACCGGCGGCTTTGACCTCGTACCTTGCGGTTCCCGTTCCGTCAATCCATTCATCGTGGGTTAGATCCGCAATCTGGGCCAGGGCCAAGTTCTCCAAGCTGCCCGCGCCCTGATATACCGGTGGCCGGGCAGAAAAGTCTGCTTTCCAAACCCCAGTTACTCCGCCCCCCAGAAACTCTCCGCGCATATTCACGAGAGTAAGCTTGCCCTGGTCCAGGTCAACATCGGAGGTGAACCGGGTGCAAGCTGACTTTCCCAGCAAGAGTTTGTCGATGGTAATTCTGCCGCCTGCCCGCGCCTGAAGCAGGTATGGCAACTGAGTTTCGCGGGAAGTTAGAAACTTGTACCACGATTTCTTTCTGGCCTGAGGATTGAGCAATTCATTCAAAGCTGCCGCACTGACTTCGGCTGCGTGCAAACTGAACTGGAGGGTGCAGTCGCGAGGAACCGGGCATGGCCGCGACATCCTTAGTGAACCGCGCCACACCTCCTCGGCAGCGGAAGCATTCAGGTTCTGCACGATTACGGAATCTTGGTTGAGGACGAGACTCGCACTGGCTATCTGCAACGGCGCATTCAATCCTCGGACCTGCGCGCGCACCGACCGCAACTGTGCTGTGCCCAGTATCATGGGACGCTGAATGCCGCGCCAGGTGCCTGCAATCGTCAGGTCAACGGTTGAACTTCCGTCGGCCGTAACCGCGGGAGCAGGTATGCCCAGCGTGTGCGCAACTTGCAGGAGCCGTTTGATTCCAGCGTCACCGTGGACCGAGGCCTGATATCCGGAAAGCGAGAGTGAAGCGCGGGCCTGCAGGGGAACTGCTCTTCCCAGAACTACGTTGACGGGACCAATTTCAAGCCGCGGGCCTGTGTCCGAAGCTCGATTGCCTTTCGTCTTAGGAACCTTTGCTTCCGAAAGCTGTGCTGCAGAAACTACTAAGGATGATAAAGAGAACCGAACCCGGCCCAGAACCAGCTCGGATGCGTTGTTGCCCGAGCTCAACGTGAACTCTTGCAGCTCGCCATCGCCGCTCCATTGGGGCTCTGCGAAATCGCTGCGGCTGAACATGAGGGTTGTATTCACGCTACCGATGGCAACTAGATCGTCGGGGATGTTTCCCTTCGAATGGCGCGCAAGTTCTACCACGGCCTGTGCCGGCACCCGGCTTGCGACAAGCGACCAGCTATAGGATGAAAGCGGCCAGCCCGATGCGCTCCCCTTCAGGTCCAACGAACCGTCCCCGACAGGCGCGCTACAGTCGACATTCGAGAGGGTTTTCTCAAACGAGCTGTACTCGGCGGCACAGTGAGCCACAAGTCGCAGAGGTCCGTTACCAAAGACGTCATATCTGCGAAAGTCGTCAATCGAACTATCCGCGGTGATCCTCAAGTCTCCAGGAGTACCCGACAATGTGCCGGAAAGAATGACACCGCCGCGCCATCCCTGGTCACTTCCGTAAATGAGCTTCGAGACCTGTCCAATCTGGGCCTGGTTCCAGGCAAATGAAAACTGCACCGGTGTCTCGTGGAGCACAGGCGCCCGCCGCCAAATCCCACTTACGTTGATCAAACCCGTGTCGGTCAGATTGGCGTCCGTGCGTATCGGTCGCGCTTCCAGGCGCACACCCCAGGTGTTCTCTGACTCCTGCCACAGTGCGAACTGCGCATCGGTGAAGGCAAAATGCGTCTTTTCCGTTCCGACCTTGAAATTGATTCTTGCCTGCGTCGCTTCGATATAAGGGAATTCTGGGCGAGACTCGCGTTTGCCCGAGGCAGTGGGCGCTGTCGAGATATTGGCCGTCCGCCGCAGAAGATCCTCTAAGTTCCATTTGCCTTGTTGATCTCGGGCGAGATTCAGGCTGGCTTCGCTCAGGCTTAAACTTGCAATCTCAATTCGTCCGTGAAGCAACGCTGTGACTCGCAACCATGCGGTTACGTCGGGAGAACGCAGAAATGGCTCGGCGCCAAACTCGGCATCGTCTCGAATTAGCAAGTTTTCGAGTACAAAACCCGGGCGAGGCAGAAATCGGAGATGCAGAGAACTTAACTCGACGTGCCTGCCCAATGCCAGACTGATGGATTGAGAGACTCTCCCGCGAAGATAGTCTGCCGGCGGCCGGATAAGGAACAGCCCCAAAAGAAGCAGGCACACCAAACCTAGACCGCGTTTGGAAGGCAGGGTCTTCAATTGACCACCTTGAAAGTTCGTTTCCAGCGGGTCTCATCGAAGAAATGAATGACCACATGCGCCAGAAACGAAAGCCGCTGGCCCATCTCTTTCTGCTGATACTGATCGGCAGGGGTCTCAAACGACCAGTAGATGAACATGGGACGCCCGATAACATTTTCTTTCGGAATGAATCCCCAGTAGCGGCTGTCGAGGCTTACGTCCCGGTTGTCACCCATACCGAAGTAGCTATCCGGAGGCACCACAATCTCGCCATTCTCAATATGCAGAGGCATGGTCAGCTTCCACTCCGAGGTCACATTGCTGTAGTCCGGCGGCGGCACGGCAGGAAAGTTGTCGCGGTAGGGATTGTATCCACCATATGGATCGGACGTGCTGTGGATTACGTAGGGTTCATTCAGTTTTTCGCCGTTTCGAAAGACCACTCCATCGCGGAGGTGAAGCCGGTCTCCTGGGATCCCAATGATTCGCTTCACTACATAAAGATCAGGTTCCGCGGGCGAGAGAAATACTACGATGTCGCCCCGGTGGATCTGGCGATAGGGAACGATAGGGCCAACCCAGTGGGTCGCAGGCGAAAACTGTACGCGGTTCACGAACACATGGTCGCCGACCAGTAAAGTATTCTCCATTGACGACGAGGGAATCTCAAACGCCTGAAGCACAAACGTGATGATGAAAAGGCCGGTGACCAGCACACCTGCCAGGGACGCAAGAAACTCGACGGTAGTTTCTCGCGGTTTTTCTTCCTGCAGTTCTTTCTTGTCCACTCGTTCGTCCTCTTAGGAGTTATTGGACCAGCCGCAGCGTGCGGTCCCAGCGCGTGATCTGCATGAAGTGGCTCATCGCATAGATGAACCTGGCAAGTTTATCACCCGACGACGGATCGGATAGGTCCTGGCTGCGCATGGACCAGTAAATCACCAGCGGCCTGCCTACAATGTTTTCCTGGGGCACGAATCCCCAGTAGCGGCTGTCCAGGCTGTCGTCGCGATTGTCGCCCATCACGAAATAATTTCCTTCCGGCACGATCAACTGGTCGTCCGCAACCAGTTTCTGCATCTGCGAGAACCAGTTACCGGTGAGGCCGGGCACGGTATGATTCAACCGCGGGAAATCGTCACGAAACATTACCTCAGGCGTCGAGTTGTGGGGCCGGAAATAGTGCACATAGAGCTCCACTATCGGAATTCCATTTATGTAAACTTGGCGGTTGATGAGCCGTATGTGGTCTCCGGGGACTCCAACCACACGCTTCACAAAGTGCTCGCTGGGATGAACCGGATAATGGAACACGACGATATCGCCGTGTTTTACTTTGCGATAAGGCAGCACCTGGCCCCAGAACCCATCGCTGCCAAAGTGCAGCTTGTCCACCAGCAGGTAATCACCGATCAGCAGCGTGTTTTCCATTGATTCGGAAGGAATTTGAAACGCCTGCACAATGAAGGTCACAACAAAAACCGCGATGACGATTGTTCCCACCAGCGACTGCAGCGACTCGGGCCAGTCGGAGGAGCGGTGGTGAGGCATGCCCCTGATGTTCACCGTGATCCTCCGTTGTCATTCGAAAGTTGCGAAGCTAGATACTCCAAGACTTGTCGGGCCGCATCTTGCTCAGCGTTCTTCTTGGTCGAGCCTTGCGCGCGGCCAGTGAATTCGATTTGCCCATCGGCCAGCGCATCCAACCGTGCTTCGATCGTAAAGGTCTTCTGATGTTCCGGGCCGGACTCCTTGACCAGCACGTAGACCGGCTGCGGCCGTCCCGCGGCCTGCAAGGTTTCCTGCAGGGCTGATTTGTAGTCCGTGACCTTACCGGCCTTGCCGCTGGAAATGAAATCTTCGAGTTCTGGGAGCACAATTTGCTGGACGATCAGCGAACGTGCGGCCTCAAGGCCCGCGTCCAGATAAACGGCGCCCAGGATTGCCTCCAGCGCATCCACCAGGATCGCCGATTTGTTTCGCCCTCCACTCTTTTCTTCGCCCCTGCCCAGACGCAAGTAGCGTCCTAGTTCCAATTGTTCGGCCACGTGGATCAGATGATTCTTGCTGACCAGGTGCGCGCGCAATTTCGAAAGCTGCCCTTCGTTGAATTGCGGGAAGCGCCGGAATAGTTCTTCGGTCGTGACCAGTCCCAGCACAGCGTCGCCCAAAAACTCGAGTTGCTCATTGTCTGCGGCGCGTTCGGCACCCGCGGGGCGGAGGGTTTCAGCTTCCCGGGCCTGGGAGCTGTGAGTGAGCGCCTGGTCGAGCAATTCCCGGGATGTGAATACGTGCCCAATCGTCTTCTCCAGGGTCACAACTTCTCGGGCATGCGTAGTCACTGTAGGAATCATTCCGGGGCTCAGTGGCTTGGCGGAGCAGAATTTTGAGGTGCTGGCGCAGCTGATGAATTGCTTCCATTGGTCACCATCACCAGCCGATCTCGTTCATTGCGTGCCATCTTGCCGACGTCAGTATCGACCTGGGAGAGTTCGACGGCACGATTGGCCTGCTGCAAAGCATCGCTATATTTTTTTTCCTGGTCGAGCGCCAACGCCAGCCGCAGAATGACCACCGCATCCGGATTGCTGGAATCCGCCTCGATTGACTTACGCAGACTTGCTTCGGCGTCTGGGTACTGCTCCCGCTTGTACTGGATGGTGCCAACAATCGCCAGCGCGGTGGAGCGCAAATATCGCTTGTAGGCTTCAACTTTGTCCGGCGGGCTTCCCGCAGGCACAGCTAAATCGGTTTCGACGGTTTCCAAAGAATGCTGCGCGAAGCTGAGTGCCTGGCTCTCGCGCTGGTCTCTGTCTAAATCGGTCGGCGAAGTGTGTTCCTGCAGAACTTGTGCAACCACGATCAGGGCTTCCGGATCATCTTTATCGATGCTCAAAACTTTCAGGCCCATATCCATCATCTTGTCTGAATTTCCCGCCGCCCGATAGCTATTCATGGCCGCCCGGTAGAGCAGAACGCGAAGATCGCTGTCAGGGAACTTTGCAGCAAAGTCGTCTGCCGCCTTCGCCATGGCTTCGGGATTCTGCGCATTTGCAATTGCTGTCTGCCACGCCTGGTATTCGGCCTGGTTTTTTGCCTGAATTGGAGGCCGGCCCGTCGGCTGAGTTGATTGCGCCTGGGGTGCCGAGGGCGCGGGTGGCGGGGTTTGACTTTGCGCGGCCCCGAATCCCGTCATTGCGAACACGGCAAACAGCGTCGCTGCTCTTTTCATTACCCTTCTCCTTCTCCTTTTAGCGTTCTCAGCAACGATGACCCGACGCGGAACTAATTCTTTTCTTCCTCTGGCGCCGGAGAATGGTTGGGCGGCTCGTAAGGCTTTTGCAGGCCTCGCTCGGCGGCGGCTTTAGCCTCCGGCAAAGTGTCGCTCGCACCCGCCGCAGCCTTGTAGTGCGCTAGCGCAGCATCCCGTTCGTCCTGCAGATCCATGATTCTGCCAAGATAAATATGCGACCAAGCCACAACCTTCGGCTCGCTGGTTGCCTGCAACGCCTTTTCGAAATAATCGCGCGCTCCATCCATGTTCCGATTCAGGGAGATCTGCGCCAAGATGAACAGCGCCCGCCCCGGGTCTTCGGTCTTTTCGGCGAGAGCTTCTTTCGCGAGCTTCTCCGCCGTGGCAGCGTCTCCCGCCGATAAACGTTCTTCCGCCGTGACCAGCAGCTTCCCTTCCGTCGGACGCGAAAGGTGCAGGAGTTCGGGTTCGGCGGTGCCGGCGAATTGAATCTGTGCTGTCCGCCTCCGTTCCGCACGAACATCGATTGATGCCAGCATTGCCGGGAACGCGACCTTGAAACCGACGCTATCCTTCTCGAATTGCACCAGCCGCTCGTAGAAATACCGAGTCAGAATAAATCCCTGTTCCATGGACTCTTCCACGTCCCGGTCCTGTTCTGCTTGCGCCGCTTTCCCACCGCTGAGTGTGCGCGCCTCCACAGCGCGGATTACGCATTCAGTGACCAGCAGGGAAGGATCTTCTTTGAAATTCTCATCCATCGGCGCCAGCTTCACAGCCTCCATCAGAGGATCAATCTTGCCCAAATTCCCGGAAAACTTTCCTATCGTCGGATCGAGCAGATAGTGAAGATAAGCATGCCGGATGAGTTCCATCTTCAACCTGGAGTTCGTCCCCGGGGTGATTACAACGTAGTAATCCGAAGCATAATTGCGGGCATTGGTATCAGACGGCGCCCCCATCGGTTCTACGAACATGGTGAACGATCGTCCCAGATAACTGCTGGAGGGCAGCTTGAGGTAAAGCTCAGTGTCGAAAACCATCCTGGACAGAGCATCGCGATAGCGATTTGCCAATTCAGCGTAGGCCGCGGAATGGCGTTCCCAGAAGCTATGAATTCCAGCTTCGGTGTAAAACTTTCCCAGCAGCGGAACCAGACCGAGCACGCCACTTGCATCCGGAGGCAAATCTGATTCTTTAACCTTGGGAGACAGGGCTGGCGGAGGCGTCAAGTAAAGCGCCAGTGAAAGATATTGCGAAAGCGTGCGGGTGTCGTCTCTCTGCTGGTGATCGTGGTAGAAAGCGCAAAGGGAATCGGCCGCGGCTTTGGCCTGTTCCGAAGCTTCAATGCTGCGTCCCACTTCGCCGCGGATGGCCAACCGGATTGGGTCAGAGGAGGCAAGTTCCGCGTCATAGCCACAGGCATTGATCGCCGTCAGCACAGTGAACAAAGTTTCGCTATTCTCCAGTGTCACGGCATTCTGAGCCACCAGGTGCTGGGAGCAAACGGCGAAAGCGGCCATCAGCCAGAACAGGCGCCTGAAAGTCAGGGAAATGCGATTCAAAAAAACGGAAGTCAGGGAACTCCTCCTCTGGGGGTGTACTGGCCAGTGGGTCTCTGGATAAAAGTTTAAGAGGTTCCCCGCCGAGGGTCAAACGTGAACCTGGAATGCCGTGCGGCATACGCACTTCGCCATGGCTAGAATACGGATCCCTGAAGAGTGATTCGCTCAGGCGGCCAATTCGTAGCTGAACAGCTTTTTCACGTATCTGTCTTTGCACCTCTCCGAACAGAAATGCACGGCCATCGGGTGCACAGCCTCTGGTTGAGACCAGGCGGACATGATATTGATCTCGCGGCGCGCTGACTGAACTCCCACGCTCTCAGCCGCCAGGCCCAGAATCCAGGATTGCTCTGGCTTCTTTCGCTTGTGACATGTATCGCAAAGATACTCAATCATCGTGGTAGCCTCC
>Ga0070717_10001661_pt1 | contig 15459 bp, 16 predicted proteins | sample LARL113metaG_FD_71366 | JGI IMG/M metagenome (GOLD analysis project Ga0070717, IMG submission 71366) | Corn, switchgrass and miscanthus rhizosphere microbial communities from Kellogg Biological Station, Michigan, USA - LAR L11-3 metaG | ecosystem: Host-associated > Plants > Roots > Rhizosphere ... | reverse complement strand
CGAATCTCGCCCGCGTCGGGCTTGTAGAGGCCGTACAGGATGTTCATCAGCGTCGACTTGCCGGCGCCGTTCTCGCCGAGCAGCGCGTGCACCTCTCCGCGGCGCACGTCGAACGACACGTCGTCGTTGGCGACGACGCCCGGGAACTCCTTGCGGATGCCTCGCATCTCGAGGACGAGCTCGTCGCTGACGCTCACCGCTGCCGATGCTATAGCCCGTCGGCGGGAGGGCGAAATCGAATCGCCCTCCCGCCCTGACAGGTAGTCGCTACTTGCTCAGCGTCGCCGGCGGAGTGAGCGAGCCGGCGATGATCTTGGCCTTGTAGCTGTTCATGAGCGTGATCCACGCCTGCGGCACCGTCGGGCTGATCGTGCCCACGCCGACGCCGCTGTTCTTGAGATTGAGCGTGATGTCCTTGCCGCCCGGCCAGTGACCGGAGTTCGCGAGACGGATCGCGGTCTCGACGCCCACGTCCGTCTTCTTGGTCGCGCTCGTGAGGATCTTCGACGCGACGTGGTACTCGTCGACGTCGACGCCGACTCCCCACTTACCCTGCTTCGAGGCCTGCTTGAGGGCGCCGTCACCGCAGAGTCCTGCGACCTGGAAGACCACCTGGGCACCCTGGCCGATCTCGTTCTGCGCCTGCGTCGCGCAGGCGGACTCGTCGGTGAAGCTGTTCGAGTACCGGGTGATCGTCTTCGTGCCCGGAACCGCCTTGTTCGCGCAGTACTGGTAGCCCGCGATGTACGAGTCGACCGGCGGGATCTTGATGCCGCCGACCGCGCCGATCGTGCCGGCCTTGCCGCCGTTCATCTTCTGGGCTTCCTTCGCGGCCAGGACGCCGACGAGGCAGCCACCTTCCTGCGTCGCGTAGGTGATGCCGATCTCGTTCTTGTACCCGCCGATGGCGGACACCGGATCGTCCGTGATCGCGAAGTTGATCTTCGGGTACTGCTGCGCGTACTTCTTCACCGTGTCCCCGAGCAGGAAGCCCGCGGCGATCACGAGGTTGGCACCCTGGTGGATGACCTTGTTGTAGTTCGGGACGTAGTCGCTCGACGACTTCGACACCGCCGGGAGCGCCGTGATGCCGAGCTGAGCCTTCATCTTGTTCAGGCCCGCGAGCTGGTTCTTGTTGAATCCGTTGTCGTTGAAGCCGGCGACGTCGCTGACGAGCGCCGCCTTGAGGGTGCTATGCGGCGCCGTCGTCGTGCTGTTCGAGCTCCCACCGCCGCCGCCGCCTCCGCAGCCTGCCGCGACGAACGCGACGGCTGCCGCCACCGCAAACAGGACCCCAATCGTCCGTGTCCTCGATCTCAAGATGTGCCCTCCTGTTCTCCCCATGGTCTGACCGGCCGATCCTATTGCCTTCGGCCCACGCTCTCCAGGGGAACTACTCCGTCGCGGCGTACGAGTGGTACTGGCTCTCGTCCACCAGCACGCGGCGCGGCTTGGAGCCTTCGTAGCCGGAGACGATTCCGCGCCGCTCGAGCATGTCGATCAGCCGGCCGGCCCGCGTGTAGCCGACGCGAAGGCGCCGCTGCAGCAGGGAGACGGAGGCCGTCTGGGTCTGGACGACGATCTCGATCGCCTTGTCCAGGAGCGGGTCGTCGTCCGGGTCGAACTCGCCGTCGTCGGCGCCGTCCGGCTCGGCGAAGACCTCCGGGAGCTCGAGGTAGCTCTCGTCGAGCTCCTGCTCGCGCTGGCGCGTCTGCTCGACGACGAGCGCGATCTCCTCTTCGGACACGTACGCACCCTGCACGCGCTGGAGCCGCGAGGTGCCGAGCGGCTTGAAGAGCATGTCGCCCTGGCCGAGCAGCGACTCCGCGCCGCCCGAGTCGAGGATCACGCGCGAGTCGGTCTGCGACGAGACCGCGAAGGCGATGCGCGACGGGACGTTCGCCTTGATCATCCCCGTGATCACGTCCACCGACGGCCGCTGCGTGGCGAGGACGAGGTGGATTCCCACGGCGCGCGACTTCTGGGCGAGCCGGATCACGGCGTCCTCCACCGCCTGCGGCGCGACCATCATCAGGTCGGCGAGCTCGTCGATCACGACGAGGACGTACGGGAGCGTCGGCTCGCCACGCTGGCGGAAGGCGCGATTCGCCTCGTTGAGGTTGCGCGCGCGCACGGTCGCCAGGCGCTCGTAACGGCGCTCCATCTCGGCCAGGCAATTGGCGAGGACGGCGCTCGCCTCCTTCGGGCTGGAGACGACCGGAGTGAGCAGGTGCGGCACCGACTCGAAGTGGCTGAGCTCGATCCGCTTCGGGTCGATCAGGATCAGTCGCACGTCGTCGGGCGTCGCGCGCAGCAGAACGGAAGTGAGCAGCGCGTTGAGGCAGCCCGACTTGCCCGAGCCGGTCGTGCCTGCGATCAGGAGGTGCGGCATGCGCGCGAGGTCGGTCCAGACGGCGGCGCCGGAGATGTCCTTGCCCAGCCAGACCGAGACCGGGCTCGCCGTCGCAGGAATCGGCTCGAAGATGTCACCGAGCGTGACGAGGTTCGGGGAGAGGTTCGGGAGCTCGACGCCGACCGCCTGCTTGCCGGGGATCGGCGCAAGGATCCGGATCTCAGTCGTCGCGAGGGCATACGAAAGATCGTCCTTGAGGGCCGCGACCTTGGCGACCTTCGTCCCCGGCGCGAGCTGCAGCTCGTACCGGGTCACGCGCGGGCCCGAGATCTGGCCGATCACCGTGGCCTCGACGCCGAAGTGCGCCAGCGTCTGCACGAGTAGCTCGGCGACGCGCGCCGCGGTCTCCCCCGAGTCGTCGCTCTGCTCCGGCGAGACGCGGAGGACGCCTGCGTCGGGCAGCTTGTACTCGGCGTGCTCGGAGGTCACCTCGTCGAAGAGCGTCGGCGGATCCTCGATCAGCGCGGCCGGCTCGGTCTGGAGCGGAGCGGGCTGCGCGCCGGCGTGCGGCGGCACGAAGCTCTCCCCCACGACGTCGGGGAACGCCGAGACCGCGTCGACCGGCGGGGCGAGCGACGGCGCAGGCCGCATGGGCGGTGGCTTCGTCACACTCTCGTCACGGTGCCTGCCACCGTTACGAGAGTGTGACCGCGCCTTGCGCGCCGCCGTGTGGATCCCGTGTCCCGTGCGGCGGAGGATCGCGCCGAGCGACGCTCCGGTGAGCAGCAGCGAGCCGACGACCATGAGCAGGACGCCGAGCAGAAGCGAGCCTGTGGCGCCGATCGCGACTCCGACCGCGCCGCCCAGCAGCTGACCGAGGTAGCCACCCTGATCCTTGCCGAGCGTGATCATGAGCCCGCCGAAGAGCACCACCATCCCGGTGCGGAACGGCCGGACGTCGACCAGCGCGCTGCGCGTCACCACCAGCGCGCCGAGCACGCCGAGAGCGACCGGCACGACGTACTTCGCGTCGCCGATCAGCTTGTCGAGACCTTGTCCGAGCCAACCTCCGACGTAGCCCCCGCTCCAGCCGAAGTAGAGGACGGCGCCGAGATAGAGCCCGAGCGCGATCGCCCCGAGGCCCCAGAGCTCCGGGTGCTGGTTGCGTGGGCGCGCGCTTCGCTTCGTCCGCGTCTTCTTGACGCGGCTCGGGAGCTTACGGCGCAGCTTCGACTTCCGCTTACGCGGCATGCGCTTGGTTTTCGCCCGCGGCCGGGCCTATCCTCCGTCGATGCCGCCTCCCACGCGCTACGCCCGCAGCGGCGATGCCAGCATCGCCTATCAGGTCTTCGGCGACGGCCCCTTCGATGTCGTGGTCTCGCTGCCGTCGAGCAGCCACGTGGAGCTCGGCTGGGACGCGCCGATCTTCCGGGCGCTGTTCGAGCGCCTGAGCGCGTTCGCCCGCGTCATCAATTACGACAAACGCGGTGTCGGCCTGTCCGACAAGTCGGGTGGCTACGCCTCGCCGGAGACGCGCATGGACGACATCCGGGCCGTGATGGACGCGGCCGGCTCTGAGCGCGCCGCCGTTTTCGGCTGGTCCGAAGGGGTGCGGCTCACCCTCCTCTTCGGCGCCACGTATCCCGATCGTGCCTGGGCACTGGTCGCTTGCGGCGGCAGCCCGGGCCGAAGTCGGAGCCCAGAGGAGAAGGAGCAGATTCTGCGACAGATGGCCGCCGAGCGCGCGATCCGTGAGCGCGACCCGATGGCCGCCGGCTTCGCAGAGGTGCGCGACGGGTCCCCGGACGCTACGGACGAGGAACTCGTCGCCCTCGCGCGCATGTACCGCAACGGGATCAGCCCGGGTGACGATTACGCGTACGCCAAGATGGACCTCGAGGTCGACGTGAGGCACGTCTACTCGGCGATCGCCGTGCCGACGCTCGTGGTTCACAACGCGGACGACAACTGGGTGCCGGTCGAACGCGGCCGCGAGCTGGCGGAGCTCATCCCCGGCTCGACGTATGTCGAGGTACCGATCCGCGGCCACATCCCGGCCCTCGCAGACATGGAGGCGTTCCTGGATCCCATCGAGTCGTTCCTCCACGAGACCTGGGAGTCGGACGTGACGCCGGAGCCTGATCGCGTCCTTGCGACCGTCCTCTTCACGGACATTGTCGGCTCGACCGAGAAGTTGGCCGAGCTCGGAGATGCCGGCTGGCGGGAGCTGCTTCAGCGCCACCACGCCGTCGTGCGTGGTCAGCTCGCGCGTGGGCGCGGCCACGAGGTTGACAATGCGGGCGACGGCTTCTTTGCCTCCTTCGACGGGCCGGCGCGTGCCGTCCGTTGTGCCAAGGCGATCGTCGATGGCGTCCGCGAGCTCGGCATCGACGTCCGCTCCGGGCTGCACACGGGCGAATGCGAGCTCGTAGACGGCAAGGTCACCGGGATCGCCGTCCACACAGGCGCGCGGGTCGCCTCTCATGCCGGGCCCGGCGAGGTGCTCGTATCAAGCACGGTCAAGGACCTCGTCGCGGGCTCAGGGCTCGAGTTCGTCGACCGCGGCCTGCACGACCTGAAGGGCGTACCGGGCGAGTGGCGGCTCTACGCCGCCGTCTGAACCTCGGCGACCAGCATCCCGTAGTAGGTCGGCGCCGCGTACGCGAGCACGTCCGCCCGAGCCGTCTCGCCGACGGCGCCTTGGAGGACGACGAGCTGCCAGAGCGAGTCCGCCTTCCCGTCCTCGGCGAGGGGTGCGAGTGGGAAGAAGTCCAGGCGGTCGGAGGAGACGATCTCCTGCAGCAGCGCGTCGTACTCGGCGGCTGCCGGGTGGTAGCCGTAGATGCCGTCCGGCGTGTGGGCGTGGCCGTGGTCTGCGCTCGCGATCAGCGCGACGCGTCCCGGCAGGGCGGCGATCGCCTCACCGAGCCGCAGGTGCTCATCGAGCGGCCGGTCGCGCGCCGGCGAGACGACGACGACCTTCGGTGCCTTGACGAAGTTCAGCGGGATCTCGGCGCCCCAGTCGATCGGGAACTCCGCACTCGCGGCGTCGTTGCCGCCGTACGAGACGCCGAGGATCGGCAGCGGTGCCGCGAGCAGCGCGTCGGCAGTCGCCCTATCGGTCTCGTGCTCACCGACCTTCCCCGACGTGACGACGGCGTAGTGGCCGTCGACGTGGACGGAGTGCGGCGTGACGACGACCGCGACATTCGGCTCGGTCGCGGCGGCACGACGGCCGAGCTCCTCCATCGCCGGACGCAGCGCCGGATCGAGGTCGACGTCGCCGTGCGGCGCGATGCAGGCGAAGACGAGGCTCATGGCAGTGAGGCTATCCGCGAGACGAGGAGTTCGAGGAACCGGCCGGAGTCGACATCGACCCCGACCTCCGCGTTCTGCTCGCGGCCGGTGACACCGCGCAGGTCGACGACCGTGCGGCCGTCGCAGTAGTCCGACCGCGTCTCGACGGCGACGTTCGCGCGGCGCGTCGTCATCAGGGTCGGGTCGATCACATGCGCGACCGCCATCGCGTCGTGAATCGGCGAGCCGTCGAAGTGATACGAGCGCTCGTGGAAGGCCTGGAAGAAGTCCGACAGCTCGGCGACGAAGCGGCCGGCACGTCCGGCATCGCGCAGGCGCTCGGCGTGGGCGCGCGTGAACAGCGCCTTGTGCGTCACGTCGAGGCCGACCATCGTGAGCGGGATCCCGCTCGTGAAGACTGCTGCGGCGGCCTCGGGGTCGACGAAGGAGTTGAACTCCGCCGCGGGTGTGATGTTCCCCTCCGCGATCGCTCCGCCCATCCAGACGATTCGCTCGAGGCGGTCGGGCACTTCCGGGTGGCGCTCGAGCATGAGCGCGAGGTTCGTGAGCGGCGCGGTCGGGACGAGCACCACGCCGGGCTCGATCAGCTCGGCCAGGAAGTCGGCAGCGTGCTGGTCCACGGCCTGCGCCGAGGGCTCGGGAAGCTCGGGCCCGTCGAGACCGGACTCGCCGTGGACGTGGGCGGCCGTGCGCAGGTCGCGCCGCAGCGGCGCCTCCGCCCCGGCCGCGACCGGGATGTCGCTTCGTCCCGCGATCTCGAGCGTGACGAGCGCGTTGCGGGTCGTCTTGTCGAGCGTCTGGTTGCCGGCCACCGTGGTGACGCCGATCAGCTCGACCTCGGGCGACGCGAGCGCGAGCAGGATCGCGATCGCGTCGTCGTGGCCCGGATCGCAGTCGATGACGATCGGGACGCTCACAGCAGCGCGTCCACCTCCTCGGCGGTCGGGAGCGAGGTCTGGGCGCCGAAACGCGATGCGGCGAGAGCGCCCGCGGCGCACGCGCGCCGCAGCGATTCCTCGCGCGACCGCCCCTCGAGCAGCGAGACGACGAGGCAGGCGGTGAACGCATCGCCGGCGGCGGTCCCGTCGACCGCCTCGACGGCCGGCGGCTCCGCCCGGGCCACCTCCTCCCCGTCCTCGAGCAGTACCGCGCCCTCCGCGCCGAGCGTGAGGCAGACCAGACCGGGGCGCTCCCCGAGCGCCTCGAGCTCGAGCCGGTTCACGACTGTCAGCTCGGCGGCAGGAGCGCTCTCTCGCGCCGGCGCGGCGTTGAGGAAGAACCGCGGCGCGAGCTCGGCTGCCCGGGCGACCGTCTCGGACGGGATCTCCTGCTGGCAGAGCACCGCGTCCGCCGCGCCGAGCACGAGATCCTCCGGCCGCAGCTCGCCGTTCGCGCCCGGCGCAACGACGATGGTCGTCTCCCCTTCACCATCGACGGTGATCAGCGCGATCCCGGTCGGGGCGTCCTTGACGATCCAGCGCTCCTCCACGCCGGCCCCGCGCAATCCTGCGAGCGCCTCCCCGGCGAGCTCGTCCCCCCCGACGCACCCGATGAGCGCGACCTCGGCCCCCAAGCGCGCGGCGGCGACCGCCTGGTTCGCGCCCTTGCCGCCGGGCACGCGCGAGAAGCTCGCGCCGCTCACGGTCTCGCCGGGACGCGGCAGCCGTTCCGCCCCGACGACGAGGTCGAGGTTGATCGAGCCCACGACCGTGAGGCGCGGAGCCATGCGGCGAGCCTAACCCGATGTGTAGCCCGGGGACCGGCCGGGGACACGTGAGGTTCGTGACTTCCACGGACGAGGAAAAGCGCGCGGAGAACGAAGCCGCTTTCCGTCAGGCGAACGAGGCGATCCGCGCAACAGAGCGGGAGCTGGGGCCACCGCTCGATCGTGTGCCGTACCTCTGCGAGTGCGACGACGTCGCTTGCCGGGAGACCATCCGGCTCACCGCAGGGGAGTACGAGCGCATTCGCCAGGACGGGGACACGTTCGCGATCGCGCGCGGCCATCACACCGAAGGCGACATCCTCGAAGAGCACGGGGACTACCTCCTGGTGCGCAAGCCTGACGGCGGCGGGGAGGTCGCGCGCGCCCTCGATCCGCGAGGGGAGGATGCATGAGCGAAGAACAGGTGAGGCGGGTCGGCCTCAACGAGTCGATCTTCCGTCAGGTGAACGAGCAGATAGAGAGCCTCAATCGTGGCTTCGGCACCGACGACCGGACGATGACCGTGATCTGCGAATGCGCGAACGGCGACTGCACCGACCGGCTCGAGATCGCGGTCTCCAGGTATGAAGCGGTTCGCGAGGATCCGCGGCGCTTCATCATCGTCCCCGGGCACGCATTACCCCAGTTCGAAAGGGTCGTGGACGGCGAGGACGCCTACGAGATCGTCGAGAAGGACGAGGGTCCCGCCGCGGAGTTGGCGGAGGAGACGGACCCGAGGTCCTGACACACTGCGCGGCCATGGGCGTTGCACACTGGGACGAGGTCGAGTCGCACCACCGCGCGAAGGGCGAGATGGGCGCGACCTGGCAGGCGGTCGGCAACGCGGCGGGAACCGTCACCGTCGGGGTGAACCGCATCCGCGTCGAGCCGGGCAAGCTGCCCACTCCCCCGCACTCGCACGGAGCCTCGGAGGAGCTCTACTTCGTCCTCGCCGGCTCCGGGCTCGCGTGGCAGGACGGCGACGCTCACGAGGTGCGGCGGCTCGACTGCGTCATCCATCGCCCGGACGAGATGGAGCACACCTTCGTCGCGGGGGCCGAGGGGCTCGAGTATCTCGTCTTCGGCACGCGGCACCCGACCGAGCTCGGCTGGCTGCCGCGCTCGCGCGCGATCCGGCTCGGCTGGCCGTGGGTCGAGGGACGCGACGACGATCCGTGGGACATCGAGGCGACCGTCGAGCCGCTGGCGGTCGGCGAGCCGGCGCCGCGGCCCGCGAACATCGTCAACGTCGACGAGGTCGAGCACGAGGTGCACGAGGGATATGGGGCCGAGGCGGCCCTCGCGACCCGCGAGCGATCGATTCGCGCCGGCCTGCACTGGCAGAAGCTCGAGGGCGGCCACCGCGGATGCGTGCCGCATTGCCACTCCGCCGAGGAGGAGGTCTTCGTGATCCTCGAGGGCACAGCGACGCTCGAGCTGTGGCCGCGCAACGGTGACGTCGAGGAGACGCCGCTGCGAGCCGGCCATGTTGTCGCACGTCCCGCGGGGACTCGCGTGTCTCATTCCTTCCGCGCCGGCCCCGACGGCGTGACGATGCTCGTCTTCGGTACGCGCGACACGAACGACATCTGCTGGTATCCGCGCTCGAACAAGATCTACTGGCGCGGCGTCGGCGTGATGGGGCGAATCGAGCAGCTCGAGTACTTCGACGGGGAGCCGACCGAGGACGACTGATGGCCTACGACGAGGAGCTCGCCGGGAGGATCCGCACGCTGTTCGGCGACCGTCCGGATCTGACCGAGAAGAAGATGTTCGGCGGCCTCGCGTTCCTGATCGGCGGCAACATGGCGATCGCTGCGAGCGGCCAGGGCGGGATCCTCGTCCGCGTCGACCCTGGGAAGTCCGCTGAGCTCGTCGCGACGACTCCGGCGGAGCCGATGGAGATGCGGGGACGCTCGATGGCGGGCTGGCTTCGCGTCGACGCACGCGATGTCGCCGACGACGCGGCACTCGCCGAGTGGGTCGAGCTCGGCGCCGGTTACGCCGCCTCCCTCCCGCCGAAGTAGCTCCTTCAGACCCGCGCTAACCCACGGGTGCTGAGGCGGAATCCCCTGCCGAGCTTCGTGACGATGCAGCGAACGCCCTTGCGCAGCGCCGTGCAGCGGAACGGCCCGAAGTCGATCGAGTGGCCGACCTTGAGAATCGGCTGGCCCGGGCCGTTCCCGATGCACTTGAGGCCGTGGCAAGGCTTGAGCTTGGCCGACGCGTCCATCTGGACGGCGACGGCCGTCCGGTATGCGCTGCCTCCCCGGTACGCGAGGCACCAGACGTATGTCCGCGGGTGCATGCCCTGGCGGTTCAGCCCGAGCTCGCAGTTCACGTTCTTACCTGGGGTGATGAAGAAGCGCACGCCTGTGCTCGACCCCGCCGCAGGCGCAGCGACCGCCGCCGCTACTGCGATCAAGAGCAGCAGCAGGCGAATTCTCATCCGCTAGACCTCGACGATCACGGGCAGCACCATCGGCCGGCGGCGCGTCCGGTCGTAGACCACACCGCCGAGGGCGTCGTGCAGGTGCTCCTGGAGAAGCTTGATCTCGGTCACGTCGTCGGCGAGCAGTTCTCGCAGGACACGGTTCGCCTCCTCCCGCAGCTCGTCGAGCAGCGGCTCGGCGCCCTCGCCGAAGCCGCGGACGATCAGCTCCGGCGGAGCCGTCAGGCCGCCGCCTTCCTGCGCCGCGAGCGTCGCCACGACGATGAGCACGCCGTCCTCGGAGAGCCGCCGCCGGTCGCGCAGCGCCACGTCGTGGACGTCCCCCACGCCGAGCCCGTCGACGAACGTCATCCCCGCCTCCACCTCGCCGACGATGCCCGGCACGCCGTCCCGTAGCTCGATGACGCTGCCGTTCTCGGCGAGCACGATCCTGTCCTCGGGCACGCCGCCCTCGCGGGCAAGCTGGGCGTGCGCGGCCAGCATCCGGAACTCGCCGTGGACCGGCATCACCGCCTTCGGCCGCAGGAGCCCGATGATCGTGCGCAGCTCCTCCGCGCAGCCGTGGCCGGAGACGTGCACCGGCGCGTTGTCCTCGTGCAGCACCTCGGCTCCGATCTTCGCGAGCCGGTTGATCGCGTCGTGGACGCGGAGCTCGTTGCCCGGGATCGGCTTGGCGGAGATGATCACCGTGTCGCCGCGCTCGACCTGGACGGCCGGATGGTCGTTGTACGCGATGCGCGTCATCGCCGACATCGGCTCGCCCTGGCTGCCCGTGCAGAGGATCAGCTGCTGGTCGCGCGGCAGCTCGGCGAGCTCGTTGGGCCTGAGGATCGCGTCGTCCGGCACGTCCATGTAGCCGAGGTTGCGCGCGATGTTCCCGTTCTTCCGCATCGAGCGGCCGACGAAGGCGATCTTGCGTCCGCAGTCGAGGCCGACATCCGCCGCCTGCTGCATCCGGTGCACGTTCGAGGCGAACGAGGAGACGAGGATCCGGCCCTCGCGGCCGGGGAAGATCTGGCGGAACGCCTCCCCCACCACCCGCTCGGACTTCGTGATTCCCGGCCGCTCGGCGTTCGTCGAATCGCCGAGCAGGAGGTCGACGCCACGGTTCCCGACCTCCGCGAGCTTGCCGACGTCCGTCCGCTGTCCGTCCACCGGCGTGTGGTCGAGCTTGTAGTCGCCCGTGTGGACGCAACGGCCGCCCGGCGTCTCGAGCACCACCGCGGCGGCGTCGGGGATCGAGTGCGCCATCCGCACGAACTCGAGCCGGAACGGTCCGAGGTCGACGGGATCGTCGCCGGGCGCGAGCTCCTGCAGCTCGGCCGAACGCAGCAGCCCGTGCTCGTCGAGCTTCGACTTGACCAGCGCAAGCGTGAGCCGCGTCGCGATCACCAGTGGGATGCGGACCTCGCGCATGAGGAACGGCAGCGCGCCGACGTGATCCTCGTGCCCGTGCGTGAGCACGACCGCGCGCACCAGATCCTCCCGCTCGCGGAGGTACGAGAAGTCGGGCAGGACGAGATCGACGCCGAGATGCTCGTCGCGCGGGAACGCCAGCCCGGCGTCGACGACGACGATCGAGCCGTCCGCCTCGTAGACGGTCATGTTCTTCCCAACCTCGCCGAGCCCGCCGAGCGGAATGATCCGGCACACACCCATCGGCGTTGAGTCTAGGCCTGCGGCTACGCGGACGCTGTTGCCAGCAGCCCCGAGCGCTCGAGACAGGAGCGGATCTGCGCGAGCTCGGCCTCGTCCGGCTCGACCATCGGCAGCCGGTGCCCGCCGACCTGGTGGCCCGTGAGGTTGAGCGCCGCCTTGATCGGGATCGGGTTCGTCTGGATCCGCAGCAGGTCGTACGACGGCTGCTGCTCCTCGTGCAGCGCGCGCGCTCCCTCGACGTCGCCTTCGTGGTGGCGGCGGATCATCTCGGCGATCTGCGGCCCCCAGAGATGCGCGGTGACGGACACGACGCCGACGCCGCCGAGCTCGAGGAAGGCGAGCGTGTTCGGGTCGTCGCCGCAGTAGAGGTCGAGCCTCGTCTCCTCGGCGATGAACCGCGCCTCGTCGGGATCGTCGTGCGCCTGCTTGACGGCGACGACGTTCTCGATCTCGGCGAGCCGCGCGATCGTCGGTGACTCGATGTTGACGACGACGCGGCCCGGGATGTTGTAGGCGACGACGGGCAGGTCGGTCGCGCCGGCGATCTCCTCGAAATGGCGGACGATCGCGCGCTGCGGCGGCTTGTTGTAGTACGGAGTCACGACGAGGATCGCGTCGACGCCGAGCTTCGTCGCCTGGCGCGTCAGGTGGGCGGAGTGGCCGGTGTCGTACGTGCCGGTGCCGGCGACGATCGTCGCGCGGTCGCCGACCGTCTCGATGGCTGCCTGGAAGAGCTCGAGCTTCTCCTCGTCGGTCAGCGTCGGCGACTCGCCCGTCGTGCCGCAGACCACGAGCCCGTCCGAGCCGTTGTCGACGAGGAACGTCGCGAGCTCCCGGAAGTGGTCGAGGTCGACCGAGCCGTCCGCCCGGAAAGGCGTCACCAGCGCCGTGATGACTGAACCCAGCACCGTTCCTGGATTCTACGGCGAGGCTCGCTGCCCTGTGGCACGCTCACGGCCTGGCTGTCGACATCGTCACGGAGATCGAGATCGCGCGGCCGTCCGCCGAGGTCGCCGGGTACTCGGCCGACCCCGCGAACGCGCCCGAGTGGTACGAGAACATCGAGAGCGTCGAATGGAAGACCGAGCCGCCGCTCGCTATCGGTTCGCGGATCGCCTTCGTCGCGTCGTTCCTCGGCCGGCGGCTCGAATACACCTACGAAGTGCGCGAGCTCGCGCCCGGCGAGCTCCTCGTCATGAGCACGGCGGACGGCCCGTTCGCGATGGAGACCACCTACACCTGGGCGGACGTGCCCGACGGCGGGACGCGGATGACGCTCCGCAACCGCGGCGAGCCGTCCGGCTTCTCGAGGATCGCGGCACCCATGCTCGCCCGGGCGATGCGACGCGCGAACCGCAAGGACCTCGGGCGGCTGAAGCGGATCCTCGAGAGCGCCTAGGCGGCTGCGAGCTCGTCTTGCAGCGCCTGTAGCGCGTAGAAGACGCCCTCGGAGAAGGTCGGATACGGCTGGATCGTGTCGAGGAGCGTCTCGACCTTGACCTCGGCACGGATCGCGAGCGTGAACTGGCCGAGCCACTCGGCCGACTGCGGGCCGACGCAGACCGCACCGACGAGCACGTGCTGCCGCGGGTCCGCGAAAATCCGGACGAACCCGTCGCGTGCGGGCTTCTCGTAGGTCGAGAGCCGCGGCAGCGAGCTGAGCGGGATGCGCGCGCTCACGAGGTCGTCGCCGTCCGTCCGGCCGACGGTCGCAACCTCGGGATCGGTGAAGATCCCCGCGGGGATCGCCCGGTAGTCGGCCTTGCCGCGCCGACCGGCCATGTCCGCCGCAGCCACCCGCGCCTGGTACTTGCCGACGTGCGTGAACTGTGCGACGCCGGTCACGTCGCCGATGGCCCACACGTTCTCGACTCCCGCCGCGCGCAACCGCTCGTCCACCTCCACCCCACGCGGCGTCGTCTGGACACCGAGCTCCTCCAGCCCGAGCCGTTCCACGTTCGGCCGTCGCCCCGTCGCGACGAGCAGGCGCTCCGCCTCGAGCGTCGAGCCGTCGGAGAGGTGGAGCTTGATTCCCGGCTCGACCCGCTCGATCCCGACACCGAGGCGGACGTCGATGCCCTCCTCCCGAAACAGCTCTGCCATCAGCTCGCCGGCATCCGGATGGACGCGCCCGAGCAGGTGGTCGCCGCGCTCGACGACCGTCACCTGCGACCCCATGCGGGAGAAGAACTGCGTGAGCTCGGCGCCGACCGGGCCGCCGCCCATGACGACGAGGCTCCGCGGCACCTTGTGCGTCCGAGTCGCGTCGCGGTTCGTCCAGTACTCGACCGAGTCGAGGCCCTCGATCGGCGGGATCAGGGGCCGTGAGCCGGTGGCGAGCACGAGCCGGTCGTAGGGCAGCTCCTGTCCCTCGACCTCCACGACGCCCGGCCGGGCCACGCGGCCTTCGCCGCGCACGAGCCGGCACTTCCACTCCTCGAGGTAGTGGAGCTGGCCCGCGTCGTCCCAGTCGCTCGTCATCCAGTCGCGCCACGACCAGACACCCTCCGCTTCCGGGCGCTCGCCGTGCAGCCCCGGCGCGCGCCCGAGCGAATGGCCGAGCTCGGTCGCTCGCAGCATCGTCTTCGTCGGCATGCATGCGAAGTACGAGCACTCGCCGCCGACGAGCCGGCTCTCGACCAGCGTGATGTGCGCCTCGTCGTCGAACCGGCGGAGGGCGCCGACGAAGTGCTCGCCGGTCGACCCTCCACCGAGGACGACGACCTTCACTACTTGATCAGCCCGTTCGCCTTGAGGAAGGCGGACGCGATCTGCTTCGGCGTCTGCTTGTCCACGTAGTACGCCTTGTTCATCGCCTGCATCGCCGGAAGGGTCAGCTTGGACGTGACGGCGTTCGCCGTGCTCACGAGCAACGCCCCGTTCGGTCCGGTGATAAGCGTCTTCTTCAGCACCGGCGTGACGTTCTGGAACCCGAAGATGTGCTTGTTGTCGACCAGCGCCGTGTACTTGTTCTTCTGCAGCTGCGCCGGGTCGGTGGAGAAGCCGTCTCCGCCGGTCGCCTTGCCCTGGTCGAGCAGCGTGTAGACGCTGATGCTCCCGATCGGGATGAACTTGATGTTCTTGAGCCCGTAGATCTGCTTCATCCCCAGGATGCACGTGATTCGCGTCTGGCACTCCGGATAGCCGGCATACGAGAACGACTTGAGCTTGCTCAGGTCGCTCATCGTCTTCAGGCCGTCCTTCGTCGCCGTCGACTTGAGCACCGTGAAGGTGTCGGTGTCCGCGAACGGCGTCGGGTTGAGCACCGTCTGACCGTGCGCGTTCTCGTACTTCTTCGCGGCGAGATACGTCGCATTGGCGGTCTTGGGCGCGTTCTTCACCTTCGCGAGGTCGAGCGCGACGACGCCCGTGTACTCGGGATAGAAGTTCATCTTCCCGCTCTGGATCGCCGTGTTGGCGAGCTCGGACGAGCCGAAGCTGCCCTTGTAGTCGACGGGGAAGCCCTTCGCCGCAAGCGCCTGGCCGTAGAGCTGGCCGAGGATGTACTCCTCGCCGAAGTTCTTGGTGCCGAGCGTGATCGTCGGCTTCGGCCCCGACGCAGTGGTCGTCGGAGCGGTGGTGCTGTTGCTACCGCCGCCTCCGCCGCCGCAGGCGGTGAGGCCGATGAGAAGCGCGACCCCGAAGGAAATCGCGAACGCCGCCTTGGCAGCACGGCGTGTGTGTTTGCGGAACATGCAGTGCCCTCCTCTCGTGATTTGACCCTCTCTCGGCGGGACCCTACGCCCTCGGGGCCATCCGACGCGAGGCCGCATGCTGGGCGAGCCCCAGGGCGAAGTTCGTCAGGAGCGCCATCCCGGCCACCACGAACGCCGCCGCAAGGACGCCGTCCTGGCCGTAGGTCACCTCGTTCGCCATGATCTGGCCGAGGCCGCCGTGCTCGACGCCTGCGATGCCCGCGATCGTCGCGGTGGCCACGATGAAGACCGCGGCGTTCCTGATTCCCGCGATCAG
>Ga0070717_10001660_pt1 | contig 15459 bp, 10 predicted proteins | sample LARL113metaG_FD_71366 | JGI IMG/M metagenome (GOLD analysis project Ga0070717, IMG submission 71366) | Corn, switchgrass and miscanthus rhizosphere microbial communities from Kellogg Biological Station, Michigan, USA - LAR L11-3 metaG | ecosystem: Host-associated > Plants > Roots > Rhizosphere ... | reverse complement strand
CTCGCGGCGAGTGTTATTTCACCCTTGCGCTTCGCTATGACTTCACCTCCATCCGGTTGTCAAAGGGACTTTCACCCTCGAGCTGTCGACCCTGCTCGGCACACAAAAATCAGGCTGCCCAAAACGGGCAGCCTGTGTTGGCGAAGTCCTCCGGGGAGGAGGGTAAACTCGTTGTCTTACTCGGACGGCGGCGGGGCCGTTGCCGGAGCCTGCTGCTGAGCGGGCGTCGAGCCTTCGGCCGTGTTAGTCATCAGGCGTACGTCTACGCGACGGTTTTTCGCGCGGCCTTCGCGGCTCTTGTTTTCCTCAACCGGCTTGTCCTTGCCCAGACCTACCAAATAGATCTTGTGGGCGGGAATATTGTGCTTCGAAGCCAGGTACTGGATGACCGAGTCCGCGCGCCGCTCGCTCAGGCCGTAGTTGTATTCCGCGCTGCCAACCGAATCCGTGCCGCCTTCCACGGTGATGATGAAGCCTTTCGCGTTCGGCACGTCGGTCGCAAGCTGGTCCAGCGCTTCCTGGGCCTTCTTGGTCAGGTTATCTTTGTCAAAGCCGAAGTGAACCGCGGTCTCGGTGACCACGCGATAATTGTCCAGGTTGGCGACAGCGTTCTGCAGCACGTCAACGCGATGCACGGCGTTATCAGCCTGCGTCTGCGCCTGCGAAGCCTGCTGCGCCGCAGTCTGCGTCTTCTGCTCAACTTCGGCAGTCTTCGAATTGACCTGCTGGATCGCGGCCTGCGCCCGCGCATCCACGTCTTTGATGTCGCGGCTGTTCTTGGCCGTGAGATCATCCAGCTCATTGGTCTTGTTGATCAGTGGCGTGGTCTGCTGCTTGACATAATTCTTGCTGGAGCAGCCGACCCCGGCCGCCATACTCAACGCCAGCAGAAAAATTAACGAAGTGCGATTCATCTTGGGAGAGCTCCTTCCTCTCTAGCTCACGAATTCTAAAGTACGAAACTTACAAAATCCTGGGTCTTGCAATCCCTGAGTTGGGGGTGGGCTACTTGCGTCCCGCATGCTACCAGAGCACGGATGATGCCAAGTGAGCGCCTCTAGTGATTTGGAGATAAATAGCTTAGTTTCAGCTGGTTACATCGATTTCAAGTTCGACTGCATCACCAAGGACCAGCAACTATCGAGCAAACCAGATATTGACAGAGGAAATTTTATACGGTCCGCGTCGGTGCCAATCATATCGAGCCCGCCGTTGCGCACGTAGCGGCGCTAAGCAGAGCCGAGTCGCAGGTTGGATTGAGAACTTCTAATAGAATGGAACTACACCGGTCAGCATGGACCTCCAGGCCAAAATCCGCACCATCCCCATCTCCGCGGGCGTGTATCTGTATAAGAACGCGGAAGGCGAGATCATCTATGTCGGCAAGGCCAAAAACCTGCGCAGTCGGGTCGCCTCTTACTTTCATGAAGGACGGATCGCCGATGCCAAAACCGGCACGCTGGTCCGCGAAGCCGTCGATGTCGACTACATCGTTGTCGCAAACAACAAAGAAGCGTTGGCGCTCGAGAACCACCTCATCAAGCAGAAGAAGCCGCGATTTAACATTCTTCTGCGTGACGACAAGACGTATCCATACGTGAAGCTCACGTTGGGGGAGCGCTTTCCGCGAGTCTATGTCACTCGCCGCTTAAGAAAAGACGGCAGCTCGTATTATGGTCCGTACTTTCCTGCCAATCTGGCCTACCGGATCGTGGATCTTATACACCGCCACTTCTTAATCCCCTCCTGCAAGGTAGATCTCAACCGCTTTCACCCGCGCCCCTGTTTGCAGTACTACATCGGCCGGTGCCTGGGTCCGTGTGTAGAAGGACTCACCACTCCCGAGGCTTACCAGGAAGCCGTCCGCGACGTGAAGCTGTTCCTCGAAGGCCGACCGACGGATTTGTCACGTTCTCTGCGGGAACGCATGGAAAAAGCTGCTCAAGCGCAAGAGTACGAGCGCGCGGCCAAGTACCGCGATCTGATCTCGACAGTTGAGCAGCTTCAGGAAAAACAGCGCATTGCCGCCGTGGAAGGCGATGACGCCGACGTGTTCGGCTATCACTACGAAAACGACATGTTGGCCGTGAATCTGTTTCACATGCGCGGAGGACGTGTGCTGGATCGCCGGGAGTTCTTCTGGGAAGAATTGCCGGAGTTGGAGTCCACCTCAGACTACGTAGGGGCGGGTGACCCCACCCGCCCAGCCGGGCGAAGCTCGGCAGTTTCCGAACCGAATGCCGAATCGTGGGCGGGCGAGGACGCCCGTCACTCTATCGAATCACATGCGATCTCGGGAGAGGATCCCTTTAATCCCGGCGAATTTCTTTCTGCTCTGCTCAAGCAGCTATACATTGGCCAGCCATACGTGCCACGAAATATCTACGTGCCAGTTGACTTTGAGGATCGAGAGTCTCTCGAGGATTTGCTCTCAGACCAGCTCGCGGCCGGCGGCGGCCGCGCCACACGCGTCAATATCCTGGTTCCGCAGCGCGGCGATAAGCGCTCGCTCATCGACCTCGCCGGCAATAACGCCAAACAGTCCTACGATCAGCGCTTCCGCGTTATGAAGCCAAACACCAAGGCAATTGAGGAAGCATTGCAAGATGCCTTAGGATTACCTGAGCTCCCACGCCGCGTCGAATGTTTCGACATTTCCCATATTCAAGGCGCAGAAACAGTTGCGTCCATGGTGGTCTGGGAAGATGGCCAGATGAAGAAATCTGACTACCGCAAATTCATCATCCGCAGCGTGGATGGGGTTGACGATTTCGCCTCCATGCGCGAAGTCGTCACGCGGCGCTATAAACGGCTGCGCGACGAAAAGAAAAATATGCCGAGTCTGGTGCTGATCGATGGCGGCCTCGGCCAGCTCCACGCTGCTGCCGAAGCGTTGGAATCTCTCGAGATTATCAATCAGCCTTTAGCCGCAATCGCCAAGCGCGAAGAAATTATCTATGTCTGCGGCCAGGAGGATGACCCTGTCGCCCTCGATCACCACTCGCCCGTTTTGCACCTGATACAACTGATCCGCGATGAAGCCCACCGCTTCGCCGTGACCTTCCACCGCAAACGCCGCCAGATGCGCGACCGCTCCACCGAGCTCCGCGAAATCCCCGGAGTAGGCGAGAGCACGACCCGCCGCTTGCTTGAACACTTCGGCAGCGTGCAGGCCGTAAAGCAAGCCGATGCCGCCGCGCTCTCGTCAGTCGTGACTCGGAGCCAGGCGGAGGCTATTCTGAGCTACTTTCGACAATAACCTGTTCGTTCTTGGGCCGTGGACGAGAACCGCAATTGTCCGAGCATGCCCTTGCGAGAGCTTTCCCCTGCAGCACACGCCGCTATAATGACTGAGTTATCTCTCTCCGTATGCAACTCCGGATGAAACCGCATCAATGGATGGCAACGTTTGGCTTACTAGCCCTTGTACTGGCGACCGCCCTCGGGCTCATTCTGACCCGAGAGCCGGAGCAGTCGATCTCCAACGCCGGACAGATGCCGGGTAGTGAGGCTTCGCTCATCGATGAGCATCCCCTTCAAACAGCTCGGGCCTTGGCCACTCTTGCTTCTGGCCCGGACGAACAGCGACTCGCCCAACAGGCGATGAAGGTAGCAGATCACGAATTGGATCTTGCCTTCGCCAGTGGCTTGCGCGACGCCGCGGAACATCCGGCCCCTTCCAAGCCTGAGACTAAAGAACTCTATGCCCGGGCAAGCCAAGCGCAAGCTAGAGTCAAAGCCGATCAGGATCGGATTGACCAACTGACAAAACAGCTCGCTTCCGCCAGCGGTGATCGTGAAGCCAGTCTTCAACAGCAGATCGACTTGGCACACGCTCAACACGAGTACGATCAGGACGAGCTTGATGACGCCAACGAAGACCTGGCACGTTCCGGCGGCGATCCTCTAAGCAGAATTCAGCGGCAATTCAATCAGCATGAGGCTGCCGAGCACCAATACGACTTGAATCATCCGCAGATAGGAAACTACGCAGAAGCAAATTATCTTGCCGGCAACTTGGCGGCTCAGATCGTTGCCTGGCACAGCCTGCACAGCAAGATGATGAAGTTGCGTCCGGCACGCGATGAGGCGCGCCGGAACGCAGAGACGCTCCAGCACAGCCACGACGCCTTGCAGACGGAAGTCAGCAAGGAAGCCGGAACCAAACAGACGATCAGCGAGCAAAGCAATCAGATCAACTCGGCAGCTATACAGGATGCAAGTTCCACGGCCGCGGCCAGCAGTGCGATTAAGTCCCTTCGCCACCTTTCAGTCAACCAGAAGGACCTTTCCGACCTCAACAAGCGCATCCAGGATCATCAGGAAGTGGCAACGGCTTATAGCAACTGGATTGAACTGGTGAAGTCCCATGAGCTTGCTGCCGTGCACGGCATGCTGTGGTCCTTTTTGCTTATCGCCTTAATTCTGCTAGCCGTCTACATCGCCGGCCGAATTGTCGATCATTTCATCATTGATGTGAAACACGAGTGGACGCGGCTGAAAACGCTCCGCGTAGTAATTCGGTTTGCGATTCAGACCATCGGCGTGCTCTTTATACTTTTCGTGCTGTTCGGAATTCCTAATCAAATGCCGACCATACTTGGCTTGGCTGGCGCGGGCCTCACTGTAGCCCTGAAAGATTTCATCGTGGCATTCGTGGGATGGTTCGTGTTGATGGGACGCAATGGCGTTCGCGTCGGTGATTGGGTTGAGATCAACGGGGTAGTCGGCGAGGTAGTTGAAATAAATCTGTTACGAACAGTGCTGCTCGAAACTGGCAACTGGACCGATACTGGCCATCCCACCGGCCGTAAAGTTGCCTTTGTGAACAGCTATGCCATCGAAGGCCACTTCTTCAACTTTTCGACCAGCGGGCAATGGCTGTGGGACGAAGTCGAAATCATGGTGCCTTCCAGCGAAAATCCTTACCCCATCATCGACGCGATTCACAAGCTCGTGGAAAAGGATACTCAGGCCAACGCGCAAGCCGCCGAGCACGAATGGCAGAGCGCAATGAGCAGTTTTCGGACTGTGCAGGCCGTCTCGGCGGCGCCAGCTATCAATCTGCGCCCGACGACTGCCGGCGTGGAGGTCCATGTGCGCTACATCACCCGCGCCCGCGAGCGCTTCGCGACACGAACCCGCCTGTATCAAGCCTTAGTGGGATTGCTGCACCACAGGCACGTCGAGGAAACCGAAGCGCAAAACGCGAGACGCTGATTCGAGAACGACCACAGAGGGCACAGAGGCTCACAGAGAAAGAGATCCTAAATCCTCCGTGTTCTCGATGCCCTCTGTGGTTTATCGTAAGTATTAGGGCAAATACGGTTGCGCGTCTGTGCTCTCGACAAATTTCCGTAGCCCGGCTTCGACTGCCGGCTGAACAAACAAGTCGCAAAAAATATCAATCTCCCGCTGCAGTTCTTCATACGGAATCGGCTTGATAAACTCCTTCGCCGCCATTGCCGTCCTCCGGTCAAATTTGCCAAGCTGCGCCGCCGTAGCCCGCGCCGCCCGCAATGTCTCTCCTTCGCCGACGACCTGGCTCACCAAGCCAATCTGTTGCGCCTTCGTGGCGTTGAAGCTGCGACCCGTGAGCAGCAGATCGCGTACGACTGCATTCCCCAGATCCCGTTTCAGCCGCGGAATTCCGCCGAACCCCGGAATCAGACCTAGCCGCAGCTCCGGAAAGCAAAAGCGCGCCATTTTATCGGCGATGATCAAATCGCAGACCAACGCCAGCTCAAATCCCCCGCCAAACGTAACTCCGTGCACCGCCGCGATCGTGGTCAGAGGAGCCGCATCAATAGCATTCATCACACCATGAATGCGCTCTAGATACTCGCGCACGCCTCTTGCGGCCACCGCACGTTCCATCTCATGCGAACGTCGATAAAGCTCGCGCAAGTCGGCGCCGGCGCAGAATCCCGATTTCAACGTGCTGTAAATGATCAGCGCGTGAGATTCGCGCCCGAGATCTTCTAACGCCGCAACAAATTTCTTTAACTCCTCGAGCGTAAGCGACCCAATCTCATTGCAAGGCTCACGATGCAGCGCCAGCTCAATGACGCCGCCATTCACCTCCCAAGAAACAGCCTGTCCGCTAAACGTGCTCATTGACAGTAGCGCCGGCGTCCTCGCCGGCTGGCCGGCGGGCGTCCTCGCCCGCCGCCCGAAAGCAGCTATCACACTGCCTGCTTCACCCGGTACATCTCTTCAATCTCATCCCGAAAGCGTGCTGCAATCGCATCCCGCTTCGATTTTCCATTTGCAGTCAGCAACCCATTCTCAATTGAAAACGTCTCGCGACTCACATAAAACGCGCGCACCTGCTTGTAATGCGGCAATCTTGAATTTACTCGATCCAACGCCATCTGCGCCCGCTCGCGCGTAACCTCTCCAGTGACAATTGCTGAGAGATATCCGCGCCCATTCCCTACGAGCACTATTTGCTGAGCGCCCGGCAGATTCTCCAAAATCTCGTCTTCAATCGGCTCGGGAGCGATATTGTGGCCCGAGCCAAGAATAATCAGACTCTTGATCCGGCCCACGATACGCCACTTCCCTGCCTCGTTTACTTCCCCCTGATCTCCGGTATGGAACCAGCCATCGCGCAGCACCTTTGCCGTTTCGTGCGGGCGATTCCAATACCCCAAAAAAATATTCGGCCCACGGACAATAATCTCATCGTTCTCCCCCAGCTTCATCTCGACTCCAGCAATCGCCGGTCCCACGCGCCCCGGCTCCACATGATAAGGATCATCCATGGTGCAGATCGCGGTCGTCTCGGTCAGGCCGTAAACCTGCAAAACCGGAATGCCGAGCATCATGAAAAAGAGTTGCGTCTCAACATTCAGTGGAGCCGATCCGCAAATCAGCGCCTTCAGATTCTCCACGATCATCTTCTTGCGAATAGTCGGAAATACCACAGCATCCGCGATTCTCAGCCACATCGCATCCGCGAGCTGCGCCTTGCTTTCCTGCTTGCGGACCCAGGCAGCCTTCGCCCGGCTGTAGATCGCGCGCACAATGCCGCCAGTCTTCCAAAGCTGCTCGTCGACAGCTTTGCGCATGCGCTCCAATAGCGCAGGGACGTTTAGGAAATAATCGGGAGCAACTTCGCGCATATCGACTGCAAGTTTATTGAGATCAGTGTTCAGCATGAGCAGGCTTCCTCGTAAAAGACACGTCAGCAGCATGATCCACGAGCCGGCAAAACAAAACGGAAGGTAGTGGAAGACGCAATCTTGCCCGCGGCGGCCTTCCATTAGCAAATCCAGGCGCCCGGACGTGCAGCCCAGCATGTGCCCGACGTTGCCGGCTGTGAGCACCACGCCTTTAGCTTCGCCCGAAGTTCCGGAGGTGTAGATAATCGTTACCGGATCAGATTCCGCGACTTGCAGCCGATCTAAAGCGAAGTCGGGTGGTCCCGTGAAAATCTCATCGAAAAGAAATCGCGGCGGCGCTTCCGGCCAATGCTGCGTGATCGCATCCCGCAGCGCCGCATCGCCGCAGCAGAGCAAGCTCGGTGAGCAATCTTTTATCATGGCCACAAGTTCTGCAGGAGCTTGCCTCGCGTACAGAGGAAAGACAATCAATCCCTCCGCCATGATGGCCAAGTCCATCGCAACCCATTCAATGCAGTTGTGTGCCAGCAGCGCGCAGCGATCGCCTTTCCGCAGACCCTTGCCGGCAAGAAATCGTCGAGCCTGTGAGACCTGCATCAACAGTCCCTTGCCAGTCACTCCAAAGCTCACCTGCTGGGGTGATTCTTGATCGTTCAGCTCTCGGAGGACGGTTGTCTTCTCGGCGGTTTTAAGCTGGTTGAAAATGTCGTAGAGAAAGCTCATGCATTAAGTAAGAAGACGTAGGTCCGGACGCCCTCGTCCGGTCAAGCGAGCGAAGCTCGCCGCTATGCTGGGCCGGGCGGGTGAGGGCACCCCGCCCGCCCGTACGTGTTCCGTGATTATCCGTACGCTTCCACCAATCCCCGTAGCTCCGCGCCCAACGGCGGCAAATAATCTTCCCAACTCCACTCGCCGCGCCGCGTCGGAAACTCTGGATAGCGCCGCTGAACTTCCTCTTCAAAATACACACCCATGCGGGCCATCACTTTCAAATTTCGCACCACCGTCTTGCCAGTTGCTGCGGCAATCGACTCGCCTTCGCCGCAAAGTTTGTTCATTGCGGCTAGCAGCCGAGGCTCCAGATCGGGATCATCCACATTCATCAGCAAATGTTCATGCCCGCGCTCGCGCATAAGATTGCGAATCCGCTCATCCATTGTGATCCCCGCCGATGGCACCAGCGCCGGCATCGAGGTCACAATGCCGTGATAGCGTGACGACACCATCATGTGACACGCACGTAAAATGCTCACGAGTTCATACATGTTGTAGTCGTCGGACGTAAGCACGGGCACCCCGCCCAGCTTCTCGGAAATCCGCCGTGCCGGACGCGCATCCAGCCGCTCCGTCGCGACCAGAACAACGAACACGCTTTGCTGCTTTCGGAATGCCCCCACTGCATTGGCAATCGCACTCAGGTAATGTTCGAGCGCGCGGTCCGCCTCCGCACCCGTATTGTGAAAGTAAACCGAGCGGTAGTGGCTATCTTTGTAAGCCCCTGTCAGCTCATGCAGCGCAAACTTTGCTACCGACGCGCGCACCGGCCATTCAAACGGATTGATGGGGCAGACGGCCAGCACAGGGGTATGCCCATCCCAGCCGATCTCGCGCAGCGCCTTCTGCCCAAACTCTGCCGGATGCGGTTCAAACGTCCACGCCGTGTCCGTGCCCAACTCGGTGGGAACTCCAAGCTCGCGCAAAACCGTCCGCGATTCCTCATTGCGCGTGATCACCAGCGAATTCTGACAGTATCGCGAGCACATCTTCGCGATCAGCGGATCCATGTGCCCAGCTTCGGCGCCATACCCCACGGAAAGTTTGTTCTGTGCGGCGGCGATTCCCAGCGATCCGATCATCATGGTGGTCAGCGCATTAGCAAACTTGCTCTTGAACATCGAGCCTTCGCATGCCACCACGCCATGATGTTTTGGAACCTCATCGGCCAGAAAGGGGGGAAAAATGTCCGGCAGGTGTACTTGTTTCGAACTCCCAAAATATCCGGAGGTGCGCTGGAAGTTCTGCGTCATTACGCTGAACTCAACATGCTCCGCGCCCAGAATATGCCGGATCTGCCGCAGCATTTCCGAGACTCGCACATCCGAGCCCATATTGCGGGTCCCGTTATATCCCGCAAAAAGCAGTTTGAGTTTTTCGCCCGGTTCCCAGAGCTGGCCCTTGCCCAGCATCCAGCCGAGTTTGGCTGCTTCAATGCTGCTGCTGACCCAAGCTTCGAGGATGAAGTCCATCATGCGGCCGATCCTCCCGCCTTGGCCGGCCAGCCTTGGTAAGGATAGGTAAAGTTCGTTTCGCGGCTGAATTTCAACAGCGGATAACTGTACTGCGAAAATGGCATCGGTTTGCGCCCTAGTTCACTGGTCACTCGCGTGTTATCGAAAACCGTATTCCAGGTGAGGTACGGCATAAACACTTTCAGCAGCGAGGCACCATACCCGAGCGAAGTTTTCCGGTTCGAGAGCAGGTTCACGCCTGCCGTAAACGGCTTCTCCAGAAAGTGCAAGAAAATCGGCCCACGCTTGTTCTGCGCTGCGGCTAGCGCCGAAGTCACTTGCCGGAATGTCTGCGAATCAGTTCCGGAAGAAAGATGGTATGTATCGTACTGCGGATTTTCTTTCTGATGCAGAGTTGCAATCGCATCCGCGACGAAATCGACATTAACAATATCGATCTTGTCTTTCGACCGGAACGGCAGCACCGGTAAGCCCGCCAAAAACACGAAGGCCCGTACCATATCGAACTGCGTAGTCTGTGGGTACCGACTATCCCCTAGGACAATGCTGGGCCGGAAAATTGTGATCGGAATGTCGGGCAGAAGCTGCCGCGTCATGTGCTCGCAAAATTTCTTGGTGCGCGCGTAAGGATCGTAATCCGAGCGGTCCCAGGCAATCGCCCGATCCTCAGTTACGACTTCATCCTGACGCTTGCCCGCGACCGCAACCGTGCTTACCAGACTAAATCGTCGCAGCCCGTGGTAATAATGCGATTTCTGCGCCAGCAATAACACTTCCAGCGTGCCGCGCAAGTTTACACTCAGGCAGCTTTTTTCTGATTTGCGGTTCAGCGACGCCGCGCAATGCAGCACCGAATCGGTCGTATGAATCAGCCGGTCATAGTCGTCGCGTGATAACCCAAACTGCGGCGCTGTCAGATCGCCTGGAAACATCCGCACACGCGTCTGCAAGTATTCGTAGAAACGGGGGAAATCCAAGTGGAGTTGCCAGGCCTGCCACAAACGCAAAGCCGCATCCTGCGAATCGCGCGCGCGCACCAGCACATTGAGAGAGGCCCCATGCTGGTCCAGCAAATTGGCGGCGACATGCGCGCCGATGTATCCGGTCGACCCGGTCAGGAATATCGCCACGTTGCTCCGTTGGTGCCCGTCCTCACAGCTTCTCCGTCCGCCCCGTCGAGCTGGAAATTCCGCGCCGGCCGCGCTTCGAGCGGCCTGCCCTCAATCAAAGGATACGTCCACTTGCGCAGTGCCGGAATGTGAATGTTAATCCAGTAGTCCCACCAGTCAATCGAGCGCGTGTCGTAGCAGAAATCTGGCTTCTCTTCATCAACCAGCGCATACGACAGCTTTTCTATATTGTCCGCCACGAAGTCATGTTCATTCTGAAGAATAAAAGGCTCAAATAATTCGATCAGCTTCTCCACCTTTTCCAGACTTCGTTCTGCCTTGGCTAGTTTTTTCAGTGGCAGGGGCGCCATGATTTTCTGAATCGACTTAATCATCGCCCGCTGAGCTGGCGCTGACATGCGCTGATAGCGCTCCTTCGAAACCGGAATCGCATCCAGCCGCAGTCGTAGCCAGCACTCCAGGCCTTCCTGCGCCCGGTAATGCTTGCGATGCGCCAACGACGTCAGCTCGATCGAGCGCCTCATGTCGCAGGGATTCGTCACAGAAGTTGCAAGCTGGTAGATGGTCTCATTCCGTCGCTCGATCACAGCAGCAGCGATCAACGTTATTCCGCGGCAAACCGAATCAACCGGAATAATGTCCAACCGCTTGCGCTCATTGGTTGGCAACTGACGGAACGCAGTCCCTAACAAGTAAGAGAGCGAGGCCGAGGTATTGATCCCCTCATTCCAACCCAGGAACGGCTTCTCAACTGACGTCTCGACAATAGCCGGACGCACAAGCGCAACCGCCAGCCCGGCTCCATACTTATGGATCAGGGACTCAGCCAGACTTTTCGTCAACGTGTAAGTATTCGGCCAGCCCAATTCCCTGGCGCGCTTTGTCCCTGCTTCGGTCAGATAATCTCGCAGGCAGCGCACGCGATTCTTGCGAATTTGATTCTCCAGCGCAGTGCCGTGTAGGTCCTTTGCCGCATGTTCCTTGCTTAGCGCCTGCCGCTTAAGTTGCTCGGTCACCTCAGGACCGTCGGCCTGCCGCTCCGCCTCCTTAACCAATCCATGCAGAGATCGCCACTCGCTCTCGGCGTCAAAACCGGCGATCCCCGCCGGAGTGTAATTGGTGCGTACGCCCTCACCTACCCGCCCATCGCGTGCTCCGGCAACATAACAAGTCGAGAGATGTAATAATCCCGCGTGATCCGACGCGCGCACAAAATCAGCAACATTCACCACTGCGTCAACGTTTGCTACCAATGCTTCGCGCAGATCGGGATTGAAGTCTGTAAGCCCCGAGCTATTGATGATCAGATCCAAACTATTCCGCAGTGATTCGGCGAGATCAGCATCCAACCCCAGCTCAGGCTGAGTAGCGTCCCCTTCCACCACTTCAACCCGCTCGCGCAGGAATTGAGGCAATCCTCCACCGTAACGCGAGTACAAAGGATCGAATACTGGTGAGTCCTCGACCAGCTTCTCAAATCGCTTCAGTGCTGGATTGGACTTCTGCCGCCGGATGAGCAAATAAATCTTCCCGATTTCCGGCAAATCCGTCAGCGTGTTCATCAGCCAGACCTTGCCGATAAATCCGGTCACGCCGATGAGCATGACGTGCTTCCCCGCCAAAGCGCGTCTAACCGAAAGCCCCCCTGGGTGAGGAGTTCCGTAGAAATGCACGATGGGTCGCTGCAAAACACGGCTGGCGCGTGTCGCAGGAAATGCTGCATTCGATAAGACCTCGGCGGGATCATGTCGTGGCGATACCGTTTCAGCCGCCCCGTTATGCTCTCCGGCTTTACGCCGATCTCCAGCGAATCGAGGGATCTCGGCTTCTGCCCATCCCAAATCCTTAATTAGCTGCTCCGCCGCTCTCCTTCCGTCCGCACCGCCGCCAGTGATTCCCGCAAGCCATCCACGTGGCCGAATGACCGGGTCAAGAAGCCTTCCCGTTGCAATCCCATCGCGAAACTCCAGCCGGTTCGCAAGCAGCCATTTCACCCCAACGCTCTGCGCCAACGGGCGCATCACGTGCTCCAGCCCCTGGCTCACCAGTACGACCTCGGCACCGGAATCGACCAGACCCTGAAGCTGCCGCACACCATCGTTTTTCAACTGAGGCTGCAACTTATACTTAAAGTATTCTTCGCCCAACAGATCGAGCCGGTCGCGGCTGATCCCACGCAAAACCGTGTGCACAACACGAGTCGCAAATATCCGGTTCGCGGCATAAAGAAAAGGACGCATCACCGCCATCGCGAACACCAGCCCACGACGCACCCAGCGTTCCGTAAACGTCTGCGCATTCCAGCTGAAGAACGCCACCGGCCTGACAGTCGTCAGGTCCAGCAGACTGCCTTCCACGCGCCAATAAACCGGAGAGGAAGACCGCAGGTTTCGCTTTGGTTGTTCCAAATTTTTATAGTCCGCAAAAAAGGGGGCACCCAGATCCACCGCCCGGATTAGCAAGCCGTCTTATTGTAAACAATCGACCCGCAAACACGTAGGGAGCTATCCCGAATGTCAACCGGGAATGGACAAAGGGAGCCAACACTCTCTTGTGTGTTCGGACCAGACGAACGTGCGACCTTTTTAACCTTCCATCTTCCGATTCCCTGCTAGAAATTGGGCTTAGTGAGTAGGCACACACAAGGTAAGCCGATCAAAATTAAGGAAGCTCTTGCAAGGTAGCGCTTTAGACGAAGTTTTCGACCGGAACCGAACTGGTGGGCAGTGCAGGACTCGAACCTGCGACCTCCTGCTTGTAAGTTTCACAATACCGCTATGCTGCTGAATCAAATAGGCTATTTTAGAGGCTTTCTCTTCCTATAAAGGCAGGAAATCAGCCGCTCTACTGCTGAGTCTATTGCTGAGTGAAACAGTGCAAAAACAAAGACTGCCCTGCATCGTGGAAAACGCAGGGCAGGCAATTATTTCGGTACGCTGAAAATCGCAAGGCGTGAGTTTTCGAAGTCATTGAAGGCAGGCACATCAGGCCGGGTCTAAGGCCGCGCCGGGAGGGAGCCGGGGAGCGGGACAGAGGCTAACGACTAAGCGGGTACTTTGCAAGCATCAGCCGTTCTGTCATGCTCTCGGTCATTAGCTCAGACCTGGACGACGCGGACGAAGAGAGTCAGTGAAAGAGGTGTTTGTGGTACGGCTGAGAAAACTCTATCTGGATGGCAAACTCCTTGAATGTCCCCATCCCTTTGAGGACGAGATTGACTGGGTTGTTCGCACGAATCACAGGCTCGTTTTCGAGAGCATCTCTCGCATCGAAGGTGAGGCGGAACCTGATGAGATTGAGGATGGGTATTCAAACGAACTGAGGAGAGCGGCAAACAGCTTGGCTCTGGTCGGTCTGGTCACAACCCTTCATCACTGGATAAGCATATTTGTGGAAGAGCTTACGAAGGAAAACGCGACAGACAGAAGCTTGGTGCGCAATCTCAAAACACTGGACGAGCGAACAGGGGTGAGTCCCATTCCAATCCAGTTCTTTGAGGAACTGGTCACTGTGCGGGACTCCATCATCCATGCGCACTCGCAGATTCAATGGACTTTTCGGCACGCAAGAGAGGTGCCTCAGCGATACGCGGACACTGCGTCAGGAGAGGTTCAGTTCACAGAGGCAGACCTTAACGAAGCGATTCAGAAATCAATCACGCTTGTGAAAGTGGTACGACGACCGATTAGAAGCTCTCGGAGTGTTTGAGCCTCACCACCTGTCAGGCAGACCCTTAGCCGGGTGTTCAGCGCAATGGCTGCTGAGAGGGCGAAGAAACGGCGCAAGCTTGTGCTAACGCCTGATTGCGACAACTATCGTGACGCGGAGTGCGGAGCAGGTCATAATATCGCAGGACGGACATAGACCATGCGCACGAACAGGGTTCAGAGTTAGGTTTTGGATACTCGCGCCATTTCTGTTCTATTTTTTAGTTTTTCTGCTGTGGTTCCCTCGCTGGCAGCACGCGCCACATGCGTCTTCGACACAGGCGTTAGGGTTTCTCTTCGGGGCCATGACTGCAGTCCTCGCGGCAATTTGCGTTATCGGCAAGTTCTTTGCGCCTTGGGATTTGGGACCGTTTGTGCAGACCGCAATTAATGCTTACAAGACATTCCTCAAAAAAAATTCCGCTGAGAAGCCATGAGCCAATTGTTGAAATATCCCGATTACACTCATGTTCCCCCGCGACTGGGAATTTTGTGCGTAAACGCATGATTACAGCAGTGCTTGCAATTCCTCGCTGCCGAACGGCTTTTTTAGAATGCGAATGTCGGCAAGTTCCGTGGGGATTTGCACTTGTGAAGCAGCTGTGTGGATGACGATCTTCTGCTCGGGAGCGAGCTTGCGAATTGCCAATGCCAGCTGAATGCCGTGCCTGATCGTCTCGGTGTTGTTGAGCGAAGGTTCAATTGCGCCTCCGTCGTACCAGTACAAATCGCTCAGCACGAGTGCGAATGGACCGCACGTGCGGTAAAGACTGAGGGCCTCGTCACCGCAACGCGCCTGAATCACTTCGAAACCACGACTCTCACACATTGCGACAATGATCTCGCGTATGGCTTCCTCGTCACTTACCTCAAGAATGCGCCCCTTGGTGGCTGTGGTGCGTCCGGTCATCTCTAAGTGAAACAAGTCGCTTTCCTGACATCCTCTTTATGCCTGAACAGTACGGGCTACCTGAAGGGTTGTCAATTGGCGAAAAATCTCCAGCCAAAAGCGATAAACTCGTTGAAGGAGCAGCCATGACGGACGACCAGAAAAACCAACCGACGAACGACGCGCATCTTGGAGACATCACACGGCGCGACTTTGCAGCCCTCCTGGTGGCTGCGGGCCTCGCTGCTACGGTACAGTCGGCAGCGGCAGTAGGGCTTGAAGTGGTCGAAACCGACGTCGAGATCAAGACTCCGGACGGAACTTGCGACGCCGCATTCATTCGTCCGAAAACGGGTT
>Ga0070717_10001659_pt1 | contig 15461 bp, 14 predicted proteins | sample LARL113metaG_FD_71366 | JGI IMG/M metagenome (GOLD analysis project Ga0070717, IMG submission 71366) | Corn, switchgrass and miscanthus rhizosphere microbial communities from Kellogg Biological Station, Michigan, USA - LAR L11-3 metaG | ecosystem: Host-associated > Plants > Roots > Rhizosphere ... | reverse complement strand
CGCGATTTGCAGGACCGGCTGCTGCGCGAAGGCTACCGCGTCCGAATCTACGTGCCCTATGGGACCGAGTGGTACCCGTATTTGATGCGGCGGCTCGCCGAGCGGCCGGCCAACCTACTCTTTATCGTCCGCAGCCTGATCCGGGAGCGCCGCGCCGCCTGACCTCGGGGGCTCGGGCTCGTCGCCTTGGTCGCAAACTCCACCTTGGCCTGCGGGGGCGGAGGCACCCGGTGGCCAAAGATCCCGCCGAACCACATCAAGAAGCCGAAGGCGACGCCTCGGAACTCGCTCGTGCGCCACGCGTCGCTGTAGCGATAGCGCTCGAACCAGCGGAAGGCGAGGAAGGCGACCAGGCTGATGGCGGCGATGGCGACGAGCACCGGGACCATGGGACAACCTTACTTAAGGTGATGTCCGGCGGAGAACCGAGTCGACGTAGAGTCGCGAAGCCTTGTCCGCAAGCCGCTGGGATCCTTCTCGCGAATGCGCTCGCCCAGCCGGCCACTGATCCACAGCGCGCAAGGCCGTGGACCATCGACCAGGCCGAGACCGCAACGACCTCAGGGTCGTTTCTTCCGACGAAGGCCTCGGGCGCTCTTCCGCCTGCAGGTGTGAAATCGCCAGCTCGGTGGCCTAAGTGAGGGGACGCGTGAGCGCCAACTGTCCGATACGTTCACGGTCGGCGATCGAGACGATCTGATTTACTCGGCCGCCCGAAATTTCAAACTGCCAGACCACGCGTGGCCGCCCACCTGGCGCCCAGATCAAGCCGGGCAACCCGTCGATGAGCGCCACCTCGGCCGTTTGGGCCCGGCCGGAGAAGGTCTGCGCGACGGCAGCGGCACCGCGTGTGAGCGGCGGCGAGCCCAAGGCCACGGCGACGGAGTCCGCCCGGATGGTGGCGTCGGGTGCCAGCAGGCGCAGCAATCGCTCAAAGTCCCCCGCCCGAGCGGCGGCGAGGAAAGCGCCCACGACCTTCAGTCGACGCCCCACGTCGTCGCCGCCCGTGGCCCCGCGAACGCGCCGCCGAGCCCGGCTCGCCAACTGGCGGGCTGCGGCGGGCGAGCGCCCGACGATGCCAGCGATCTCGTCGAAGGGCACGTCGAACATGTCGTGCAGCACGAAGGCCAGACGCTCATGCGGCGCCAGCGTCTCCAGGACGATCAGCAGCGCCTGGCCGACGGAGTCCGCGAGGATCGCTTCCGCCTCCGGGTCGATCTCGGCGGGCGTGGCTTGCTCGATGGTCGCCAGTTCCAACGGCTCCTCACGGCGAGAGCGGCGCGATCGAAGCATGTCCAGCGCGATGCGGGCAATTACCGTCGTTAACCAGCCGGCGATGTTCTCCACGCCGTCGGTGTCGGCGCGGCTGACCTTGATCCAAGCCTCCTGCAGGGCGTCGTCGGCCTCGGTTGGCGAGCCGAGCATCCGCAGGGCGACCGCGCGCAAATGCGGGCGGTTAGCCTCGAAGTGCTCAGCCAGCCAGTCCTGTTCGCCGGCGGAGCTCACTCCGGCTCGAGGTCGAGGTTCCAGTTGATGCCGAAGCGGTCGGTCAGCCAGGCGGCGGCACCGCCCCACGGGCCCTCTGTCAGCGGCATTTTGACCTTGCCGCCTTCGGACAATTTCTCGAACGACGCCTGCATCGCAGCGCGGTCGCTGCCAACCAAGACGATGGCGATATTGTCGCCGCTGGTCGGCGGGTAGCTCGGGTGGCCGTCGGAGCCGATGACTAGAAAGCCGTCGCCGCTGAGGCGCGCGTGCTGGATGGTGTCGCCGGGCTCCGCAGGCCTCGGGGCGCCGTGCTCACCTGCGGCATAGAGCTCGAGCTTTCCTCCCAGGACGCTGTGATACAACTCCATCGCCTCGCGGGCACGGCCCTGAAAATTGATGTACGGCGCGACATGTTGCTTCATCGAGAACACCTCCAACCCCTATGACGGATGCAAGTGGCCAGTTGTGACAGAGGCATCCCAGCCTGGCAGCCATGTGATACGAGGCCCTCGATCTCGTCCACGCCCGCGAACCGCGGTTGTTCCACATTTTCACGACCAGCCTAGTGAACTTGGGTCGACGCGAAACTGACTCGTCAGCGGAATGATTCGTTTTTGGCAGAATCGTTTCTTATCAATCGGGCTGAGAAGACAGATATCGGGGCGCCGGGATTCGAACCCGGGATCTCATGCTCCCAAAGCATGCGCGTTAGCCAGGCTACGCTACGCCCCGCGTGCTGGATTTTACGTTGCCTGCGCCACTAGCCGGCTGACGTAGGCGGAATGGCCAGTTGCTGCGACCAGTGATAGCCACCGTCGGCCGTGGCCGTGATCACGTAGTCCCCACCCGCGTTGCGGGTCAAGACCCAGCCCGCGGTGACGCTGGTGAAAGCCGCCGCGAAGGTCTCCGGCGCGTTGTCGATGCGCCCGGTGCGGCGCAGCGTCGCGCCGCCATTGCTGGCGATCACGCACTGGGCCACGTTGGTCGCGGGCCCGTCACCGATGAAGACGGCATCGGTCGGGTCGACGACGCTGAAGCTCGGCGGGTAGCTGTCCGGCCCAGCCGGCACGCCGGGGAGGATGGCCTGCTCGGTCATCGGCTCTTTCAGCACCGCCTTCCAGGTGGATCCGTCGACGGTGGCGTACGCGATGTAGGGACTGTGACTCATCGCGCTCGAGCCGCCGAGGAACAGCACCCAGAGCGCGTGCGGTGCCGCGCATTCGATCAGTGTGACCTGCGGCAAACCTGGTTGCGGGTCGGGCCGCGGTAGCGTCAGGCTCCAGTTCGACCCGTTGTCGAGCATCCGAAGCACGAACACGCCGTCGGGTGTCCCGACCCATCCCTGGCCGGCTTCGCCGAAGCAGACCGACTGCGGGTTCGATGGCCCTCCGAGCACCGCCCATGTCGACCCACCATCGTGGGTCACGACCAGCGTCGCACCGTCGTGCGGCACGAGCCAACCGTGGACTTGCTGCGGGTCGGACCCGCCGGCGATTCCGAAGCCCTGCATCGCACTGATGAAGTGGGCCGACCGAATCGGCGTTCGCGGCTCGCCCAGTTGGTGCCACGACCGCCCACCATCGGTCGTGCCCAGCAGGGACCTGGTCGCGATCGCCCAGCCGGTAGTCGCGCTGATGAAGTCCACGCCGACGAATTCCTCTGTCGACGCGTACTGCTTCGTCCAGTGCGCGCCGTCGGCCGTGGCGAAGATGGCATGGGCGCCAACGGCCCAACCAAGATGCGGCCCAACCATCTGGATCGCCGCCAGCGAGGGCACGAACACGGGGTCGGTGCCAGACGACGTGGGCGTCGCGCTCGGTGAATCACTCGGCGTCGCCGTAGGCGTCGGCGTCGGCGAATCGGTCGTGGAGGGCGCTGCGCTGGGGCTCGGGTTCGGCGTCGGGCGCGTCGCTGATGCGGCCGTGCAGCCGGTCAGGACGACCACCATCGCAGTGGCCGCCCCGAGCAGGGCGATGGCGGATGGCATGGTGATGCAACGGCGCAAGGGCTTGCCTCGTGCACATCAAAAGTTTGGTATGATGCGCCCGAGGCATATGAACTACGCTCACAGCGAAGACGCAAGTTCGATTCGACTCGCACTGGGCGCGATCCTCCGCCGGCGACGCCAGGAAGCCGAGCGCTCACTGACCGAGCTGGCCGAGGCTGCGGAACTCTCTCCGGCGTATCTTTCCGAAGTGGAGCGGGGGCTCAAGGACGTCTCGATGGAGCGCCTGCTCGCGATTGCGAAAGCGCTGGAAGTGCCGGTCGCGGACGTGTACCTCGACCTGGCGCGAGCGCTGGGGAGCCGCGAGGCGATGTCGCAGCAGCGCAGCTGGCCCGACGATCCCAAGATGCAGCTGCGAATTGCCACCGCCAACCTTCGTCCGCAAGCTTTGCGTAGCGTTGCGCATTTCAGCTTGTACCTGGCCGCGACGCAGGCGACACCGCCCAGACGGCGGATCGGATTCAATCTCGACCGGTAAGGAGGATCATTTCATGGCGCTTGTTCCCAACGTCGTCGAGACCACCGCGCGCGGCGAGCGCGCCTACGACATCTACTCACGCTTGCTGCGAGACCGGATCATTTTTCTTGGCAGCGAGATCGATGACGACCTCGCGAACCTGGTGATCGCCCAGCTGCTCTTCCTCGACAGCGAGGATCCCGACAAGGAGATCAATATCTACATCAACAGCCCGGGTGGCTCGCTCTCGGCGGGACTCGCGATCTACGACACCATGCGCTATGTCCACCCGCCGGTCAGCACGTTATGCACCGGGATGGCGGCGAGTGCCGCCTCACTGATCCTGGTCGGTGGTGCGAAGGGCAAGCGGTTCTCGTTGCCGCATTGCCAGATCGTGCTGCACCAGCCGAGTGGCGGCATGCGGACCGCCCAGGCGACGGATATCGAGATCCACGCGCGCGAGATTCTCCGGCTGCGGGAGATCATCGTCGGCATCTATGCACAGCACACCGGCCGGTCGACGGAGCAGGTTGAGCGCGACATCGAGCGCGACTTCTTCATGACGCCGGAGATGGCGAAGGACTATGGCCTGATCGATGAGATCATCCAGCCAACCGAGAAGAAGCCGTTCATCGCTCCTGCATCGCCGAACGGCCACAGCCTGATCCCGACCAAGTCCTGACGCGTCGACCGGTCGCCCGCTCTTTGCGCTGACCGACTAGCATGGCGCCCAGTGTTCCTGGGGATCGATCTCGGCACGAGCTCGCTCAAGGCGCTGGTCCTCGACGTCGATGGATCGGTGGTGGGGACGGGGTCCGCACCGTATCCGCTGCTGACGCCGCAGCCGGGCTGGGCCGAGGCTGAAACGGAAGCCTGGTGGGAGGCCGCGGCAATCGCCGTCTCGGAGGCGGCTGGCGTGCACGCCGCGGAAATCGCGGCGATCGGACTTTCAGGCCAGATGCATGGCGTCGTGCTCAGCGATGAGGTGGGGCACGCGCTGCGGCCGGCGATCATTTGGGCCGATTCGAGAACACGCAAGCAGCTGGCAACTTACAGCGAGCTGAGCCCGGAGCGCCGGCGCACGCTCGCGAATCCCATTGCTACGGGGATGGCCGGCCTGACCCTGCTCTGGCTCAAAGAGCACGAGCGCCACCTGTACCGGCGGGCACAGTGGGCGCTCCAGCCAAAGGATTGGCTGCGCTTGCGCATGGTGCACGAGGCGGCGACCGAGCCGAGCGACGCCTCCGCCACGTTGCTGTACGACATGACCACCGACTACTGGGCCAAGGACCTGCTCGAGGAGCTCGACCTCCGTCTCGACTTCCTGGCACCGATCCGGGAGTCGGTCGAGATTTGCGGCATCCTGACCGGTTCAGCCGCGGAGCATCTCGGGGTTCGTCCAAACCTTCCGGTGGTCGCCGGTGCCGCCGACGCGGCCGCGGCCGCGATCGCCGGCGGCCTACTCGATCCCGGGCCGGTGCAGCTGACGATCGGCAGCGGCGCGCAGGTGGTCGCGCCTCGTGATCGCCTCGCCATCGACTCGACCGGGCGCACGCACCTCTATCGCGCCGCGGCGCCGGATCGCTGGTACGCGATGGCCGCGATGCAGAACGCCGGCATTGCGCTGGAATGGGTTCGAACCATGCTCCACGCCAGCTGGGATGAGGTCTACGACGAGGCGTTCGCGGTTGCGCCGGGCGCCGAGGGTCTGCTGTTTCTGCCCTACCTCACCGGGGAGCGCACGCCATATTTCGATCCGGATGCCCGTGGCGCCTGGGTTGGCCTCCGACTCGTCCACACGCGGGGTCACCTGCTGCGCGCCGCGCTGGAGGGCGTCGCCTTTGCGGTTCGGCAGGGGGTCGAGGCATTGCTGGCAACCGGAGTTCCCGCCACCGAGTTGCGCCTTGCCGGCGGTGGGAGCTTCGATCCACGCTGGCGTCAGTTGCTTGCGGATGTCCTGGAGCAGCCACTGCTCGCGACGGCGACCTCGTCTCCGTCGTCACTGGGCGCCGCGCTGCTCGCAGGCGTGGGCTTTGGCGCCTGGCCCGATGCGCACCGGGTCGCGGCGCTCGCCGCGCCGCCAACGCTGGTGGCCACGCCGGCCACCTCGGACGATGCGTACCTGGAAGCCTATCTCAGGTATCGACAGCTCTACCTGCCCATCGCCGCCGCGATGGCTTGAGCTTCGACGCGAGCCCTTACGGCCAGCCGGTTCGACGCATCAGCCACTCCACAGCTGGGATCCCCTGATCACGCTGAAACGCCCGCAGGGTGGCAAGTCCGGGCGGCGCCGGCAGCCGCGATTGACGGGTAAAGTACCCGGCCACCGCCGCCAGTACCGCGGTCACCTCCCGGTCTGGCGTACGGCGGCCGAGTGGGTGCGAATCGAAAATCTCCCACGGTTCTGGTCCGCCCTGCATCGCGATACTCGGCAGGATCTGGAGCAGCTCCATCCAGCCGGCCCCTAACGAGGCATGCGGCCAGTCGACGACCAGTACCCGGTCGGCGGTCAGCAGGATGTTGTCCGCGCGCAGGTCGAAATGCAGCAACGTCTGACCAGCCGACGCCCGCTCCCATTCCGATTCGAGCGCCGCCAGCCGCTCGATGTTGCGCCGTGCCCAGTCGGGCACGCCATCGAGGCGGTCGCGCTTGGTACGGGCCGCCAACTCCAGGGATCGCCATCCCTGCAGCGGTTCGTGCAGGCGCGCGGCGATTGTCTCCACCGCGATCGGCGAAGGGGTCAGGCTCTCGACCAGCTGCGTCAGCACGCTGAGCACTCGGCTGAGCTCCTCCGCACGCCACGGCGTGGCCGGTGTCCATCCCTCGATGTCTTCGAAGGCAAGGGCCACCCAGTCGCCATCGTCGTGCGACCACAGCAAGCGTGGTGTCGGCACGGACGCGGGAAGCGCGGCGGCGATCCGCGCCTCGCGCCGGTGCATCGCCGGCGAGTCCGGGTTCGGATGGCTGCTGATGGCCTTTACAAACACCCGCCGGCCGTCAGCCAGCCGAAGCCGGGCCGCGACCCCGGGTGAAAACCCACCGGGCTGGGTAACGGATTCGGTGACGGTCGAGCCGAGGCGAGCTTCCAGGGCATGCCGGAACGTCCGCGGGAGTTGTTCCCAGTGGAGGCGCGCTCCGGTCGCCGGGGTGAACGCCAGGTCGTCAGCTGGTTTTGAGATGCGCAATAAGATAAGGCCCATGCGGCTCGCCAATGTGAGCGCCGGCGCTGCCGCCCGGGTGCGGCTCGCCCTCCTGTTGACCGCGATCGTGCTGGTGGTCGAGGTGGTCGGTGGCCTCTGGGCGCACAGCCTCGCCCTGCTCAGTGACGCCGGCCATATCGTGACCGACCTCGTGGTGCTCGGGCTCTCCATCTTCGCACTGGCGCAAGTGCAACGGCCCGCCAGTGCGCGGCGCACCTTCGGCTACCAGCGGGTCGGGATCCTGGTGGCGCTGGTCAATGCGCTGCTGCTCGCGGCGGTCGTCGTCGGAATCGTCCTTGAAGCCATTCGGCGGTTGCAGCATCCGGGCGCCGTGCAGGGCGGGATCATGGCGGCAGCCGCCGTGGTCGGGCTGGTCATCTCCCTGGTCATCGCCCGCTCGCTGCAACCGATGCAGGCCGATCTCACGGTGCGCAGCGCGTTGATGCATGTCTGGGGTGACGCTTGGGCCGCCGGCGGCATCATCCTCGCCGGGTTGTTGATCGCGGCCACGGGCTGGCTAAGGATCGATCCGCTGCTCAGCCTCGCGATCGCGGCGCTGATCGCCTGGAGCGCCTGGCGGGTGGTTGCGCAGGCCATCAACATCCTGCTCGAGTCGACCCCGGCCGATGTACACACCGACGCCGTCGTCACCGCCGTAAAGCGGGTGCCGGGCGTGCGCGATCTGCACGACCTGCATATCTGGTCACTTGGCGCGCAGACCCGGGCCATGAGTGGGCATCTCCTGATCGACGACCAGCGGGTGGCGCAGGCGCAGGACATCCTGGCTGAGGTCCGTGAAGTGCTGGCGCATGAGTTCGAGATCGAGCACACCACGATCCAGTTCGAGAGCCTGGTTTGCCGCCCAGGCGATGTTTTCTGCGTGCAGCCCGACGGCCATCCGCACCTCGATGATGCCCACGACCGCATGACACGCCGAGCTGCCGGCTGATGCCGTGAGCGGCGCCGAACGGCGCCGGGCGCTTATCGTCGTCAACCCGGCGCTGATCGGAACGGGCAGCGATTTCGGCGGCCGCCTGATCGCGCTCGCGGAGCAGTTGGGCTGGGACGGGATGGTGCTGGAGACCAGCGCCGGGCTGAACGTCGAGGCGATCGGCGGGGCGCTCAGCCGTCGCGACTTTCAGCTGATCTTAGCCGCCGGCGGCGACGGGACGGTCGCCGAGGTGATGGCGGCCGCCCATCAACAGAATGTGCCGATGGGGATCGTCCCCCGAGGCACGGCGAACATTGTCGCTCGCGAGCTGGGTCTGCCCGCCGGCTGGAGGAAGGCGACTCGGCGGGCGTTCGAACGCTTTCCGGCTACCCGAGCGGTCGACCTGGTCCGCGTCAATGACGGCTACTCGGCGCTGGCCTCGGGCATCGGCTTCGATGCCACGGTGATGCGCTACACGCCGCGCGCGCTGAAATACTGGCTCGGTCGCGCGGCGTACCTGGCGGCCGGCGCCTGGTGGTTGCCGCAAGCGCCGCTCTTCGAGTGCAGCATCCGTGCCGACGGTGAGGCGATCGAGATGACGGCGGTCGTCGTGATGGTGGTGAACGCGGGCATGCTGGGCGCGGCGCCCTTCCGGTTTGGACCAAATATCGCCATCGACGACGGCTTGCTCGACATCATCGTCTACCGGCCGCGCACCCTGGGGGACAAGGCCGGCGTGCTCTGGCGGATCATTCGGCAGAGCTCGGACGGGAGCAGCATGATGCAACGCAAAGCACGATCGGTCGAGATCAAGGCGCCGGACGTCCAGTGGTACGAGGTGGACGGCGAGGTCCATCGCGGCAACGTGCTGCGCGCCGAGATCGTCCCCGGTGGAGTCCGGGTCGTGGCATGACGACCGTCAACGCGCGCTTTCCCTGGGCCCTCTTCCTCCCGCTGGCGGGCGTCACCGAGGCGGGGGGCCTGCTGTTGCTGCTCTCCGGTCGGAGCATCGGCTGGGCCGCGGTCGCGGCGCCGCTGGTTGGGTTTGTTGCCATGCGCGGCCCGGTGCGTCCGCGCTTTGAGTTCCTGGACGACGGCGTGATTTTTCGCCGTTCGGGCAAGAGCCCGCTCCTCCCGTGGGACGAGATCGCCGCCGTGTCCCTGGTCAAGGCGAGCGGCCGGACGGTGCTCGCCTACCGGCTGAAGCCGGGGGTTGCCGTCATGAAGCGCCATCCCGGCGCCGGCTTTCTCCGCGCGAAAGGCCTCGACTTCGACGGCGGCTACTTCGTCGACCAGATGACCGAGACAGCGGAGGAGATCCTGCGCCGGTTCGAGCAACACCTGCGTGCGTGATGAAGAACCCGCGGACCCGTATGTGGACGGGACCGCTGCGTGGTGGCATCTTTCCCGGCCGTCGCCCGAGCTGCTCGAGGCACTCGACGCCGGACGGCTGCCGCCGGGCATGCGCGTGCTCGACCCTGGGTGCGGCCTACTTGCCTGGCTGGCATGAGGATAATCCTTGCCAGGTTGATTTCGCCTTTAGCCACCCATATCCATGGACTCGTGGAGTTGGACCGCTTGGGGAGAGGGACCGACCGCGACGATGGGTCGAGAGCTGCATAGTCGGCCAGGCTGACCATGGATTGCCGCGATTGTTCTGCTGGTCACGGGGGCTGTAGTAGGCCTTGTCGCCATTACTAGACTAGAGAACTCTTTGGGGCCGATTGATCCGACGGATCCCGGGTGGAAAGTTAAGGTCGTAAACGACTTCGGCGTAGCGATCCGAGTTAAGGACTCGGCTGAAGAGCTCGACATTGGGCCCGGTCGCAGCGAAATCTTTTGATGCACCCGGTCCTGGACAACTCCGCTTTGTGCTTACCGTAACCGAGGGTGAGAACCGAGCGCTGGGATGCCTTTCGGTCCAACTCAACAGGGCCAAAACTGTCGTGATGAATGCATCGCAGGTTAAGCCGTGCGGTAGATGACGCTCTGATGAGCGGTCGTTTTTCCGCGATGGGTTAAGCGGCTTGCTCTTCGCGCGCGTCGCGGAGGGCGGTCCGCACCGGGCGGGCTGACACCGGCGAGGCCATCGGAGCGAGTTTCTTCAGGCTGAAGATCATTTCGGATCCGCCGACGTATGCGACGCTCTCGATCTCGAAGCCTTTGCCCTGCAGGTATGGTCCCAGGTTCGCGCGGCTGTAATGCGTGATGTGCTCGTCGGCGTAGCCACCGGGTGAGACGCGCGCGTAGACCCACTCCAGCGCGCGCCAGCGCCAGCGGTCGTAGTCCGGGGTACCGAGAATCAGCCGCCCGCCGACTTTGAGGACGCGGGTCAGTTCGTCGAACGGTTTCTCCTGAGCAGGGATATGTTCGACGACCTCGGAACAGATGACGCAATCGAAGCTGGCATCGGCAAAAGGCAGCTCGAAGATCGAGCCGTGGACGAGCTCGTTGCCGTAGCGCCGCGAGTAGCGCAGCTTGTGGAGCTGGATATCGAGCCCGATCATGCCGGGGATGGCGCCCAGGATGCGACTCGAACCGCAACCGACGTCGAGCACCTGGGTGAAGCCCGACGCCATCCCGGTGATCGCCCGGTAGCGCCCCCGCTGCCAGTAGCGTTGCAGTGGGATGACGCTGTCATATGCGCGGGCATCGTAGTCAGATGAGGCGATGGAATTGCGCAGCCGCCACATCGCGAAGAACGTCTTAAGGTACGAGAGCGCGAATTTGAGCAGTCGCGCGTGGCTATGTCCGGCGACGCGCGCCCGATAGCGGAAAGGGACCTCGTGGACGCGATAGCCGGCTGCCAGCGCCCGGATCAGGATTTCCTCCAGCACGTCGAAGTCCGTGGCCTTCAACTTGAGGCCCCGCAGCACAGGCCTGTGGTAGAGCCGAAAGCCGCTGGAGAGGTCGCGCACCGGCAGCGAGAGGCCCCGGCCGAAGGTGAAGTTCAGCATGCGACTCAGGAGGCGGCGCCAGGCCGGCATCTCGGCCGTACCTCCAGGGACATACCGCGAGGCGATCACGACGTCGCCCTCGGTGCGCGCTTTCCAGAGGTCGCTAAGGAAGGCGGGATCGTGCGAGCCGTCGGCGTCGAGGGTCAGCACGTACTCGCCGCGCGCCTGCTCGAAACCGGCGCGGTATGCACCCCCGAACCCTGGAAGTGTCTGGCTTACGAGGCGCACCTCGTGCTTGCGCACCACCTCCTGAGTCCCGTCCTTCGAACCGCCGTCGACCACGATGATCTCGCTGCTCGGTCCCAGCGCAGCCAGGGCTTTTTTGAGCTCGGGCAGGACCCGGTCAAGGTTCTGCGCCTCATCCAGGGCCGGGAGGATCAGGCTCAGGGCACAGCCGGGTAGCGCCACCGGGTCCGCGACCGGCATCATGAACGACGGGATGCCATCGATGATCGGACACCGGGTGCCGTCGCGCCGGCAGCGGAGCTCCTGCCCGGGCTCGCCCGTTAACGGACCGTGGCATTTTGGGCAGACCAGGGTGGCGGGCGTCGGCATGGGCTATCGATTGAACGGGAAACTGACATCCGAGCTTGCTTCGGGCAACAGGTCGCCGGAATGAGCGGACCCCGCATCCTTGCCATCGACGTCGGCACCGGCACCCAGGACGTCCTCGTCTTCGAGGCGGGCACACTGGTCGAGAACGCCGTACAGCTGGTCATGCCCTCCCCAACGGCCCTGGTCGCGCAGCGGGTCAAGGAGGCCACGGCTGACCGGGTCGACCTCGTCCTGACCGGCGTCACCATGGGCGGCGGTCCCGACCATTGGGCGGTCGAGGCGCATCTCAAGGCCGGATTGCGCGTGTATGCGACGGAGGACGCGGCGCGAACGTTCGATGACGACCTCGAACGCGTCGCCGCGATGGGCATCCGGATCGTGGACGGGCCGAATGGCGCGGGCGATGCCCGCCCGTTGGCGCTGCGCGACGTCTACACCGCCGAGCTCATGACGGCGCTCGGGGCATTCGGTGTGAGCACGGCGTTCGACGCGGTCGCGGTTGCCGTCTTCGACCACGGCGCGGCGCCGCCTGGGGTGAGCGACCGCCGCTTTCGGTTCGATTACCTATGCGAGCAGGTCGATCGCGGCATCGGGCTGACCGGCTTCGGGTTCCTCGCCGACGAGATTCCAGGGCGGATGACACGGATGCGCGCCGTCGCTAGCAGCTGGACCGGTTCGGAGCCGCTCTTCGTGATGGACACCGGGCCGGCGGCCATCCTCGGGGCGCTCGAGGACGCGCGCGTCCAGTCGATGGCTCGCGTGATGATCGCCAACCTCGGCAACTTCCATACCATCGCGGCGCTGCTGGAGGGACGCGAGATCCGTGGGTTGCTCGAACACCACACCGGCGAGCTCACCAGAGCCAAACTCGAGGACTATCTCGACGCGCTGGCGGCGGGAACGCTGTCCAACCAGACGGTGTTCGATGACATGGGACACGGCGCGCTGCAGGCTGGCGCCGTATCGGCGCCGCCGGAGCTACTTACGGTAATCGGGCCTCGACGCGGGCTGCTCGACGGATCGCGGCTGCATCCGTATCTGGCGGTGCCGCACGGCGACATGATGCTGGCGGGGTGTTTTGGTCTGTTGCGGGCGCTGGCTACACGCGTGCCGGCCTATGCGCCGGCGATCGAAGGTCAGCTCGGGGCGCAAAAGCCGAACTGAAATACGGTCGTGCGAAAGCGCGGCTCGTAGAATCTGGGCAAGCGTCATCCCCATTCCATAGAGGTTGTCCCTTGGCTCACCCCACGACCATTGCCCAGCTGCGACAGAGCGAGTACCGCGTGCTTCCCGTCAAGGAAGAGATGCGCAAGAACCTGGTGCGCAAGATCAAGGCCGGCCAGGAGCTCTTCCCGGGCATCATCGGCTACGAGGGATCCGTCATCCCGCAGGTCGAGAACGCCATCCTCTCGGGCCAGGACATCGTCTTCCTCGGCGAACGCGGCCAGGCCAAGAGCCGCCTGATCCGATCGCTCGTCCAGCTGCTCGACGAGCAGGTTCCCGTGATCGAGGGCTGCGAGATCAATGACAGTCCGTATGCGCCGATCTGTCGGGCCTGCCGAGACCGCGTGGCGGCGCAGGGCGATCAGGTCACGGTGCGCTGGGTCACTCCCGATGAGCGCTACAGCGAAAAACTGGCCACCCCGGATACCTCGATTGCCGACCTGATCGGTGAGGTCGACCCGATCCGGGTCGCCGAGGGCAAGTATCTCGCCGATGAGCTGACGATCCACTACGGCCTGGTGCCGCGCACCAACCGTGGCATCTTCGCGATCAACGAGCTGCCGGACCTGGCCGAGCGGATCCAGGTCGGGTTGTTGAACCTGATCGAGGAGCGCGACGTGCAGATCCGCGGCTTCAAGCTTCGCCTTCCGATCGATGTCTACGTCGTGGCCAGCGCCAACCCGGAGGACTACACCAACCGCGGCCGCATCATCACGCCGCTGAAGGACCGCTTCGGGGCGCAGATTCGGACGCACTACCCGCGCAACGTCGACGACGAGATCCGGATCGTGGAGCAGGAGCGCACCGCGTTCCAGGACCGCGAGCTATCGGTCACGATGCCCGACTTCATGAAGGAGATCGTCGCCGAGGTGACGCAGCTGGCACGGCGAAGCTCGAAAATCAATCAGCGCTCGGGGGTCAGCGTTCGGATCTCGATCACCAACTACGAGAATCTCGTGTCCAACGCCTCGCGTCGCGCGCTCCGGACCGGCGAGACCGAGGCCGTGCCGCGCATCACCGACTTGCCATCGATCATTCCTTCGAGCGCCGGCAAGCTCGAGATGGAGACCTGGGAAGAAGGCGACGACCAGACCGTACTGGAAAAGATCATCAAGACCGCCGTGCTCAACGTCTTCCGGCGCCACTTCGAGGCCACCCAGTTCAACGAGCTGGTGCAGCGCTTCGACGCGGGCCTCACCTTCGAGGTGTCCGAGCTGCAGGCCGCCGAGCGCTACGCCACCATGCTGCGCGAGCTGCCTGGGGTGGAAAAGGCGCTCAAGAGCCTCGGGCTGGACAAGCGACCGGCGCTGGCCGCCTCGGGAGTGGAGTTCATTCTCGAGGGCCTGCACCTGAGCAAGCGAATCAACAAGACTGAACTCGACGGGGCGGCCGTCTACGCGGGCTGAGTGGTCGCACGCGCCAACCGCTATGAGCGCTGGGACGGTTCGCAGGAACCGTTCGGCCGCGATGCCGAGGAGCTTTTCGACCGCCTAGCCGAGGACCTGTTCCAGGGCGGCGACTTCGACTACGCGCTGCACCGGTTGATGAGCCGCGGCTGGCGCGACAAGCAGGGGCGCAAACTTCCCGGCTTCGAGGAGATGCTGGAACGGCTCCGGCAGAAGCGGCTCCAACAGTTGAAGCGGTACAACCTGAATGACGTTTTCAGCAACATCCGCGAGCGGCTGAGCGACATCACGCGTCGCGAGCGCCAGGGAATCAACGAGCGCCTGGAGCAGGCACCCGAGAGCGCCAAGCGCATCCTGCAGAAGATCGCGAAGAAGAAGCTGGAGGAGCTCGATCGCCTGCCGGAGGACGTGGGGGGCGCAATCCGCGAGCTCAACGACTACGAGTTCATGGATGAAGGTGCGGCTCAGGCCTTCCAGAAGTTGATGGAAGAGCTAAAGCAGCAGGTCTCGCAAACCTACTTCAAGAACATGACCCGCACCATGCAGCAGCTGCGGCCCGAGCACCTCGGCGAGATCAAGGAGATGATGAAGGCCCTCAACCAGATGCTGCGTGACCGGCTGGAAGGGAAAGCGCCAAAGTTCGAGCAGTTCATGCAGCGCTTCGGCCATTTCTTCGGTCCCAACCCGCCGAAGACGCTGGACGAGCTGATCCAGCACTTGGAGCGCCAGATGGCGCAGATGGAGTCGTTGATGCAGTCGCTCTCGCCAGAGATGCGCCAGCAGATGCAGGACCTGATCGCCTCGACTCTGAATGACCCCGAGCTCCAGGACATGATGGCGGAGCTGGCGGCGCAGCTCGAGCTGCTGTCACCGCGCCCGGGGCTGGGCAGCCGTTACGCGTTCTACGGCTCGGAGTCGCTCCCGCTGCAGGAAGCGCTCTCGTTGATGGAACGCCTGCAGGGCATGGAGGGCCTGGAGTCGGCGCTGCGCGAGGGATACCAGGGCCGGCAGCTGACGCCCGAGCAGTCGCAGCAACTGCAGCAGCTGCTCGGGCCCGACGCGCGCCAGGCGGCCGACCAGATGAGCGAGCTCGCCGCGCAACTTGAGAAGAAGGGATACGTGCAACGCGGCAGGCGCGGCATGGAGCTGACACCGCGCGGCATGCGCCGCATCGGGCAGAAGGCGCTGCGTGACCTGTACACGCGGCTGAAGCACGATCGCTTCGGCGATCACCCCAT
>Ga0070717_10001657_pt1 | contig 15472 bp, 17 predicted proteins | sample LARL113metaG_FD_71366 | JGI IMG/M metagenome (GOLD analysis project Ga0070717, IMG submission 71366) | Corn, switchgrass and miscanthus rhizosphere microbial communities from Kellogg Biological Station, Michigan, USA - LAR L11-3 metaG | ecosystem: Host-associated > Plants > Roots > Rhizosphere ... | reverse complement strand
AGGAGGCCCGGATGCCATTGAAACTCGGCGTTTCTCTCGAAGAATCGCGCATGGAGACTGGTCGGTGCCAGCAGCGCAGCGAGACTCAGGTTGAAGGGACCGACCCCGATGCCGATGGCGTCGAACGGCCCTGCTCGCGGCACGTTGGTTGCGGCTTGCTGCCCGCGCGCCAATTACTTCACGCCGCCCTCGACCCGCCGGCGAAACAAGGCGACGCGTCCTTGGGCGACGCCCTATCGCAGCGCATCGAGTAACACTAGACGCGCGAGCGACGTACCGCTTCCGTGGAGCGAAGCTGCTCAGGTGGTGGTGATGCGCGATCGGTAAGCGCGCCGATTTCTGCGGGGTTCAATCGAAATTTCTGATCCGACCTCCGTACCCGCCCCGATGTCGGTGAATCTGTGAGGGATTTTTGGCCCTACGCCATCTCACGCCGGCGAATATCGTGCCGGTCCGGCTCCGGCGGTCGACGGCCGATCGATTGCGTGAATATCGACCGGTAGTGGAGCATCGCCTGGCGCAGTGCCTCAGTCCCGTTGGTACTTTCACTTGCAATCCAGCGGCGGGCCTCCCGGATCGGTTTGGGGAACTGGTCATGCCGCACTGGACGTCCCCGCTCACGCAGCAGCGAGAGGACCAGCGCGTCGGCTTGCTGAACCGCTTCTCGGGGCGCATCTATGAATCCAGCGGTGATCCGGTGCCAGGAGTTCACGAACTGGTTCCGGGCCTCAACTGACAGTGGGGTGGGGCGAGGCAATCTGGCCTGCCAGGCCCGGGCAATAGCCACGATCAATGCCAGGAACCACAGGGCGATCAAAAGATCGACCAACACGGCGACTATGTCCATGGCTGCACCTCCAAACAGCTAAAACGCGCAGGGCATGGATAGACCCACTCTCGTCTTGAACCCGAGAGGGGGCCCGCCTTCAGGCGCCAGCCCTGTCGAGCCTTTGCAGAAGCCTGTGAGCGGCGAGCTCGATGTCCTTGTGATGCCACTCGGCGGCCCGGTAGTTGCAGGCGATCAGGCCCGTTCGGTGGACGCGTCGGAAGTCACCATAGACGAAGGCGTAGCGGCTCTTGGTCTCGTCGCTGGCTCCTTCCGTAAGGCCGAGGTGCCACTCCGCGTACTCGTCCCATGAATGATCCTCGAGGAATGCATTCTCAGCTTCCGCCTTTGGCTGGGCCTCGCCCCAGTCACTGTCTAGAACGTACTGGCCGGCGTCGATGAGACGCCGAGCGTGCGCCACCGCCCGCCTGTTGATCGTGTACGAGGCCATGAGACCAGTATGCAAAGGGCTTCGAACGAGCGCAATGACGACGTAGCGCTTCTCTCTCCCCCATCGGTGTCAGCGTTCCTGCTCCTCTTGCAACTCCTTTTCTGCCCGTAGCCAATTCTCCTCATCGGTTCCGGCTTGACCCGATAGAGAGATCAAATAGGCACGTTCGGCAATCATTTCCCGCGTCACTGGCTGGCGCGAAGGATTCTCTTCTGTGAGACCGCTGAATTGTTCTTCGCGCTCATCTGCCGCATTGATGTCGTCTTCCATTTGTCTTCTCCTTGGCAAGGCGCCGCGTCGCGTTCCGCGAAGCTGCGGTCACGCTCGAGTTTTAGGCCGTGGGAGTAGGGCGCGCTGCTCTCGCTTCACCTCGCTGGCGACCATTGCGTCGATGCGGTCCCACAGCTGCCAGTTGTCTTCTGAGCGCCAAACCTGATCGAACATGGACTCGAGTTGTGTCTGCAGATCCGGAGTATCTGACCGTTCCTTGATCTCCATGGTCCCTCCATACGCAACGGAAAACGTGCGCCGAGGGTTCTTGCAACTACTACCGACGCCGTAAATTCGGGCCGCATGCTTTGTTGATCCGCCCGGATCCACGCGCTGGCCAGGTTATGCGGTGGGGTTCAGGTGCTCGGTCGCCCTCCTGGCTCGATCCTTTACATCTCTATACATCAGCCGAGTAACCGCCCAGCGCCCCGCGTTTTATCCGGCGAAAGGAGGACTCATACATATGGTTCTCGACTTCGACACGATTCTGTTGTGGATTGTGATCGGACTTGTGGCCGGATTCCTCGCGAGTCGTGTGGCGCTCGGGCACGGCCTCGGACTTGTCGGTGACCTGATCGCCGGCATCGTCGGTGCCGTGGTTGGCGGCTTTCTGGCCGGCTTATTTCACTGGAGCATCACGATCGTCGGGCATCCGATTCTCAGCGCGATGCTGATCGCGTTCATCGGGGCTGTGATCGTTTTGCTGGCCCTGCGGCTCTTCAGCGGCAGCGGTCTGGCGAGAGGGCGCGCCTAACTGGAGCTGAGCGGGAGCTCCAGGTTTGGGGGCAAGACGGGCGCCTGGCGTTCAGGCGCCTGTCGCCTTCAGAACGCAAGTGACCCCAGCGAACCCTTCCGGCTTGCGCCTTTCAAATTCACCGGGGCCGCCACCATCATCGCTCCCAGGGCTTGGCTGTCAACACGGGACCTGTCGCCAGGCAATCATTTATAGCCTGCGCCGAAACAACGTTTCTTAACGCCTCTGAACCGGGACTCTGGGTTTGTTGTCGGCATTCAGACGTTTTGGATCCAGAGGATGAACTTCCATATGAATGCGCTCCGGCCGCTCGTCTGGAGACGGGTTCTCCGCCTTTGCACCGTGGCGCTTGCCGTCCCGGTTGGACTTCTGGCAGCGCCCGTATCTGCCGACGCGACCGTGAGTGGCGGCTGCACCGCCACCGCCACCGCCTCGAAGTCGGGGGCGATCGACCTCGCGGTCGCTCGAACTGGCATGTCAAGGATGCAGACGTTCTGAACGGCCAGGCCACCGCGCCGACCGCACAGAAATCCGCACAGCTCAAAGTGCTGCTGTTCAGCATCGGCCTTCCGCTCATGGACAAGCAGGGCAACAGCGTCAGCGGCGCAGCAGGCCCCTACCGCATCGCCGACTACGACCGCTACACGCTGGTCCTCGCCGTGGCGGGGACCAGCAACACGTGTGACGGCAACATCCTGATCATCGTCGACGACGTGGCTCCGCTGTCGACGTGGGCCGGCATCCTGGGCCTGATCGCGGCGGCGCTCGGGATCATCGGGCTGGTGGCGACCATGTTCCAGTTCCCCAGCGGCTCGGCCCGAGTCGTGGGGATGATCGTGGGCCTGGTCGGCGGTCTTGGGATTGGGCTCGTGCTCCAGCAGGCCGCGATCCTGGATCCAGCGAACTTCCTCGGCCTGCTGCTTCCAGGCGGTGGAGCGATCCTTGGCCTGTTCCTTCCGGGCATCGCCTACCGTGGCCGCATCGCGCCGCCCGCGTGAGCTGAGGCCTCTACTCGAACACGACCGCGCTCCCATACCGCCTCGCACCGTTGTGCGAAGCTTTCCGACGCAGATCGCTTCCACCTACCGACTTCAACTGTCGAAGCAGTTCACGTTTGACGACGCGGCCGCTTGTGCCGGGTATCTCGCCTCCCTCGGAGTGGCGCGCGTTTACTGCTCACCAATCCTTCAAGCCACGCGCGGCAGCAGTCACGGGTATGACGTTGTCGACCCGACGCGAGTCAACGAGGAGCTCGGTGGCGAGGTAGCGTTCCGGCGTCTGGTCGCTGCTCTCCGCGAGCACGGGCTGCAGCTGGTGGTGGACATCGTGCCCAACCACATGGCCACCGCCGGGCGCGAGAACCCATGGTGGTGGGACTTGCTGCTGAACGGCCCGTCGAGCCGGTACGCGAACTACTTCGACGTCGACTGGGCATCTCCGATCTCGGCCATGAAGGGCAAGGTGCTGCTAGGCGTCCTGCGGGATCGTTATGGCCGAGAGATCGAAAATGGCGCGTTGACGCTCGAAGGGCACGGCTCCGAGACAGTGGTCCGCTACCACGATCTCGTATTTCCGGTCTCGCCTGAAAGCCTCGACGGTCTGAAGGTCGAATCGGTGAACGGAGACTTCGATGCGCTCGACGCGGTCCTGGAGCGCCAGCACTATCGCCTTGCCTACTGGCGGAGCGCGCAGGAGCAGCTCAACTACCGGCGCTTCTTCACAATCGACAGCCTCATAGGCCTGCGGGTCGAAGACCATCAGGTTTTTGACGACAGTCACCGCGTGATCCTCCGACTCGTATCAGACGACAGCCTGGCCGGACTCCGTATCGATCACATCGACGGCTTGAGAGACCCGGTGGAGTACCTGGGACGCCTGCGCGACGCAGCTTCCGACACATACATCGTGGTCGAAGACATCCTTGCCGCCGGTGAGGAGGTGCCGGACACCTTTCCAGTGCAGGGCACAACCGGCTATGACTTCATTGCGCAGGTCGACGGCCTCTTCGTCGACTCTGCCAACGAAGGGTCTCTGACCGCTCTCTATCACGCGTTTACCGGCGAGTCGCAGCCTTTCTCTGAGGTGGTTCGCACGTGCAAGCACGAGATCATGAACACCGAGCTCGCGCCCGACTTTGAACGCCTGACAAACCTGCTGGTGGACATCTGCGATGGCAACCGGCGCCACCGTGATCGCACACGCCGCGAGCTACGGGAGGCCGTGCGTGAGGTCGCCGCTTGCCTCGCCGTCTACAGAACCTACGTCCGTCGCGGTTCGCCGCCATCTGAACAAGACCGGCGTCAGGTTTCGATCGCCGTCCAGGAAGCCACGCGTCGCCGGACGGACATCGACGCCGAGCTCCTTGCGTTTGTGGGTGAGCTGTTGCTGATGCAGCATGAAGGCGCGAACGAAGCCGAGTTCTCCGCGAGATTCCAGCAAGTCACACCTGCGGTGATGGCCAAGGGAGTCGAGGACACAGCGTTCTATCGCTACAACCGCCTCGTCTCACTCAATGAGGTCGGCGGTGATCCAGGCTTGTTCGGCCGGTCCGTCGAGGCATTCCACGCGCACTGCCTCAGAACCGCAGAGAGGTGGCCGGCCACCATGCTCACCCTGTCCACCCACGACACCAAGCGCAGTGCCGACGTGCGGGCGAGGACAAACCTGTTGTCGGAAATCCCGGTGGAGTGGGACTCCGCGGTCCGGCGGTGGGCCGAGCACAACGAGCGTCATCGGGCGCAGGGCTTCCCTGACCGAAACCTCGAATACCTCATGTACCAGACGATGGTCGGAGCCTGGCCGGTCGACGAGCAGCGGCTGGTGGCGTTCCTTCAGAAAGCCGCCCGCGAAGCCAAGGTCCACACCTCGTGGATCAACCCGGTTCAGGCATTCGAGGACGCGTTGACTCAATTCGCCGGCGGCGTGATGGCGGACGCTGAGTTCAAGAGCGAGCTCGAGTCGTTCATCGGCCGTCACCAGCTTGTGGCCCTGGGGCGGCTTGCGTCGCTCGCCCAGGCCACCCTGCTGATGACGTCGCCAGGAGTGCCTGACCTGTACCAGGGCACAGAAGTGTGGAACCTGAGCCTCGTCGACCCGGACAACCGTCGTCCGGTCGACTTTGAGCATCTCGCCAGGCTGCTGTCGGAGATTCGCGGCGCTCCATTGAGCGACGTCATGGGGCGGTCGGACGAGGGCGCTCCGAAGCTGTGGCTCATCAACCGCCTCCTCGAGCAGCGCAGGACCGACCCCGACCTCTTCGGCAGCTCGAGCTACACGCCGCTCATCGCGTCCGGAGCCAAGGCACGCCACGCCGTCGGCTTTGTCCGCGATAGCCTGCTGGTCGTGGTACCCCGGCTCGTGGTTGGGCTGGGCGGCGACTGGGCCGACACCGCGATCGACATTCCGGACGGCGACTGGGGAAGTGTGCTCACAGGCGAAGAACAGCAGGGCGGACCTGCCGTCCCGGTCGCCGAGCTGACGCGCCGGTTTCCGGTGGCCGTCCTGGCGCGGCGCGCCGCATCTCGCTAGGCACGATGCATCGGTTCAGGGTGTGGGCGCCCGGCAAACAACGCGTCGACCTCGTGCTCGGCGGGAGTCGCGCTCCAATGACCGAGGTCGAAGGGGGCTGGTGGGAAGGCACCGATGCGGCGGCCGGTCCAGGGACGCGTTATGGCTTTGCGGTCGAGGGCGGTGAGACCCGCCCCGACCCGCGCTCGGCTTCCCAACCTGACGGTGTGCTCGGCCCGTCCGAGGTCGTCAATCATGAAATGCACTCCTGGACTGATGCGAGTTGGAGCGGACTGTCACGCTCTCGCCTCGTCCTTTATGAGCTGCACGTCGGGACCTTCTCGCCTGCGGGCACCTTCGACGGCGTGGTCGACCATCTCCCCCACCTCGTCGCGCTCGGCGTCGACGCCATCGAGCTCATGCCGGTCGCCGAGTTCTCAGGCAATCGCGGGTGGGGGTATGACGGCGTGGATTTCTTCGCTCCGCACCACGCCTATGGCGGTCCTGCCGGTCTCAAGAGGCTGGTCGACCACTGTCATGCCGCCGGTCTCGGCGTCGTTCTCGACGTCGTCTACAACCATTCGGGCCCGGTGGGCAACTACCTTGGCGATTTCGGCCCTTACTTCGTTGATCGACATCGGACCGCCTGGGGGACGCCTTTCAACTTCGACGAAGACGGCAGTGACGAGGTCCGTCGCTTTGTCGTGGACAACGCGCTGATGTGGATTCGCGATTACCACATCGACGGCCTGCGTCTAGACGCGGTGCAGACGATCGTCGACGATTCGCCCCTGAACATCCTCGAGCAGCTGGCCACCGAAGTGCATGCTGAGTCGGCGGCGCTGCATAGGTCGGTGCTGGTGTTCGCCGAAACTGACGCCAACGACCCTCGCCTGGTGCGCGCCCCCGACGCGGGCGGGTACGGACTCGACGCGGCGTGGGCGGACGACTGGCATCACGCGCTTCATGTCGTATTGACCGGTGAGCGCACGGGCTATTACGAAGACTTCACGTCTCCAGGCATGCTCGCGAAGGCGCTGCGCCAGGCATGGGTCTACGACGGCGAGTGGTCGCAGCACCGGCAGAAGATGCGTGGCGCCAAACCGGCCGGTGTTCCTCCCAGCGCTTTCGTGGTCGCGGCTCAAAACCACGATCAGGTGGGGAACCGGGCGGCTGGTGATCGGCTCGCGGCGCTGGTGGACGAAGGCAGGCTGAAAGCCGCAGCCGCGCTGCTCCTCACCACGCCCTTCACGCCGCTGTTGTTCCAGGGGGAGGAATGGGCGGCGAGCACGCCCTTCCTTTACTTCACCGCCCACGCCGACCCCGCGTTGGGCAAGGCCGTGTCGGAAGGACGGCGGCGCGAGTTCGCAGCGTTCGGCTGGAACCCGCACGAGGTGCCGGACCCGCAAGACCCGCGCACCTTCGAGCAGTCGAAGCTGAAATGGGATGAGCTGGACGAGCCTTACCATCGACGGATGCTCGGTTGGTACCGCGACCTGATCGCGATGCGTCGCCGCATGCCCGCGGTTGCGCAGGAAGTCAAGGCGCACATGGATGGCAACCGAATCGTCTTCGAGCGAGATGGCATCGTCGTCCGCGTGAACCTCTGCGTGCCCGACTGCACCGAGGTCGAGGTCGACGAGCGTGCATGACCTCGAGATCTGGCCTGGCCGCGCCTATCCGCTAGGCGCCAACTTCGACGGCACCGGGACGAACTTTGCTATCTACAGTGAGGTCGCCGAGGCGGTCGACCTGTGTCTGTTCGACGACGAGGGACAGGAGCGGAGAGTGCCCCTCGAGGAGGTCGACGCGTTCTCGTGGCACGCCTATCTCCCCAACATCGAGCCCGGCCAGCGCTATGGGTACCGTGTCAGAGGTCCCTATGCGCCCGAGCGAGGCGCGCGGTGCAACCACAGCAAGCTGCTGCTCGATCCATACGCCCGCGCGATTGAAGGAGACGTTCGGTGGAACCCCGCCTGCTACTCGTACGAGCTCGGCAACGAGGGTTCCATGAACACCACCGACAGCGCTCCTTACGTTTTCCGATCTGTGGTCCACAACCCGTATTTCGAGTGGGGCAATGACCGTCCCCCCGAAACCCCATTGCACGAAACGGTCATCTATGAAGCGCACGTGAAAGGCATGACGCGATGTCATCCAGATGTGGAGGAAGAGTTGCGCGGCACGTATGCCGGTTTTGCGCATCCTGCCGTGATCGAGCACCTTCAGACGCTCGGCGTCACGGCCGTCGAGCTCATGCCGATCCACCAGTTTGTTCAAGACCATCGATTGCTCGACATGTCGCTCCGCAACTACTGGGGATACAACACGATCGGATTCTTTGCGCCGCATAACGAATACGCAAGCAGCGGCCAGAGCGGACAGCAGGTAAACGAGTTCAAGGCCATGGTCCGCGCGCTGCACGAGGCCGGCATCGAGGTCATCCTCGACGTCGTCTACAACCACACCGCGGAGGGCAACCACCTCGGGCCGACTCTCTGCTTCCGCGGCATAGACAACGCCGCGTATTACCGGCTCGTCGCCGAGGACCCGCAGTTCTATTACGACACCACAGGCACCGGCAACAGCCTTAGCGTGCAGCACCCACACACGCTGCAGCTGATCATGGATTCGCTCCGGTACTGGATCACCGAGATGCATGTCGACGGTTTCCGGTTTGACCTGGCGGCAACGCTGGCCCGGGAGTTTCACGAGGTCGACAGGCTCTCGACATTTTTCGATCTCATCCACCAGGACCCCGTGGTGAGCCGTGCCAAGCTCATCGCCGAGCCATGGGACATCGGCGAGGGTGGCTACCAGGTCGGAAACTTTCCCGCCCTCTGGTCGGAATGGAACGGCAGGTTCAGAGACGCGGTGCGAGACTTCTGGCGGGGTGCCCCGTCGACCGTGGCGGAGCTGGCGTCTCGGCTCACCGGCAGCTCCGACCTCTACCAGAGCGACTCACGCCGACCCGTGGCGAGCATCAACTTCGTGACTGCGCACGATGGCTTCACCCTCCGCGATCTTGTCTCCTACAACGAGAAGCACAACGAGGCAAACGGCGAGCACAACGCCGACGGGGAATCGCACAACCGCTCGTGGAACTGCGGCGTCGAGGGCGACACGGACGATCCCGCCGTCAACAGGTTGCGCGCGAAGCAGGAGCGTAACTGCCTGACCACACTCTTCCTCGCACAGGGCGTGCCGATGCTGATCATGGGTGACGAGCTCGGCAGGACGCAGAAGGGCAACAACAATGCTTACTGCCAGGACAACGAGCTGTCGTGGGTCAACTGGGACCAGGTCGACGGGGAGCTGCTGGAAGTGACGCGCTGGCTGATCGGACTGCGACGCGACCACCCCGTGTTTCGCCGGCGCCGCTGGTTCCAGGGGCGTCCGATTCGCGGCACTGTGGATATCGGTTGGTTCAAGCCGAGCGGAAAGGTGATGACCGACAAGGACTGGATAGCGGGACATGAGCGCTCGTTGGGCGTCTTTCTGAACGGAAAAGGGATACCGGGCCACGACGAGCGCGGGCAGCCGCTCTCAGATGACTCGTTTCTCGTGGTGTTCAACGCCCATTCGCGGGAGGTCAAGTGGACGCTGCCCAAGCAGTTCGGCGGTCCCTGGCGGCTTCTCTACGACACCGAGCGGCTGCAGCCCGAGCCAGAAACGCGAGCCGTCAGCGATGTGGTGCGAACGGCGGGTCGATCCGTGCTGGTCCTGCAGCGGTTCTGACGCCCTTAGACACGAGGTCGAACCGGAACGAGGGGCCCAAAGTGACATGACCATCAAGAGGCTGGATCACGTCAGCGTCGTCGTCGACGACCTGGCAGCCGCTGTCGCTTTTTTCACCGCGCTCGGCATGACGCTCGAAGACGAGATGCCGGTCGAGGGCCCGTGGGTGGACCGAGTCAACGGGCTCGAAAGTGTCCAGGTCGACATCGTCATGATGCGGACCCCAGATGGGCACGGACGGCTCGAGCTGACGAAGTTCCGCAACCCAAAACTGGTCGACATCGAACCGGCGATCGCACCGCCGAACACGCTGGGCCTCCGGAGCGTCATGTTTACAGTCGAAAGCGTCGACGAAACTGTCGCTCGCCTGCGCGCCAACGGCGCCGAGCTCGTCGGCGAGGTGGCTCAGTACGAGGACCAGTACAGGCTCTGCTACATGCGAGGCCCTGCGGGCATCATCGTCGCGCTGGCCGAGGAACTCTTCTGAAGGCTCACCGCCTTTCGATTAACCAGGGGCACTCGGCCTGGACGTCCGCCTCAGATGTCTCCTGCCCGGAGGGGACTCCGAGCCGATCTCAGCTTCGATTGAGACGGGCGCCTTGGACAATGAGCGCCTTCAGAGCGGACGCGTTGATTGCGTCACCCTCGTGGAAATCGATGGCACGAACCGTCTTGCTGTTCAGACGCGTGTTGAAGAGCCCTTTCGGATCCTTCAGCTGGGCCCCTTTTGGAAACGTCAGCCTCACGGCGTTCTTGAGGGTCTCGCCTATGCAGACGATGCCGTCGTGGGACCAGACGGGCACCCCCTCGGGGCGTGAGGGTTTCTTCCACTTCACCTCTTCGATTACGCCGGGGTCGGCCCCCCTGATCACAGCCCGCAGTTGGCCGAGCCTCTCGCCTCTCCAGCCGGTGGTCTTCCGGACGATGGCATCGATCTGTTGGGACGCAGATGCCTCGTTCATGCCGATGCTTTCCTCCGACGGCTGTGCACCCAGCGGACCGAAGTCCTCAGCTCGCTGCCCTCTTGACGAGCGTCCCGATCTTTTTCTCGACGTCCGCAGTCAACTTCTTCAGGGCAAAGGAGGTCGGCCAGATGTCGCCCTCGTCGAGGCGCGCCGCGTCTTGGAAGCCGAACGTGGAGTACCTCGTCTTGTACTTCCGCCCGCTTTGGAAGAAGCAGACGACCTTGCCGTCCTTGGCGTACGCGGGCATGCCGTACCAGGTCTTCGGTGTGAGGGTTGGCGCGCTGGCTTTGACGATGGCATGGAGCCGCTTGGCCATGACGCGATCCGGTTCCGCCATCTCGGCGATCTTCGCGAGCACGTCGCTTTCCCCATTCGCCTCGCCCGAGCGCGCGCGCCTGCGCTCCTCGACTGTCTCTTTCATCGCGGCTCGTTCTTCGGCCGTAAGTAAGTTGGACACTCTGCCGGTGGCGCTCCGGGCCGATTTCTTGGTGTTGCTCATGACAGCTCCCCTTGTGTGGAGGCTCCTATTGGACGGGCCTCATGCTAAGGGCGCCTCTGCCGTCAGGGCTTCTTGATTTCTGATCGGATTGGTCGCCATTCTTGCCAGTGATCCCAACCCGGCAATCCCGGTTAGCTTTATACCTCCCGGCGACATTGCCGTCAGGCTCCCATGGAGGCGAGATCTGAGTCTCGGCGCGGCCGGCTGCAGATTGCCGAGCCGTGACTCCCTTCATCCGGCTATGTAGGGCGGCGGTTAGAACTGATCTTCATGCACAAGCTGGCGAGCAATCACAGTCCGGAGGATGTCGTTTGTGCCTTCGCCTATCGCCATCAGCGGCGCGTCCCGATAGAACCGCTCGATTTCATATTCGGTCGAGTAGCCATATCCGCCGTGGATGCGCATCGCCTCCAATGACGCTTTGATGCATACCTCCGACGCGTAGAGCTTCGCCATGCCTGTCTCCAGGTCGGCCCGCCGGCCAGAGTCGAGCGCCGAGGCCGCCCACCAGGTCAAGAGCCGAGCCGCCTGCACTTCTGTCGCCATGTCTGCGAGCTTCAGCTGGATCGCTTGGAACTCTGCAATCGGCCGGCCGAAAGCGTGGCGCTCTCGCGCGTACTTGAGCGAGCGGTCGAGGCTCGCCTGGGCTACGCCGACTGCCCGCCCCGCGATATTTACTCGTCCAAATTCGAGCGCCGCAAGCGCCTGCTGGAGCCCATGTCCTTCCTCACCGCCCAAAACGTTCTCGATCGGAACGTGGCAATCGCTAAGGAAGACCTCCGACGATTCCGGTCCGCGGTAACCAAGCTTGCCCAGGTCGTTGCCGACGGAAAACCCGGGCGTTCCCTGCTCGATCATCAGGACGGTCATTCCACGATGCCGAGGCTGCGCTGCAGGGTCGGTCTTAACGAGCACGGGAAGCGGGTCGGCATGGCGCGCGTTGGTGATCCAGGTCTTTGCGCCATCGACGACGTAGTGATCGCCCACTCGGCGCGCTACGGTCGTAATGCCCTGCAGGTCACTGCCAGCCTGTGGCTCGGTCAGGGCGATGCCCGAACGCCGCTTGCCTGTGCCGAGATCCGGCAGCCACCGCGCACGCTGTTCCGTCGTCCCGTAGCGTGCCAGCATCAGTGTGGCAAGAGAGTGCGAGCCAAGGATTCCGGCCACACCCATCCATGCCTTCGAGATCTCCTCGAAAACAAGGGCGTAGGAGACAGCATCGATGGCGATGCCGCCGTACTCCTCCGGCACGAGTATTCCAAAAAGACCCATCGACTTCATCTCGTCGACGATTTCGGTCGGGTAGCGGCCGGCAAGCTCCCACTCGCGCGCGACCGGGCTGATGCTGCGACGAGCGAAATCGCGCATCAGGTCGCGGAACGCGGTCTGCTGCTCCGAAAGTTTGAAGTCCATCTACTCCTAAGGCCGAGGCCCTGGTTGCGCCCAGCCGATCACTATGACCACCGGATGGAAGATATCGGTTTGGAGCGTTCTTTGAGCCAGGCGGCGATCTGATCGGTCGTGATTTCGCCGGCTCGGTTTCTCAGTGTCGGCTGGCACTGGTCTGTACTTGTGCTGGATCGGCTTGCTGATTGCCTTTGGCGCGGGCGTGTGGGGCTTTATGGTGCGCTCAGAGAAACCTGTTGAATTTGTCGCACCATCGTCTGTTGTCGGACCGCCTCCAGTCACGCCAGGGCTTTGGCCTAGGTCGGAGGGGAGCCAAATCTAGACGGTGGCCATGGCAATGGCAGCCGCCGTCCTGGATGCAATGGTCAGCGTGGGCAACCTCTTCAACATTGGCGTGTGGTCGGTGGCGAGGACGCAGACGACTCGCTGGCGCGGCGCGGAAGACAAGCACACGCCGTTTGAGCGTAACCGTGCACGGTATGGTGATGAAAATTGCTCTCGCCGCGCGCCAGAGCCCGACTATCGGGAGTGTTCGAGGCGCTCGAAGGCTTGCCCGCCGTCTTTGGGCAGACCTTTGTCTTCGGCGTGCTCGTGGTCAACGGCGACCCGGCCGCAACCGCACGCAACATCCTGGCCAACGAAGGTCTCTACCGCCTCGGCTTCGCCATCCCCTTGGTGGCTGTTGGCTTCCACGTGACGTGGGCCTTGCTGCTCTATCAGTTATTCAGCGTGGTAAACCGGACGATCAACCAGCTGGCGCTGTTCGCGATTCTGATTGGCTGCGCGATTCAGGCTGTGGCCGCTGTCGTGTACCTGAGCCCACTCATCGTGCTCCAGAGCGACGCGCACCAGGGAGAGCTGGCGATGCTGCTCATCAACATGAGCCGGCTGACCTTCGACGTCTACATCATCTTCTTCGGATTCTGGTGTGTGCTGCTCGGCTACCTGATCGTTCGCTCGACGTTCATGCCACGTGTCATCGGCGCGCTTCTCATCCTGGATGGGATCGGGTGGATGACCTACCTCGTACCGCCTTTCGCAACGTCTATCTACACATTGATTGCGGTGGTGGCTGGCGTGGCCGAGTTTTCGCTACTGCTGTGGATGCTGATATTTGGAGTAAACAACGAGAGATGGCGAGAGCAGGAGCTCGCGACCAGATCGACCGCCGTAGCCGCATAGCAGCTCGCACCAGGTCGAGGCACGATCCCTGGCAAATTGGCGGCTCCCAGTGCTCACGTTACCGGCCGTGCAACGCAAGACCGCAATCGGCGGCCACCGAGGTCGGGTTGAATCTAATACGCTCGCCATATCGGCAGATTATCGAGAGCAGCGGAGGTGGAGGCTATCCCGAGGGGTCCCGGGCATAACGTGCGAGCGGCTCTCTATGTGAGCAGCAGTACGCTTCTGCGCCAATGGATCCGAGCACCGCGGCCGCGTGGCGTGACCTCTACATCGGAATGGTCGGTGCCGGCGCATCGCTGACCGGCCTGACCTTTGTCGCGATTGCGCTAGACCCGCACCAGATCGAGCGCACGCCGTTGCTGCGTTTGCGGGCTGCCAGCGCACTGTGGTGCTTTGTGAGCGTGATGTTCATCGGGCTCACTGTCCTGACGCCAAGGCCCTTCACCTCGGTGGCGTCGCTGGCTCTAGGTGTGGGCGGTCTTTCGGGAGGCGTCCTCCTTTCCTCGCGAACGATCGGCCAGCGCATCTTCCGGCAACCGCATCCAGGCGCCACCGTCTTCCGCGCCACCGGGAACATCTTCGGTTTCATCCTCGCCGGTCTTGGCGGCCTGTTGCTGATCGATGTCGAGAAGGGTTGGGTGTTCGCCACGCTGGCGCTCGCGTGCGTGATCATGTTGTCGAGCGGCATCTTCGCGAGCTGGCTGTTGGTCCTGCAGATCGGGGTACCGCCAAACAAAGAGCCCTGAGCCGCGCGCTCTGCGGCGCTGGTAGAAACGCGAGCTGATTAGCAGCGCGATGCGAAGATCGTCCTCGCGATCAATCGCGCACGGCTACGACCGGCCAACATCGCGCTGCCGCCTGGTTGCTTCTTCGTGCTCATCTCTGTACCCCTGGTGCGCGACCTAACTTGCGGGCTGTTAGGTGGTGAGCTGCTGCATCAGAGCCGGCATCACCGGTTCTCGTTTCGATCGAAACAGGGCAAGACGATAGTGACTCATCTCTTCAGAGAGCTCGCTGGCTGGATTAGAAGCCCGGGCCGGAAGAGCAAAGCGGCGATGATAGCTCCACCGGCGGCGATAACGGCTGTCCACCAGAAAGCGGTGTCGTAGCCGTAAGCGAGCGCAAGTCCGCTCGCCTCTCGCCCCGCGAACGCGTGCGCCACGAGGTAAGAAGTGACCGCGGTCGCAAAGATCGTGTTCAGGAGCGACGTGCTGATTGAGGCTCCTAGCTGTTGGCCAACCGTCACGGTCGCTGCGGCCTCCCCCGCGTCCTGTCGGGCCACACCGAACGTTCCGGCGTTGAGCGATGGCGCGATGACCGAGCCGAGACCAAGCCCAATCAGCACGAGGGGACCCAGCACCCCTTGGGCGTAGCCGGTGTGAGGTCCGAGCTGTGCAAGCCATGCGGTCCCCCCCGCCGCCAGCGCCAAGCCAGCGGGCACAAGCGGTCGTGGCCCAACTCTCGGCAGCAGGACGATGGTCGAGAAGTTGGACGCGAGTACCAAGCTTGCCGAGATTGGCAAGAACGCCAGGCCTGTCGTGAGCGGCGAGAAGTTAAGCGTCCCCTGCAGGTAGTAGGTCAATAAGAAGAACGTCGCGAACATGCAGAAGGCAGCGAACAACGTCGCGACGTAAGCGCCCGCTCGGTTGCGATTGAGCACGATTCGCGGCGGCAGTAGCGGGTTCGCGGCGCGCCCCATCCATAGCGCGAACAGTGCGAGCAATGCTGCTCCCGCGACCAGGAATCCCCACGTCGCCGGATTCCCCCAGCTGTTCGTGGCCGCGTTGCCGAAGCCGTAGACGAGCGAGAACATGCCCGCGGACGAGAGCAACACGCCCGGTATGTCGAGCCGGGGCTTGGTCGGCGAGGG
>Ga0070717_10001656_pt1 | contig 15473 bp, 13 predicted proteins | sample LARL113metaG_FD_71366 | JGI IMG/M metagenome (GOLD analysis project Ga0070717, IMG submission 71366) | Corn, switchgrass and miscanthus rhizosphere microbial communities from Kellogg Biological Station, Michigan, USA - LAR L11-3 metaG | ecosystem: Host-associated > Plants > Roots > Rhizosphere ... | reverse complement strand
CGGCGTCTGCTACAACATCGTCGCGCCGGGTTACGCGTTCTCGCTCGCCGGCTTCTACACGCCCAAGGACAGCATCTTTGCGGAGGTCGAAGGCGGCGGCACCAGCCCCGTCGACGCGCCGCGCGACGTGCGCGCCCGCGAAACGGAAGATGCGCGACAATGGTTCACGACGATTACGGCGGATAGCTTTGGCTAGTTGCGCGATCCATATGGCCGGTGGCTGGTTGATGGCGGCGATTGCAGCGCTGCCCTGTGGCGCGCGCGCCCAAGAGCTCAAACCTTATGTTGTGGTCGGCGACGGCATTCCACAATCGCTGACGGGCGCGCCGGGCGATGCGTCGCGCGGACGCGCGCTGGTGCTCGAACGCAGCAGCACTTGCATCCTTTGCCATTCCGGGCCGTTCCCGGAAACCAGGTTCCAGGGCGATCTCGCGCCGAGCCTCGAGGGCACCGGGAACCGCTGGTCGGCAAGCCAGTTACGACTACGACTGGTCGATGCATCGCGGTTCAATCCCGCGACCATCATGCCGTCTTTCTATCGCGTCGACGGACTTGATCGCGTCGGCCGAGCATGGCGCGGCAAGCCGATCTTAACAGCGGAACAGATCGAAGATGTCGTGGCTTATCTGGCAAACCTGCGCGACTAGGAAAGCAAAGCCGTGATGCAAGAAGACAAGACCACACGCCGCCGATTCCTAAGCCTCGCCGGCTGCGCCGCGGTCGCCGGCACAATCCCGATCGTGACACTGCGGCCCGCGGAGGCAACGCCGGCGATGCTTGCCTCGGCCATTCGCAACGTCGTCGGCTCGGCCGAGGTCAGAACCGGCAAGGTCAAGCTCGACATTCCGCCGCTGGTCGAAAACGGCAACACCGTGCCGATGACGGTGAGCCTCGCAAGCCCGATGACGGGCGAAGATCATGTCAAGAGCATCCATATCTTTAACGAGAAGAACCCGCAGCCCAATATCGGCAATTTCTATCTCGGCCCGCGAGCCGGCCGCGTGCAGGTATCGACCCGCATCCGGCTTGCTGACAGCCAGAAGGTCGTCGCGATCGCGCATCTGTCCGATGGTTCGTTCTGGTCGGCGACGGTCGAAATCGTGGTGACGCTGGCCGCCTGCACCGAGGAGGCGAGCTGATGGCCTCCGCATTGATCAACGTCCCGGCCAAGGCGAAACGCGGCCAGATCATCGAGATCAGAACGCTGATGTCGCACATCATGGAAACCGGATTTCGCCACACCGCGGGCGGCGAGCTGGTGCCGCGCGACATCATCACGAGCTTCGTCTGCCGCTACAATGGCGACGAGATTTTCCGCGCCGATCTGTTTCCGGCGATCGCCGCAAATCCGTTCATCTCGTTTTTCACAGTAGCGACCGAGAGCGGCAAATTCGATTTCGAATGGATCGGCGACAACGGGTTTTCCGAATCCGCATCCGCGCCCATCACCGTCGAATGAGGGCAAGCCCGGCGATATCGGTCGCGGCGCTGCTGGTGATGGCCGTTCCCCTGCTCGCGGCCGAAATCCCGCAGGAACAGCGCCGCTCGGGTTTGAGCTTCATGGCGAGCGAAACCCAGGCCATGCAACATGACGACACCACCAATCCCGGCATGCTGTGGGTGCTCGATGGCGAGAAATTATGGAACGGCAAGGCTGGCGCCGCCAGCAAGGCCTGTGCCGATTGCCACAACGACGCGCGCGTCAGCATGAAGGGCGTGGCGGCGCGCTATCCTGCGTTCGACAAGCGGCTCGGCCGGCCCGTCGATCTGGAACAGCGCATCAATCTCTGCCGCGCCGAGCACCAGCAGGCGACGCCGCTCGCCTATGAGAGCCATGATCTGCTGGCGCTGACCGCGTTCGTCGCGCAGCAATCGCGCGGTGTCGAGATTTCGGCAGGCAGCGACCGCGAGCTCGAACCGTTTGTCGCGAAGGGACACGAATTGTTCATGCAGCGGCAAGGCCAGCTCAATCTCGCCTGCGCGAATTGCCACGACGACAATTTTGACAAGCATCTGGCGGGCTCGGCGATCACGCAAGCCCACCCGACCGGCTATCCGGAGTACCGGCTGGAATGGCAATCGCTCGGCTCGCTCCAGCGGCGCTTGCGCAGTTGCATCTTTGGCATCAGGGCGCAGCCCTACGACTACGGCGCGCCGGAGATGGTCGAGCTCGAGCTTTATCTGATGTCGCGCGCGCGCGGCATGCCGATGGAGACGCCGGCGGTGCGGCCATGAATCAATGCGGCACAGCCAACGACGCCAGTCTGGAAACATCCGCGCTCTTGTCGAGCGCCCAGATCGCATCGATCAGCGGCGCCGCGTCGTAGCCGCGATCCCAGCCGGCGGCGGCCACCTTCAGCTTCGTCTCAAGATTCACGTCGCTCAACGGATTGACATCGCTGCCCCGCGCCGCGGCCTGCGACAGTTTGTGGACCACGCCGTCGGCGGTGGTGATGTCGACCGCGGCTGCGATCGTGGAGAAGGCGTTGTCGCGCAAAATTTGGACCTTGCCGCGCAACGCCAGCACGGCCGGATCGCGCACGCAGGCATCAGTGAACTGGTCGAGGCCGGCCTTGCCGGTCGCAAGTGCGGCTGCGACCGCGTGCTGCACGCTCACCTGCGATTCTCGCCCGGTCGACACATCGGGACGATCGGTGCGCATACTCAGCAAAGGATTGCCACGCACCAGGACGCGCGTGACTTCGGCGTTCGGATGGTCGCGCCGAAAGTCCAGCACGCAATCCAGCACCGGATGGATCACGAAGCCGCACGGATATGGCTTGTAGGACGTCGCCATGATCTCCCAGCTTTCGCCGAGGCCGTTGGTGACAACCGGCAAATCGGCGGTCTCGTTCAAGGCATGGTAAAAACCCTGGACGCCCGTCAGCGGCTCGCCCGGCCCGTCAAAGCCTTGCTTCGCCAGCAGTGCCGACCACAGGCCGTTGCGCGCGGCGCCGCCGACGCTGAGGCTTTTTGCCGGCGTGCCCAAACATTCGCAGAGGCCGGACGATTGGGTGGCGGCGGCACCCAGCGCCCAGACCATCTGCCCCTCGTCGAGCGCCACGAGCTTGCCGCTGCCGGCCGCCGCGCCGAACACGCCGCAGGTCGAGGTGATGTGCCAGCCTCGGCCGTAATGGCTCGGCGAGATCGCTAGACCAATGCGGGCCTGCACCTCGTTGCCGAGGATGAGGGCGAGCAACAGGTCGCGCCCACTCACTCGTTGCAACTCGGCGAGCGCCAGCAAGGCCGGCGCCACCGGCGCGGTCGGATGGATCACGGTGCGAAGATGGGTGTCGCAGAAGTCGTGGACGTTGGCGCCGGCGGCGTTGAGGAAGGCCGCGGAGAGCGCGTCGATGCGCTCGCGGCGTCCGATCAATGTCGCCTGCTTGCCACCTGAAAATTCCGCAAGCGAGCGCAGCGCCATTTCGACCGGCGAGGTGCGGCAGCCCGCGAGCGCCACCGCAAAGAAATTCATCAGAGAGCGCTTGGCCTGATGCGCGACCTCCGACGGAATGTCTTCCCACCGGGTCGCGACAACGAAGCGTGCAAGGCTCTCGGTAACGCCCGGCTTGTCCAACATGCCTGCCCTCTCGCAAAAACCGCCGGGAGCATCGGCTGGTCAGCGCCAAAGCACAACAGCGCCGCGGGTGGACTGGATATGAAATTGTGCACTATGCTGGCGCCGATCAGTGAAAGACCCGCCGCCAGATGCGGGTCGGCAGATATGACCCGGGAGGCTTGTGCGGTGCGAACAAGTTCGAGGCGCGTTGCGCTGGCCTTTGCGTTGATCATTACGGCCGCAGCGGGCGGCGCGCGGGCCGACGAATATCCTTCGCATCCGATCCGGCTGATTGTGCCCTATGCCGCCGGCGGCGCCGCCGATTCGGTCGCGCGCATCGTTGCCAAACACGTCGGCGAGGCCGTCGGGCAACCCATCGTGGTCGAGAATCGCGGCGGCGCCGGCGCGATCATCGGCACCGATCTCGTCAACAAATCCGACCCCGACGGCTACACGCTGCTGCTCGGCCAATCCGGGCCGATCTCGATCAACCCGGCGGTCTACAAGAAGCTGCCCTACGATCCGCTGAAGGATTTCGCGCCGGTTACCCTGACCACATCCTTTCCCTACATCATGGTGGTCAATCCGAAGCTTGGCGTGAAAACCGTGCAGGAATTCGTCGCGCTCGCGAAAAGCAAACCGGGCGAATTGAACTACGGCACCACGGGTATCGGCGGCGCCAATCATCTGGTCGCCGAGCTGTTCGACAGCAAGGCCGGGATCAAGATGACGCACATTCCCTATCGCGGCACGGCGCTTGCGGTGGCCGATCTGCTCGCGGGCCAGGTGCAGGTGGTGTTCGCCGATCCGGTATCGGCGCTGACCCACGTCAATGCCGGCACTTTGGTGGCGCTGGCGGTGACCAGCAAGGACCGCTCACCGGTCGCGCCCGATGTGCCGACGATTTCCGAAAGCGGCTATCCCGGCATCGACGCAGTCGGCTGGCATGGCATTTTGGCGCCGGCCCGTACGCCGGCTGCGATCGTCGAGCGGCTCAACACCGAGATCGTGAAGGCGTTGAAGGCTCCGGAAACCACAAAGCTACTGGAGGGGCAGGCGATGACAGTCGTCGGCAATAGCCCGGACGCCTTCGCCAGTTTCATCAGGCAAGATATCGCGGTCTGGAAGGAAGTGGCCGATCAGGCAAACGTGGAAGTGAGATAGGTTTTTGCCTATCCCACTTCCACCGTCACGGTTTCTGTACTTCTGTGCCTGCCTATTCGGCGGGTGCCGCCAACGGCATGTCCGCATGCGGGACGTAGTGCTCGCTCGTTCCGAACTTACCGAGCGCAAACAATCCAGCCGCCATCACGGCATAGGCGATTGCCACGGGAGGCGTGACGCCAAGACCCACCGCCTCGCCATGCATAAAGCCGAAAAAGGTCAGCACCGCGCCGGCGCACGCAAAGGCGGAAGCCTTGACGAAATCGCGCTCGATCACGAAGACGCCGACGGCACCTAGTATCAGACCGGCCAGGATCGAGCCGCCGCCCATCACTTCGAGCCCACGGTAGAGCACGCCCTGCTGCGGCAGCGAGGCAATGGCTGCGCTCTTGACCGCCCCCACCTTGTCGGCAGCGAGACCGCCGACCGCTTGCGCCGCGGTCATCGTTGCTCCGAGCATGGTGTCGATCTGTAGCTTGGCCCAGGCGGCGAGATGCGGCGTCAACGCCAGCACGATCGCAGGCGCATGCTTAAGCGGCGTGGTCTGGAACGCCTGCGCGCCGATCAGCATGCCGATATAGAGCAGGATCGGCGAGATCGCGACCACCGGCACCAGCGCCAGCAGCACCGAGATGATGCCGAACCACGACAGCAGCACCACCATGATCCCGGTTGCCGCCGAATAGCCGATCCGTCCGCCCATCGCCTTCCAGCCGGGATGGCCGATATAGACCGCGTTGATGAACGGGTTACCCATCAGGCAGCCGATCAGGCTGACGATGCCGTCGGCGGTCAAAACCCGCGTGGTCGGATATTCGTCGCCCGCCGCTTCCGCGCTTTCCACGTTGTCCATGGCCTCGACGAGATCGTAGATGCCGAACGGGATCGCAGTCACCAGGATGACGCCGAGGAACTCGAAGCCGGAGAATACTTGCCCGACCGCGGGGATCGGCACCGAAAAGCCGAAGCTTGCAAAGGCGTCGCCGACGCCCTTGACGCTCAATCCGCCGAGCCCGAGGCCGAACAGGTTCGAGCCCCAGGCGATGATCATGCCGACCGCAATCGCAATCAGCCCCGCCGGAATACCCTTCGGATATTTGACCCCGCCGAACCAGCTCACCAGGATGATGGCGAAGCAGACGAGGCCAATCTGCGGCGTCATGTACATCTCGAGCGCCGGCCGCATCGAGATGAAGGTCACAGAGACGCCGGCAAGCGTGCCGAGCAGGGCCGCGCGCGGGGTGATTTTTCGGATATAGGGCGCAATGAAGCCGCCAATCATCAGAATGAAGCTCTGGAAGAACACCCAGACCAGGCCCGCGGACCAGCCCTTCATCGGGTCGCCGGTCTTGATCGTGATCGGCAGCATGATCACGAAGGTGACGATGAACATATGCGGCACGCTGACGCCCGACGGCAGCGCGCAGACGTCGGCGCGGCCGGTCTTCTGCGCCAGCCGATAGGCGAGCCACGCGTAATAGAAGGTCGAGAGGCACATCATCAGGCCGAGGGCGGGGAGGATGCGGCCGAATACCAATGAGTCCGGCATCTTCAGCACGAAGCGCAACAAGCCGGTCAACACCAGCATGTTGACGAGAATATTGGTGCCAAATCCGAAAAACGCGTTCCAGTCGCCTGGTGTCCATAGAACCGGTTTGAAGTCCACTCGACCTGCAGTCCCCGTCGTGCTCGTGCTCATCGTGATGCTCCCGCTGCCAAACTATTTGATGTCTCCGATGCCATTGCCTTCAAAACTGCGGCGGAGTCTGCGACCCAGCCGAAGATTCCGCCCTGGGCCTTGATCATTTTCAGACCCATCTCGTGGAATTCGGGAAAATAGGAAGCGCAGCCGTCTGAAACGACGACGCAGCGATAGCCGCGGTCGTTGGCTTCGCGCACGGTGGTATTGACGCAGACCTCGGTGGTCACGCCGCACACCAGCAGATTCTCGATGCCGTATTTCTCCAGCACCTCGGTAAGCTCGGTGGCGTAGAACGCGCCCTTGCCGGGCTTGTCGATCACGACCTCGTTGTCGAGCGGATAGAGCGCGGGAATAATGTCGTGCCCGGCCTCGCCGCGGATCAGGATCCGCCCCATCGGGCCGGGATCGCCGATCCGAAGGTGTGGGGTACCGCGCTCGACCTTCGCCGGCGGCGCGTCGGACAGATCGGGCAAATGGCCTTCGCGGGTGTGCACGACCAGCATGCCCATCGCCCGCGCCGCATCCAGCACGGCTCCGATCGGCTTCACCGCCCGCGCCAGCTGGGAGACATCGTTGCCGAGCGTCTCGCCGAAACCGCCGGGCTCCATGAAATCGCGCTGCATATCGATGATGACCAGCGCGGTCGACGACCAATCCAGATCGATCGATTCAGGCTCTGCTGCGACCGTACCTACGAAAGACTTTCTTGAGTTCGACATGACCGAAACACCCCCCGGGGCGAGAACTCTCTGAATTGAGTTAAGCAAGCGCCATGCCATTGTGTACAATGCGCGCGGGCGTTGCCTCGCTCGCAAATCTCCTATGCTTTCAGCCGGTTGTATTTTGAAGGCGCGTCTGCTTATTCTCTGAGCGCAGGTTTTGTGACAGGCATTTGCTCATTCATTGAGCGGCGCATTCGATGCGCGCATTGACATTGACGGCGCATCCACTTCACTGATCAACCGCATCGAACGGAGCTATCCAAGATGACGCTGATGCAGGTTGGGCTGGACGACAAATACCGCCTCGAATCAAAGCGCATCTATCTCTCCGGCATCCAGGCACTGGTGCGATTGCCGATGTTGCAGCGCGAGCGCGATCGGCTGCAAAACCTCAATACCGCGGGCTTTATCTCGGGCTACCGCGGCTCGCCGCTCGGCATGTACGACCACGCGCTGTGGCGCGCCAAATCGTTCCTGCAAGCCCAGGACATCGCCTTCGTGCCCGGCCTGAACGAAGACTTGGCGGCGACCGCGGTGTGGGGCAGCCAGCAGGTCGGGCTGTTTCCCGGCGCCAAGGTCGATGGCGTGTTCGGCATCTGGTACGGCAAGGGACCCGGCGTCGACCGTTCGGTCGATGCCTTGAAGCACGCCAATTCGGCGGGATCCTCAAAGCATGGCGGCGTGCTTGCGCTTGCCGGCGATGATCACGGCTGCCAGTCCTCCACCTTGGCGCATCAGAGCGAGCAGGTGTTCGCGGCGGCCTTGATGCCGATCCTCAATCCGGCGACGCTACAGGATTACCTCGATCTCGGCCTCTTTGGCTTTGCGCTGTCGCGCTATTCCGGCTGCTGGGTCGGCTTCAAGGCGATCGGCGAGACGGTCGAGAGCTCCGCTTCGATTGATAGCGACCCGTCGCGGGTCGACGTGGTGCTGCCGAGCGATTTCGAGATGCCGCCGGGCGGGCTCAACATCCGCTGGCCCGATCCGCCGATGGAGCAGGAGGCGCGGCTGTTCGGCCCGAAGATGGAAGCCGTCAAGGCCTTCGTCCGCGCCAACGGGCTCGACCGCATCGTGCTCGATGCGAAGCCGGCGCGGCTTGGCATCGTCGCCACCGGCAAGGCCTATCTCGATCTGCGGCAGGCGATGGCCGACCTCGGCATTACCGACAACGCCGCCAAGGCGCTCGGTTTGCGCATCTATAAGGTGGCGCTGACCTGGCCGCTGGAAGAAGTCGGCGCCAAGCGCTTTGCCGAAGGTTTGCAGGACGTCCTGGTGGTCGAGGAGAAGCGCGGCTTCATCGAAGACCAGCTGATGCGCATTCTCTATAATGTGGACGCCTGGAACCGGCCTTCGGTGGTCGGCAAGCGCGACGAGAGCGGCGCGCCATTGTTGCCCAGCGAAGGCGAGCTGACGCCGACCATGGTTGCGTCTGCACTGGTCGCCCGACTGCGCCGATTAGGCGTACAGAGCCCGGCGCTCGAACAGCGCTTGGCGCGGCTCGAGGCGTTCGAGCACCCGGTCAATGCGCACGCGCCGATTGCGCTGGCCCGCTCGCCCTTCTTCTGCTCCGGCTGCCCGCACAACACCTCGACCAAACTCCCGGAGGGCAGCCGCGCGATGGCTGGCATCGGCTGTCACGGCATGGCGCTTTACGTCCCGAGCCGGCGCACCAACACGATCACGCAGATGGGCGGCGAAGGCGTGAACTGGATCGGTCAGGCGCCGTTCACCAGCGAAGACCACATCTTCCAGAACCTCGGCGACGGCACCTATACCCATTCCGGGTTGCTGGCGCTGCGCGCCGCCGGGGCCTCCGGCGTCAATATCACCTACAAGATCCTCTATAATGACGCGGTCGCGATGACCGGCGGGCAGCCGGCCGAGGGCAGTTTTACCGTTGCGCAGATTGCGCATCAGGTCTGGGCCGAAGGCACCAAGCGCCTTGCGATCGTCTCCGACGATCCCGGCAAATATCCGGCCAAGGACTATTTCCCGCAAGGCGCGACCGTCCATCATCGCCGCGAGATGGATCAGTTGCAGCGCGAATTGCGCGAGACCAAGGGACTGTCGGTCCTGATCTACGACCAGACCTGTGCGGCGGAGAAGCGCCGCCGCCGCAAGCGCGGGCTCTACCCCGATCCGCCCAAGCGCGTCCTTATCAACGATCTCGTCTGCGAGGGCTGCGGCGACTGCTCGCAGACCTCGAACTGCGTTTCGGTGCAGCCGCTCGATACCGAATTCGGACGCAAGCGCCAGATCGACCAGTCGAACTGCAACAAGGACTATTCCTGCGTCGACGGCTTTTGCCCGAGTTTCGTGACTGTGCATGGCGGCATGCTGAAGCGGCCAAAAACCTCGTCAGTCGATTCCGGCCAGTTGTTCGCCGACCTGCCGCTGCCCCCTGCCAGCCAACTCGACGCACCTTACAACATCCTCGTCACCGGCATCGGTGGCACCGGCGTCATCACCATCGGCGCCCTGCTCGGCATGGCCGCGCATGTCGACGGCAAAGGCTGCTCGGCGCTGGATTTCACGGGGTTGGCGCAGAAGAACGGCGCGGTCATGAGCCATGTCCGGATCGCGCCCGCGCCGGAGGATATCGCCAGCGTCCGCATCGCAACCGGCGGCGCCGATCTCATTCTCGGCTGCGACATCGTGGTATCGGCAGGCACCACGGCGCTGAGTCGCGTCGAGCGCGGCGTGACACGCGCCTTCGTCAATGCCGACTTGCAGCCGACCGCCAGCTTCGTGATGAATCCCGATATCGATTTCGAGATGAACGCGATGCAGTCGGCGCTTCGCGACGCGATCGGCGACAACAATCTCGACATCATCGATGCCACCGGCATTGCGACCGTCCTGATGGGCGACAGCATCGCGACCAATTCGTTCATGCTCGGCTATGCGTTCCAGAAGGGCACCATTCCGCTGTCGCTGGAAGCGATCATGCGGGCGATCGAGATCAACGGCGCCGCGATCGAGATGAACAAGCAGGCGTTTAGCTGTGGACGGCTTGCCGCGCACGACATCTCAAGGGTGCGCAGCGTCACCCAGTTCCGTTCGCGTGCTGCGACTACGACCCGTACGCTCGACGAGACCATCACCTATCGCGCCGAATTCCTGATCGCTTACCAGGACAAGGCCTATGCCGAGCGCTACCTCGCAACCGTCGCCAGGGTGCGCAAGGCGGAAACCGCGGTTGCGCCTTCCTCCACCGAACTGACCGAAGCGGTCGCCAAAAACCTGTTCAAGCTGATGGCCTACAAGGACGAATATGAGGTGGCCCGGCTCTACGCGGACGACAGCTTTGCCAAGAAGCTCGGCGAAAGATTCGAGGGCGACTTCCGCCTCAAATTCTATCTGGCGCCGCCGATCTTCGCGCGCCGCGACAAGGCGAACGGCCACTTGCTGAAGAAAGAATTTGGCGGCTGGATCATGCCGGCGTTCCGCTTGCTGGCGAAACTAAAATTCCTGCGCGGCACCGCGTGGGATCCGTTCGGCCGCTCGGCGGAACGGAAGACCGAGCGAAGGCTGATCGAGGATTATCTGGTGATGATCGAGCAGCGCATCGCTGGCTTGAAGGGCGAACAGATTCCACTGCTCGCCAGGCTTTCGCGTTTGCCCGAGATGATCCGCGGCTACGGCCACATCAAGGAAGCGAGCATCGTCAAAGCTTCGGCCGAGAAAGTGCGGCTCGAAGCGGAACTGGAAAACATCCGCTTCGCCGCCGCGGCGGAATAGCTTCAGGTGTCAGCGCCAAAGCCTGCTTCCCGAAGCCGCCTACAGCTATCGGCGATGTCGGCATCGGGCGAATGCGAAATGACTTCCAGCATCGGCAGCTCGCTATAGCCGATCTCCTTGAATGTTTGCGCAATGCCCAATAACGGTACGTCGCCGTGTCCTAACGGATCGTGCTTGTAGCTTTTCCGGGTCGTATCGGAAAAATGCACCAGGCTGAGGCGGCTCCGGACACGCCGCAGCCCATCGAGCGGAGACTCGGCGATGAAGTGGGCGTTTGCCACATCGTAGATCACGCAGATGCTCTTGTCTCCATAAGCGTCAACGGCGCTCATCAGCGACTCCGCGTCCGGCAGAAACGCGAACGGCATGTTCTCGACGAACAGCCGGGTGCCGACTTCCCGCGCGAGCGGCGCAAGGCGGTCGAGCGCGTGGTAGAAATGGGAGATCATGCGATCGCGCGGCATCGGAAACAACGGATTGGGCTTGCCGGGTCCGATGATAATGCCGCCGGCTCCGAGCTCCCCGGCACAGCGGACGAACCGGACCAGCAGATCGAGCGTGAGCTTGCGCATTTCTTCCGCGGCGGCCGCGATGTTCATATCGATGTTCGGCATGTTGACGGCGACCAGCCTCAATCGCTGTTCGCAAAGATTGCGCAGCGCGCGAAGCACTGTGGCATCGAGGTCTGCCGGCCAGAGGTGGCCGGGAAAGAACATCAGCTCGACCCCGCCATAGCCCTGGTCGGCGAGCCGCGCGACGGTGTGGGCCGCGTTACCCTCGAAAATGTAGGAATAGGTGTTGACGGCAAAGCCTGCGGCCACGTTTTTCATGCCTGCTCCCTCTCCTGTGCGCGCGCCGTTGAGCCGGCCAGCGCCAGATGCCGGCCGGCGATGTAGCCGAATGTCAGCGCGGGACCGAGGGTGATGCCGGGTCCCGGATAATTCCCGTTCATGATCGAACCCATGTCGTTGCCGCAAGCATAGAGCCCCGCGATCGGCGTGCCATCGGTTCGTAGCACTCGCGCATGCGCGTCGGTCTTGAGCCCGACGGCGGTGCCGAGATCCGCCGGAAAGATCCGCAGCGCAAAGAATGGCGCACGCTCCATCGGCGCAACACACGGATTGGGCGCGTGGCCGGCATCGCCGAGGTGGCGCTGATAGATCGTGCTGCCGCGACCGAACTCCGGGTCCGATCCCTCTCTCGCATGCATATTGTAACGAGTCACGGTGGCCGAAAGCGATGAGCCTTCGATGCCGATCGCTTCGGCGAGCTTCTCGATGCTCGGCGCCTTGATCAACTCGCCGCTTTTCACGTACCGCTTGTAGTTCCAGGTGAACGGCTTGATGCGGCCAAGCCCGTAGGTCCAGAGAAAATGGCGATCGCAGATCAGATAGAACGGCCTGTTGGCCGCGTCGTTGCCGTCGCGCAGCATCGCCAGCACGAATTCGTGGTACGACAAGGCCTCGTTGACGAAGCGCTTTCCCGATGCGTTGATTGCAATGATGCCGGGTTTCGCCCGATCCGTGACGGTGTGCGGGAAAATCCCTTTGGTGCCATCGGCGCGCTGAAACAATGACGCCGGCACCCAATAGGCCGGGCTCGCGACCTCGGTTGCAAGCCCCGCGCCGCGCGCGATCGCAAAACGCAAGCCGTCTCCGGTGCCCGCTTCCACGGTGGCCGAGACCAAGCCCGCGGCAGCCGGGAAGAAGCGCGCACGAAACTCCGCATCATGCGAGAAGCCGCCGGTCGCCAGCACAACGCCTCGGCGCGCGACGACCGATCGCTTTCCCCGCGCATCGGAAATCGTCACGCCGCTGATAGCATCGCCTGCGACCGACAAGGATTCCACCGTAGTGCCGAACAGGACCTCGACATGCCTTTCGAGCAGCGATGCGTAAAGCCGTCCGGCCAACGCGTTGCCGAGATGCAGCGTCGTGCCCCGCGGGGCGCGAAGCCGTTGCCACGCATAAGTCAACAACAGCCGGATCGATCGCAACGCCGACCGCCACGAGCGTCCGATCTTGCGCAAATGCGGAATATCCAGCCGGTTCACCATCATCCCGCCGAACAGGGTGAATTCCGGCGGCGGCGCGCGCAATCGCCTGAAATTCTCCCCAAGCCTGGTGCCATCGAACGCAGCCGGCTCGAGCACGCGACCGCCGGCGGTCGCGCCTGGCCGCTCCGGGTAATAATCGGGATAGGTCACGACCGGTTGCAGCGCAACTTGCGTGTTGGCTTCGAGGTATTCGACGGCTTCCGGACCGCGCGAAAGAAAAATAGCGCGCAAGTCGGCGTTGGCAGGTTCGGGAACGGTGTTTTCGAGATAGGCGGCAGCATCGCCGGCACGATCCGTCAAGGCGGCCTGTTGCATCTTCGTGTTGGCAGGAATCCACACCATGCCGCCCGACCACGCGGTGGTGCCGCCGACGAACTCCGTCTTCTCGACCAGGAGAACCCGCAATCCTTCTGCGGCGGCGACCGCGGCAGCCGTCATGCCACCGGCCCCGGCGCCGATGACTACGACGTCATAGGTCTCGGCGGTCGACATCATCCAAAAATCCAGGGTGGAGAACGGTTTGACGTCATGCATCAAACCGCCATCTCCCTGGACGTCAAGGCCGAAACGTCAGGGCAACGTCGCCTGCCGGGCCGAGGGCTTGCGTTCGATCGGGTGAATCTGGATGGCGCGCAACCGGCCCAGCCGCAGCACGTCCATCTCGAGCGTGCGGTCGATGCGGTCGCGGTCGAGAATGCGGATCAGATCGTCGACGCCGTTGATCTCGACACGATCGAGCTTGATCACGACGTCGCCTGGCAATAGCCCTGCCTTTGCGGCCGGACCGTCCGGCTCGATCTGCATCAAGAGCGCGCCCATCTTGTTGTCGACACCGGCGACCACGGCGTGCCGCCGCGGGATCGGCGCGGTCTGGCCGGCGACGCCGATATAGGCGCGCCGGACGTAGCCGTGGCGGATGATCTCCGACAGCGCGAATTGCGCGGTGTTGCTCGCGACCGCAAAGCAGATGCCCTGCGCGCCGTTGATGATGGCGGTGTTGATGCCGATCACCTCGGCATTCGACGACACCAGCGGCCCGCCGGAATTGCCGGGATTGAGCGCGGCATCGGTCTGGATTACGTCTTCGATCGTCCTGCCGCTGACCGAGCGGATCGAGCGGCCGAGCGCCGAGACTACGCCTGCCGTGACCGTCGATTCAAAGCCGAGCGGGTTGCCGATCGCGACCACGAGCTGGCCGCGGCGGAGCGTCTTCGAGTTGCCGAGCGAGGCATAGCGCAGATCCCGCGCGCCGTCGGCGCGCAGCAGCGCCAGATCGGTGTCGGGATCGGTGCCGAGCACATGGGCGTCGGTGACAAAGCCCTCGATGTCGCGCAGGCGGATCTCTTTCGAGGATCCGACCACATGGCTGTTGGTCAGCACCAGTCCATCCGGCGAGATGACGATGCCGGAACCGAGGCCGCCACGTTCGCGGGCGTTACGGACCTTCGGCCCGGTCTCAACCCGGACCACGGCGGGACCGACGCGCTCGGTCACGCCGATCACGGCGTTGGAATAGGCGTCCAGCAGTGCTTGATCGTCGTTTTGGGGGTGTTCAGTCGCCCGCGATGACAGGCCGTCATCCGGGGTATCTGGGGTAAAATCCAACATGGCGAAATTCCTTTAGGCCACATCAGATGGTGCCGAAATCCTGCCTGTACAAGGGCTTGCGCCGGCCCCGCCCTAAGGCACCCGCCGCCACATCGAGGGGCGCGCCTTGACGGGATCAAGCAGCGACCAGTCGCCCTGTTCCAGCGTGTAGCCTTTCGGGAACGGCGGCCGCAGCTCCAGCCCGAGCGAGTGCACGACGCGGTCGTCGCGGTAGTAGCATTGCAGCACCACACGGGTCAGCGTTGCCGCCGCAGCACCACCGGAGCTGCGGAATTCCTTGGCCACCGCGTCGCGCCTTCCCGGATCGAGCTCGGCGAGCGGTTTTCCCGCAAGCCGCGCCAGGTGATCCAGCGCCTCGCGCATTCTTTTGGCATCCCTGGCAAGCGTTGCGAGAATGTCGGCCTGGATTTTGGCGTCGTCCGCGCCGGGCACTCTATATTCCCGGCTTTCGGGAATGATCATCGCGGCGACGGTGCGCAGATCGTCGCGCTGGGCTTGGCTGAGAGCGGGCTCGGTAGACATGATTTCCTCAGTCGAACAGATCGGCAAGGCGGCGCTTCATCTGGTCGGCGATGTAGAGCGCGATAGCCTGAATGGTGGAGGTCGGGTTCACCCCGCCTGAGGTGACGAACACGCTGCCGTCGACGATGAAGAGGTTTTTCACATCGTGCGAGCGGCCCCATTCGTTCACCACCGAGCGGGCGGGATCGGTGCCCATCCGCGCGGTGCCGAGCAGATGCCAGCCGCCGTACAATATCGGGCAGTTGACGCAGATGTCGGTGTCGCCGGCGGCGGCCAGCACTTCTCTCGCCCGCGCGATGCCATGCTCCAGCATTTTCGCCGAGTTCTCGCCGATGGTGTAATCGACCTTCGGCGCCGGAATGCCGTGGCTGTCCTTCAGGACAGGATCGAGCGTGACGC
>Ga0070717_10001655_pt1 | contig 15474 bp, 15 predicted proteins | sample LARL113metaG_FD_71366 | JGI IMG/M metagenome (GOLD analysis project Ga0070717, IMG submission 71366) | Corn, switchgrass and miscanthus rhizosphere microbial communities from Kellogg Biological Station, Michigan, USA - LAR L11-3 metaG | ecosystem: Host-associated > Plants > Roots > Rhizosphere ... | reverse complement strand
GAGGTGGATGCAAGCGGATCAACGGCGGGATAAATACCTATTTCTGTCAACGCGCGCGAGAGCACTGTGGTCGCGTCGAGGTGAGCGAACGTAGTCGCCGGTGCCGGATCGGTCAGGTCGTCGGCAGGGACATAAATCGCCTGCACGGAAGTGACGGAACCTTTCTTCGTGGAAGTAATGCGTTCCTGCAGCTCACCCATTTCTGTTGCAAGATTTGGCTGGTAGCCGACGGCGCTGGGCATGCGGCCGAGGAGAGCCGACACTTCTGATCCCGCCTGCGTGAAGCGAAAAATGTTGTCGATGAACAGCAGTGTGTCTGCACCTTCGACGTCACGGAAATATTCGGCCACGGTTAAGCCGGTGAGCGCCACCCGCAGGCGAGCGCCGGGTGGTTCAGTCATCTGACCATAAATCAAAGCAGCTTTGGATTTCGAGGGATCCCCGGGTTTGATCACGCCGGACTCGGTCATTTCCAGCCACAGGTCGTTGCCTTCACGGGTTCGCTCGCCGACGCCGGCGAAAACCGAAAAGCCTCCATGCTGCTTGGCAACGTTGTTAATCAGTTCCATGATGATGACGGTCTTGCCGACTCCCGCGCCACCGAATAAACCGATCTTGCCGCCCTTCAAAAATGGTTGAATCAGATCGATGACCTTCACGCCGGTTTCAAACATCTCGGCGGTGGTGGCCTGATCTTCAAACAGCGGCGCTGGGCGATGAATGGGCATCTTCTCTTTGAACTGAATTGGCCCGAGCTGGTCTACTGGCTCGCCGATCACGTTCATCACGCGCCCGAGCGTACCCGGGCCAACGGGAACAGAAATTGGCCCACCCTGATCGATGGCTTTCATGCCGCGCACCATGCCGTCGGTCGGCTCCATGGCGATGCAGCGCACGCGTCCTTCGCCGAGATGCTGCTGCACTTCGAGGATGACGTTGATGGGCGTTGGCACTTGAAAACCTTCGTCGACAACTTTGAGTGCTTCATAAATCGGCGGCATGGCCGATTCGGTAAACTGCACGTCGACGGCAGGCCCGGCGACTTGAACTACATGTCCGCTGTTTTCTGGCATAAGACCTCAGCTCTTAGCGTTTAGCAATTTGCATTTGGCCCCTAAACATTCTCACGAATAACGGCACCAACCTTTGCTGGCTAAAGGCTAAGTGCTAATTGCTAATAGCTCTTTTTACTGCGCGGCTGCCCCGCTCACAATCTCAATAATTTCCTTTGTGATCTTCGCCTGACGCACGCGGTTCATGGCAAGCGTCAACGAATCGATCATGTCGGTGGCGTTGTTTGTGGCTGCATCCATGGCGGTCATGCGAGCAGCATGCTCGGCCGCGACGGACTCCAGCAGCCCGTGAAAAATTTGAATACCCACGTACTTCGGCAGGAGCGCGTTGAACAACTCTTCCGGGGGCTGCTCGTAGATGTAATCTACCTGCCCGGTCGCGAACCGGGCAGCTTCGGCATCTATGGCCCGAGTGTCGATCGGGCGGACACCAACGCCGGCCCCCTTCGCCGCCTCGAGCGCGCGGTGGCGTTCCTCCGCGGTCATCTCTTCCGCTTGCGCCACGCCAATTTCGCCCAAACGTTCGATCGGGAGTACCTTCTCGACGACTAGGCGTTGCGAAATGACTGACTTGAACTCGTTATAGAGCAGATAGACGGAATCAACTCCTTGTTCGCTGTAACGATCAATCACGCGCTGCGCGAACTCGGAAGCAATGGAGTATTCAAGCTTAGTTAAGACTCCGATCTGCTCGCCGACGATGATCGTGCTCGGTGCTTCCTGGGAATCTGCCGTGCGGGGCGGAACCGACTTGTAACGGCGCCGCAGGAAGTCCCTTCCCTTGCGCCCAATCGCCTCGATTTCAATATTCTTCCCTTGTTTTGATTCCAGGAACTTCGTTGCCGCCTTGAGGATGTTGGTGTTGAACGCGCCTGCCAGCCCTTTATCACCGGTGACGACAATCAGGAAAACGTTTTGCTCTGGACGCTGGGCGAGCAGTGGATGACGTGGGTCTCCAGTCTCGGGATCGTAAATTTCTGCGCGAGACACGAGCGACCTCAGGACGTTTGTGAGCATTTGCGCATAGGGGCGCGCCGCCAGCGCGCGATCCTGCGCACGGCGCAGCTTGGCCGCCGAAACCATTTTCATGGCTTTGGTGATCTGCCGCGTGTTGGTCACGCTGCGAATGCGGCGGCGGATGTCGAGAACGTTGGCCATGGGTCGGTCGTTGGTCTTTGGTCGTTAGCTTTTGGCCGCGCCTTCAGCCGTTAGCAAGAGCGATGTCATTCTGAGCGTAGCGAAGAATCTATGCATTCGTAACGACACCAAATGCATGGATCCTTCGCTTCGCTCAGGATGACCTCTCTGACGACATAAGTTTCTGCCGTTCCGATGCCTTCAGCTCTCAGGCGGCTAAATCTACTTCGCAGCGACTGTTTGCCGTTCGGCTGCAAACGTCTCTTTGCATTCCTTGAGCACTTTCGTCATCTCTGCTTTCAGGCTGTCATCGAGAATCTTCTTTTCCATGATCGAACGCAGCAGGCCGGGATTTGACGTATCCACGTACTTGTACAGCTCGGCCTCGAACTCACGCACCTGACCGACCGGAAGGTCGTCAAGGAATCCGCTGGTTCCGGCAAAAATAATCAAGATCTGCTCGGAAAATGGCAGCGGTGAAAACTGGTTCTGCTTGAGCACCTCGACTAGCCGCTGTCCGCGATTGAGCTGCGCCTGAGTAGCTTTATCCAGATCACTGCCGAATTGCGCGAATGCCGCCAGTTCGCGATATTGCGCGAGATCCAACTTCAAACTGCCTGCTACCTGGCGCATAGCTTTGATCTGCGCGCTGCCTCCGACACGACTCACAGAAATGCCGACGTTCACCGCGGGCCGGACTCCCTGATTAAATAAATCAGTCTCAAGAAAAATCTGTCCATCAGTAATCGAAATCACATTCGTCGGAATGTAAGCCGAGACATCTCCAGCCTGCGTCTCGATTACCGGCAGCGCAGTTAGCGATCCGCCGCCCTTCTTGTCGCTTAACTTTGCTGCGCGCTCCAGCAAGCGCGAGTGCAGATAGAAAACGTCTCCGGGGTAAGCCTCGCGGCCTGGTGGACGCCGCAATAGCAGCGATATTTCGCGATACGAAGCCGCGTGCTTGGAAAGATCGTCGTAAATGCAAACCGCGTGGCGCTTCGAGTCACGAAAATATTCGCCCATAGCGCACGCGGCATAGGGTGCGATGTACTGCATAGGCGCGGGCTCAGACGCCGACGCCGCCACCACGATGGTGTAATCCATCGCGCCGTAGTCGCTCAAGATCTTCACCACCTGCGCGATCGACGAACGCTTCTGGCCAATGGCGCAATAAATACAAACGAGGTCATTGCCTTTGTTGTTGATGATGGTGTCGAGAGCGATGGCAGTTTTTCCGGTTTGGCGATCGCCAATGATCAACTCGCGCTGGCCGCGGCCGATGGGAATCATGCTGTCGATGGCCTTCAGTCCGGTTGCCATCGGCTCGCGGACCGGTTGCCGGTCAATCACGCCCGGCGCCAGACGTTCCAGGGCAATAAATTCGCTGGTTGAAATTGGCCCTTTGTCGTCGATTGCCTGCCCCAGCGAATTCACGACGCGCCCGACCAGCGCATTGCCCACGGGCACGCTCATAATCCGGCCCGTGCGCTTGACCTCGTCGCCTTCTTTGATTTCCGTGTACTCGCCCAGCAGCACCACGCCAACCTGATCTTCTTCCAGGTTCATGGCGATCCCGGCAACGTCGTGCGGGAACGAAAGCAACTCGCCGGCCATGACTTTGTCTAGCCCATGCACGCGGGCGATGCCGTCACCGAGCGTGATGACCGTGCCCACCTCATCGACGGCAATCTTCGACTCGTAGTTCTCGATCTGCTGCCGGATTAATTGTGTGATCTCGTCTGCTTTGATCTGCATAAGTTCAGCTTCTAAGAGCTAATAGCCTGCCTGATCCTCTCTAACCGTCCGCGCACCGAGCCGTCATAAATCGTGCTGCCAACTCTCACCACTGCGCCGCCGAGGAGTGATCGGTCCTGCGCGTAGCGCGCTCGCACTTTCCGGCTGGTCAGTTTCTCGACTTGCGTTTCGAGGGTCCGTCGCTCCGAGTCACTCAACTCCCGCGCACTGATAATTTGTGCTTCGGTGAAGCCCATTCGCTGATTCAATTCCCGCTCAAGCTGCTGGACGATCGATTGCAGAAATTTAATGCGGCGGTGATCGATCACCACGGCGATAAAGTTCCGCACCGGTCGGGAAATTCTCTCGCGCGCAACAATGGCGTCTAGCAAACCTCGCTTTTGCTCCGCCGGAATTGACGGCGCTTGCCAAACTTCGCGAAGTGGTTTGCTTGCTGCCACAAGCTGGGCAATTGCCTGCACTTCACTCAGAGCCTTTGCGGGATCGATTCGTTGATCGAAAACGACGTCAGCGAAAGCACGAGCGTAGGTGTTCGTGACCGAAGCCATGCGCTATCGTCCGCCACCCGATTTTGGACCCGATCCATTTGAGGCCGAGAGCTGATCGGCGAAGTTGCGCACCAGCCTCTGGTCAGTCGTCGTATCTACTTTAATTTGTCTGGCTGCCAGCGACACGGCCAGATCTGCTGCGTAGGCAGTCAGGTCACGACGAGCGGCTCGCGCTGCCGCGGCAATCTCCTGCCCCGCCGATTCCACGATCTTGCGAGCGTCTTCCTCTGCCGCAGCCTTGATCCGCTCTTCCTCTGCCGCCGCTTCCTTTTCGGCGGCGGCCGCCATCTGTCCAATTTCCACATCCAGCCGGGAAAGCCGCGCCTCAATTTCGGAGAGCCGCCGGTTCGCATCCTCGCTTGCCTTCCGCGCCTCCTGCATTGCCTTCTGAATCGAAGCTGTTCGATCGCGAAACAACGAGGGCAGGTTCTTCTTTGATACCCAGACGATCACGCCGGCGATAATCGCAAAATTCAGTAGCACGCTCAGCCAATACGCATGCTCAAGGCTGAGGCCGGTAATTCTCGACACGAATTGCACCGAGCCTGAATGTTTGAATTGCTCCTCATCGCTCTCCCCGGCGGCCGCCCTGGATTCCTTGGTCAGTTCAGAATTCGTGGATGACTGGGCAGCTTCTTCAGCGCTAAATTTCGCGGTCGACGCGTTTGCGCGCTGTTGTGCAATAACAGTAATCAGCAAAAACAACACCGAAATGAGGAGTAAAAGATGTGACCGTGCTCTCATCGACCCACCGCCGGCACTCGGACTGTCGAAAGCAAGACCGTACGAATGATTTCTGCCGCAAGACGGCCGCTCTCTGCCTCTAGACCAGCTTGCGCTGATTGCTTGTCCTGCTGGATCGCCGCCTTGGCCTCTTCAATTCGCGCCTGGGCTCGCGCACGCGCTTGGGCCACGGCGGCCGAACGTGCTTGCATAGCTTGCTGGCGGTGCATCTCCAGCCTTTTGAATACCGCCAAGCGCGCTTCGCGGAGGCGCTGTTCGTATTCCGCGGTTCTCGCCTCCGCTGCGGCAATATCAGCGCGCGCTTTTTCCATTGCGCCCTCTGTTCTGGAGTGGCGGTCGGCTAGAAGTCGCACCAGCGGCTTGTGGACGAGCACCGAATAGGAGGCATAAAGGAGGACGATAAAGATGATGGTCGGTATCGAGCCAAGCAGTAATCCGCCTAGTTGGGCCAGTATCTCGTCCATTGTGTGCTGATAAGGTACTCGAGCGTAAGAGGGCTTTTAAACTCTTAACGCTAACATTTCAAAAGAACTACTGTCAACGCGAGCAGGCGCGATTTCCGCTTCGGAAATTGCTCAGCAAACCGTTAAAAAAATAAAGGAAAGAATGCTTGACATCTGCGCAGAGGGGGCTAGCATGGAAGTATCACCTCCGATCCAATTCAGGATCGAATGGGCCGATAGCCAAGGAAAGTCACCGCTTCTTGGTTGTCGGCCCATTTTAATTTTTGGGGTTTCCTCGGCGAGTCAGCGAGGGGTGAAAACCGACGTCCCCTTGCGATAGTGACCGCCCGCCTGCGTTTCTAGTGAGTGGAGTTGCAGGTTTGCGAGTGTACCGCCCGCAGAATCCGGTTGATCAACTCGCCGTCTCCCGCGGGATCCTTGAGGATGTCCCATCCCGTGAACACAGCGATCAGATCCTCCTCCGGAAACACCATCAGGCGTGGCCCGCCGAAACCTCTGGCCATCCAGACATATAGCTGCCTTTCCGCGCGTGGAAAGAGCCACCATTTGAATCCATACTTGAAGCCTTCCTCGGCATCAATATAAGGCGCTAGCGACTGCTTCACCCAGTCCTTGGATACAATCTGCTCCCCGTCCCACATGCCATCGTGCAGATAGAGGTATCCAATCTTCGCCAGGTCCGTGCTGCGCAAGAATAGTCCTCCCTCGGTATCAACCACTCCCATGGGAGTCCGTTTCCAGTAAAGCTCAATGCCCAGGGGAGTGAACAGATATTTTTCGCCGTACTTCTCAACGTCCTGCCCCGTCTCCTTCTCGAAGATGTAAGCCAGCAATTCCGACACGCCGCTGCTGTAGTTGAAAACCGTTCCGGGCTCCTGGGCCATCGGCCGGTCGATCACGTACTGCACCCAATCGTCGGTCGCCTCCATCAGGCTCGAATCGTTCTTGGGATCGTCGTACGCAACTTCTTCGTTCCAGTCTAGCCCTGTGGTCATCGTCAAAACGTGCCGCAGGGTGATGCGCCGCTTTCGGTCATCCACATTCTTCACCTTCGCCACGTCGAAGTACTTGAGCAGAGGCATATCCAGGCCTGCCTTGAAATCACCGCGCGTGATGGCGATCCCGAGAATAACCGACGTGACCGTCTTGCTTACCGACTGCATGCTATGCAGGTCGGTTCCGTGATAGTAGGGGTGCCACGCCGGATCGAAATAGTTGTACGGACCTGTGAGATGCGGGTTCAGCGGCCCGCGCGTCTTCGCCTCTTTCCCGTAGATCTGTCCGTAATCGTGGGAGTAAGTGCGCTCGTAGACGGACGTCCCGCAGCGGAACACGGCAAAGCTGTCCACCAGAGAGTATTTGCCACTCGCCAGATCACCGTCCAACTCCGCGAGAATCTTTTCGTCGAGCCCTACGCTGGAGGGCTTACCCTTCGCCCAGCCATGGGTCGGCCACTTCGTCACGCCTGATCGCGCGTCGAAGCTTCGTGCTCTTAGAGCCGCGACTTGCGCCAGCAGGATGCAGCTCATCAATATGACGACGGCAGTGGTCTTCTTATTCATTTGTCGCCCTCGCCGGTTGGCATCGGGACCCGACCATACGGTTGCGGGGTCCGCGTGTCAAGCGACGCGAAGCAATCAAGGATGGAATGGGCCGATAGCCAAGGAAAGTCAGCGCTTCTTGGTTGCCGGCCCATCTTAATTGGCCAAGCACTCAAAAAGCCGGCAGAGCTATCCCTTCTGCGCAATCTTGACCAGGGACAAGATCAGGACCCCGGCCACGGCGGCCACGCCCAAAACTCCGAATATTTTACGCAAGTCGTTCTGGAGTTCCGCCAGTTTGATCAGGTCGAGCATCCAAAGGCTGACCAACCGTGCTCCAAAGACCACAGCAATCACGGCGACGAGCAGTAGAAATTGTTTCATTCAGAACCGGCTTCCTCTTGGTTTGTTCCTCCCGCCGCAGATATGACCGAGCTTACCGATCAGCGGTCCCTCTTTTGGCAGAGATTATGTCCCCGCCTCCAAAGTGTCAATTACTTCCGGCACACACGTGCCTGGTAGCTAAAGATCTTGTCGTGTGTCTTTGAGCACAAGCCAGCCAGGGAAGCTTATTTGACCACCCATTCCCTCAGTCTCCTCACGATGGACTCCGGCGCCTCCGCCTCCATCTCAACCAGACCGTCTCGATATTGACGCGAATAAATACGTGCCCTCGATTCGAGCAGCGCCAGCATCTTTCCTTCTTTCTGTGGGACACGCAGCCGCACACGGCCGACCGGATCCTCCGCTAGCGTCGCGTCGATCCTTTCCAGCAACGTGCTCAGACCGATTTCCTTCGCGGCCGAAACATGAACTGTGCTCGCGTCATCCCGCAACGAGTCCCGCTGCTTCGGAGGCAACAGATCAATCTTGTTCATGATGCGCAAGCGCGGTTTGCCGTCCGCGTCCAATTCCCTCAGCACGCGCTCTACTTGCGCATCCTGCTCCGCGGAAAGCGGACTGCTCGCGTCGGAAACGTGCAGGATTAAGGCCGCACGCTGCACTTCTTCCAGCGTGGCGCGGAAGGCTGAAACCAGCGTGTGCGGGAGGTTCCGAATAAAACCCACAGTATCGGACAGCAGCACCTGACGTTTGGAAGGCAGGTCCACAGCCCGAATCGTTGGATCCAACGTGGCAAACATTTTCGGTGACTCGAGCACCGCCGCGTTGGTCAGAGCATTGAACAAAGTGGATTTTCCCGAATTCGTATACCCCACCAGCGCAATCGTGGCAATCGGCACTGATTCGCGTCTTTGGCGCTGCTGAGCGCGAATGCGCCGCACATTCTCAATCTGTTCTTTAACATGCCCGATGCGGCGGAAAATTTTCCGGCGGTCCGTCTCAAGCTGAGTTTCGCCTGGACCGCGGGTGCCAATTCCGCCCCCGAGCTGCGACATTTCCACTCCGCGGCCTCCAAGGCGCGGCAACAGATAATCCAATTGCGCCAGTTCTACCTGCAACTGGCCTTCACGAGTGCGGGCATGCCTGGCGAAAATGTCGAGAATAAGCTGGGTCCGGTCAATGACGCGGGTATTCACAACCTTCTCAATATTGCGCTGCTGCGAGGCTGTGAGATCGTGGTCAAACAGCAGGAGATCTGCCGAGACCGAGGCCGCAGCCCCGGCAATCTCATCGAGCTTTCCGCGCCCAATCAACGTGGCGGGATCCGGACGATCGCGGCGCTGAAGAAAATCTCCTGCTATTTCAGCTCCCGCGCTTGTTGCCAGAGCGCGCAGCTCATCCAGAGATTCCTCTGCACTGAACTCCGGAATCTTGGGCGTTTTCGAGAGCGTCAGCGCGGTGACATCGCGAGCAGCCTGCGCGGCGGCGGTGAGCGAGCTTTTCACTCCTTTGGATCCCGCGCGCGAGCGATACTCTAGCCCGACAAGAAAGGCCCGCTCCTTGGGGACGCTATTACGCGCAAGCGGTCTGTCCTGCTTTGACCGGTGTCTGTCGCGGGAGATTCTGGATTGCGAACTGCTCAAGCGAAGTTCCCGGCCTGATCCTTTCCTAACCTTCTGTCCCGGTGCCGGAAACGTCCGATTCAGGCATCGGTTCCGTGCTCTTTGCGGTTGCTGTTGCCGGAGCAGTGATTGCGGTTGGCCTTTCACTATGGCCGTGCGACGTCCTGCCCATGGCCACCGTGGAAATGGCGTGCTTGAAGATCAACTGCTCCTGGTTGTTGGTCTCGAGCACGACCGAATATTTGTCGAAAGAGCGAATACGGCCCGTCAACTTCACGCCGCTGAGCAGATAAATAGTGATGCTCGTCCGCTCTTTACGAGCCGTATTGAGGAAGGAATCCTGAATGTTTTGTGCCGGCTTATTTTCCATAGCCGATCTCCTTAATTTTTCAAATGCATTCTCCTGGCGTCTCAAAATCTATCGCTCGCCTTGGGAATCAGCCTTGCACTCGCGAGCGCCCCCTCGATCCCTCATCCCGCGCAGTGCAGTGGTTACGTCCGTACAATACGGCCTAAGCGCCCACTTTTTCAAGGAAGACTCGTTTTGTCCGGTTGACAGAACAGCGGCCAAAGTGCAAATATTCTCCGCCTTAAGAACGCAACACGCGTCGAGCAATAGCGTCCTTCAGGTGCTATGCCTTTTCGGTGTGAGCTTTCCTGATTCTTTCTGTGCGCGTATCTTTCCGGCGCGCGTTGCCTCAAACTGCACCGTCACCGTCCGTTGTTGAGGAGGAATCGCAATGCATCATTTGACGGCTTTCGCAGGGTTGTTAGTCATGCCGAGTCACACGTGGACAGAAGCTCTCGCGCTCCTTTTGCGTTGGGTTCACTTCCTAGCAGGCATCACCTGGATCGGATTGCTGTACTTCTTCAACCTGGTCAACGTCCCCTTCATGAAGCAGGTGGACGCCGGTATGAAGCCAAAAGTTTTTCAGTACATGACGCTGCCCACGCTGCAGTGGTTCCGCTGGAGCGCCCTGCTGACCGTGTTCGTCGGCTTCTGGTACTGGGCGCAAATTTATGTTGCCGCAGATGCTGCGCGAATGGGCGTAAGCCCGGCAGGCACGATCGGACTGTTTCTGCTTATCTGGATTGTGTCGTGGGCAATCCTCTATTTCGTGATCTTGAAAACTCCACCGGGTTACGTGGTTGGAGTTATCACAACTGTCGTGGTGATCGTGGCCCTGTTGCTGTTTGTGAAATTTACCCCAGTGGGACAGGACGATAATCATGTGCTCTCAATCGGCATCGGGGGAGGATTTGGCATCATCATGCTGATGAATGTCTGGGGGATTATCTGGCGGAACAATAAGAGGATTATTCAAGGAACACTGGCCGGCTCGCCGCCTGCAAACGCAGCAGTGCTGGCGCGCCAGGCATTTCTAGCCTCGCGGACAAACTTCTTTCTCTCCGTGCCGATGCTGTTTTTTATGGCCGTCAGTTCGCACTACACGATCTTAGGCCGATAAGCCCTTTAGCTGTTCATCCAGCCTTGCCATGAGGCGCGAGGCTTTGTTTTTTCCGAGGAAGCGGCGGTCTTGGATCGCATTCCAGAATAAGGAATTCCTGGCCCGCCGCGCCGTGTTTTGCTCGACGAGGCTCCGCAACTGGACAATACTTTGCCATTTTCTGGATCGCTGCTTCAGGCTCTTGCCGGTACCCTGCTTCCGAGGGAGGTGCCTGTGGCCCGTCTCCACTTGACCGCTCCGCTGGTTCTTCGGCTGCTTGTGTCTTCGGGTGTTGCCCAGTTTAGGACCGGGAATCTGAAAGTGCGGGTCACCTTCACCGACGGCCGACCTTGCAACATCCGGGTTCGGGTTCAGTTGTTGGGGAGCGCAAGCACCAGCCCTGTGGCAGAAGCTCATACAAACGACTCAGGCATGACCGAATTCAACAGTGTGCAGATCGGGAACTATCACCTGATGATTTCGGGACAAGGCATAGAAGACACCGACAGCGGAGGGTTCGAGGTAGATTCCCGCAGAAGCAGCCAGTTTCTCTACGTGGCGGTGCGACGCACGCAGGACACCAGCCCGGCAACCGTGAACGTCCCTAGCGCTCCTACGGTGGCTGCCGCGGACCTGAACATCCCCGAAAGTGCCGCCCAGGAATTCGACAAGGCCACCGGTCTCATAGCCAAGCAAGAGTGGAAAAAGGCGGTCGAGCGGCTCAACAAAGCGTTGCTGATTATCCTCAGTACGCTGCAGCCTACAACAATCTGTGGGTGGTCTACGCACGTTTGGGCGACCGGCCCCACGAGCGCGAAGCTTTGCAGAGGGCTATCCAGCCTCAACGATCACTTCGCTCCAGCTTTCGTTAATCTGGCCAGGATGTCCATCGCAGACCGCGACTTTCCCAGCGCGGATTGTTATGTATAGGAATCAACACATTACGTAAAGATTAAGATGTTTAACTTAGGTTGCGTCTACTATTTTCCATATCCCGATTATGGAGGGACTTAGATCCTCCCCCGGTAGCCGTGCTTGGCGACTCGCGGAGGAGCAACGGGGAATCGGTTACCGGAGAGCTGATATGGCGTCTGCCGTCGGACCTGGATCGTGTGAGAATACGACATGGACTACGACGACTTTCTTCGCGGCGTTAGGCTGTTCAATAGCGCACAGTTCTTTGAGGCACATGAAGTGCTGGAGGATGTCTGGCGCGTTGCCCCGAACGCAGAGAAGAAGTTCCTACAAGGGCTGATTCAGGTTGCGGTGGCTTTACATCATCATTCAACAGGAAACCGAGTTGGGGCGCGGTCTTTACTGGCGCGGTCGCGGCGCAATCTTTCAGGCTACCCAGATGCGTTCGGGGGAATTGATCTAAAGCCGTTGCTGAAGTCATTAGCTCGATGGCAAGAAGCGCTGGAGGATGGCAGGCCGACGCCGCCTTTGCCGCGGATTTGATCCCGGGCACCGATCGTCACCCGTTAGCCCTGCGCATCGCAGGCCATACTTAAACCCGGAAGTTTCGTGCGAGAATGCTAGAATTTTTCTTTCGTGACTCGCTCCGCCAAACCAGAAGCCACGCTCTCCAAGCGAGCAACTGCCGTTCCGTTGTTAGATCTTCAGCGGCAGTACCGCACAATTCGCGAGCAAGTCCTGGCCGCCATCGAGCGTGTATGTTCGTCACAGCAGTTCATCCTCGGAGCTGAAGTCGAGGAATTCGAGCGCGAGATCGCTAAATTCATCGGCGTACCTTCGGCGGTGGGCTGCGCTTCCGGCACGGATGCGCTGTGGCTGACGCTGGTCGCGGCGGGAGTTCAGCCCGGTGACGGCGTCATCACTACAGCATTTAGCTTTTTTGCTTCGGCCAGCGCGATTGTCCGGGTCGGGGCGCGTCCGGTGCTGGTGGATATCGATCCACCCACGTTTAATCTTGACCCGGAAAAAGTTGCAGCCAGATTGCAATCAGGTGGATCGCACAAAATTCGCGCGCTGCTGCCGGTTCATCTTTTTGGACAATGCGCGGATATGGACGCGTTGCACCGGATTGCGGAAGAATTCAACCTAGCGATCGTCGAAGACGCGGCGCAGGCGATTGGGGCGAAGTGGCGCGGGCGTCAGGCAGGCTCGCTCGGCATCGCCGCTGCATTCAGCTTTTATCCCACAAAAAATCTCAGCGCTTTTGGCGATGCGGGGCTGGTCACTACGGCTGATGCCGCGCTCGCAGAACACATGCGCCAGTTGCGCAACCATGGCAGCTCCTGGCGCTATTTGCACGAAGAAATAGGCTGGAACTGCCGCATGGATGCGATCCAGGCCGCGGTGCTGCGCGTGAAGTTGAAATATATCGAGACGTGGAACGAGCAGAGGCGTGAGCGCGCGGAGACGTACGATCGCCTATTTGCAGAGGCGGGGTTGAGTGGCGCAGGCGGCTCGCCCGTCATACTGCCGCAAACGGAAGAGCACGCGCATCACGTTTTTCATCAATACGTGATCCGCGCGCAGCGGAGGGATGAATTGCGGAAATTCCTGGCCGAGCGGCAGATTGCTACCGAAATCTACTATCCGATTCCGCTGCATCTGCAACCAAGCTTTGCCTACCTCGGATACCGTGAAGAAGACCTACCCGAGGCCGAACGGGCTTCGAGCGAAGTACTCGCGTTGCCGATGTTTCCGGAGCTGACGGCGAGCGAACAGAGTTGGGTGGTGGAAGCGATCGCGGAATTTTACCCCTGACAGCCAAAGCGTAACCGCAAAGCTTGCAAAGAATCGCGAAGAACGCAAAGGCTCCGTAGGTCCAAAGCATTACGAACGTCGAGCGATCGCGCGGTTCGTAGAGTTTCTTGTTTTTGTCCCCTGCGTTCTCAGCGGATGCTCAGCGCACTTTGCGGTCACAAGCTTTTACCTAACGCCGGCGCGCTCTCTTACGAGTTGAAGGTGGTTGCTCGCCCGGCGCAAGAACTCTCTTCACGATCGGAGTTGCCAGTTTGTATTTCCGCTCGCTGACGTTTCCGTCCTCGTCTTTCACGCGGAGCACGAAAACCGGCAGCTCGCCTTCTTTTTCGAAGCTCTCCTTCGCCACCGTCACGGGCAATACGCCGTTCAGATTGCGTTCCCGGTAAGCAGTCTCATAGCGGTGCCGCCGCACGTTCCAGGTGAAGACTCGGATGGCGTTGTAGTCGAAAGGCATGCCGTCTTTGTTCTCGCTAAGCACAGCGAGATACTGCGGCACTCTTTTGTCTCCATCGGACACGTCGTTGAGAACGAAAGAAGCGATCGTGCGTTGCCCCTCCGCATATTGTGCGATTTCGAGCGGGACATCCACATCCACCATGCGCGCCAGAACCCAGCCCACGTGTCCTTGAGCATCACGCATGAGCCACCAATCTTCCATCGCCGGAGCGAGCGGCTTTGCGGGCTTTTGTGCTTCTGCGATGACCGGCTTGGCAGTGCCAGGCAAGACCTTTTCGCTGGTGGCGCGCTTGAAAATGGAAATCTTGGCGCCTTGATCGAGCTGGTAAAGGTGTTCGGCGTCTCGATTTGGCTCGAGGTGAATATTTGTGGCATTGCGTGTTATTCCTGTCGCCTGCACAGGATCGTTCTGCTCATCCCTTGCGAGCTTTTGGAACTGTTCGTAGGTTTGTTTGCTGATCAGGAAACGCTGCTCGATCCATCCTTCTGTGCCGTCAGAGGTACGCACGTGCGCGAAGCGGCGCTCACGCCCGAGGATTCGCACAGCATCTCCATTTTTTACCGTGCCGGTCTTGCTGTAGACGGTTGCGACTTGGTCGCGTAGAAATGCCTGCGGCGCGGAAACGTAGGCAATCTCTTGCGCCCGGCCACCCCCGCGATTGCAGGCGGAAAGGAGCGATGCCGCAAGGAGCAGCAGAAATAGCTTACTGCGGGAGTCCACGAGCACAATATAGCAGCCGTTGCTTTCGCCTTGAACCAGCCCAAAAAGACTTAACCGCAAAGTTCGCGAAGGATCGCAAAGAATGCTAGAGACAAATGCCTCGTTTTTCTTTGCGCCCTTAGCGACTGCTTTGCGTCCTTCGCGGTTAAAAATTGTCTCCGGAGCGTCGTGTACCTTCTCGACTGCAGGAAACGCCTAATCTCCGAAGCAAATCCCAATCGCGCGCGCGGTTTCGACAAATTGCCCGTGCGGATCGACAATTTTTAGTCGCCCGATGGCATCAGCGATGTCAACCGCCTCAATGCGCCCACCGCGCAGGCAAACCATCTTTCCGAAACTTCCCTGCGCAATCAGATCAACCGCTGCCACACCGAAGCGCGTTCCCAGAATGCGGTCGAACGGCGTGGGTGAGCCCCCGCGCTGGATGTGCCCCAGCACGCTGACACGTACTTCTTTCTTGGCGCGGGCGGCGATGGCGTTTCCGATAACGTTTCCAACCGCTCCGGCGCGGCGGTTTTCTTTGAGTTCGGGCGGCAGCTTGATGCCTTCCGCAACCACCACAATCGTGAAGCGCTTTCCGTAGCTTTCGCGCTGGGCAACAAATTTGCAGATGTTTTCAATGGTGAAAGGAATTTCGGGAATCAGGATTACGTGCGCTCCTCCGGCGATGCCTGCTTCGAGCGCAATCCATCCCGCGTCGCGGCCCATGACTTCACCACCATGATGCGGTGATGAGATTCGGCTGTGGTGTGAATTTTATCCACAGCATCGGTCGCGGTGGCTAGGGCCGTGTCGAATCCGAACGTCACCTCGGTAGCTGAGAGATCGTTATCGATGGTCTTCGGCACGCCGACCAGCTTCATTCCTCGATGAAAAAGTTCGAGGGCAAT
>Ga0070717_10001654_pt1 | contig 15491 bp, 13 predicted proteins | sample LARL113metaG_FD_71366 | JGI IMG/M metagenome (GOLD analysis project Ga0070717, IMG submission 71366) | Corn, switchgrass and miscanthus rhizosphere microbial communities from Kellogg Biological Station, Michigan, USA - LAR L11-3 metaG | ecosystem: Host-associated > Plants > Roots > Rhizosphere ... | reverse complement strand
CGATCACCCTTCTTGTGGACCGCATCGCAAGGAATCAGACTCGATTCCCTCACGGCAACAAAAATGATATCGAAATTTGTGTGCACACCTTAGCCCCGCGAAGAGCGGGGCGAGGTAAGAACGCAACTCACCATCACCACGAATACCGCGCCACGCCCTTGCCGGCGTAGCTCGTGGTGACATTGGAGAACTCACCCTCGAAGGTGACGGCCGCCGAACGGCCGTTGGCCCAGAGCACGCGGGTGCGCGGGGGGCCTCCGCACAGGCGCGCTGGTCGGGGGGCGGTCCAGCGCGTCCGACGACATTCACTCGCCGTTCAGCCGCCTACCGCCTTAATCGAACGAAGCTGCCACACTCGTTTCCACGCCGGGGCTCAGTTCAATTGTGAGATTTCATCGGATTTCGTTGGCGCTCTCGCTGTTTGGCGTCATCTTCCTCGACGCTGCCAACTTGTCCGCGATGCCGGCGCCGGGTGGCGTCGAAGTCGCCCCGTTCACGATGGACGATGCGAGCGGCGCCTTGACGAGACTGGCCCAGGCCCAGCCGGTGCCAACACCGCCGGCGCCGGCCACAGCCGCGCCAGCGCCGACAACGGACGCATCGGCGTCGACGGCAGCCGGCGACGAGCCGATCGGAAACGTCGCGGCGCTGACCGGCATCGCCACCGTCATCCGCAACAAGGATTCCATTGCGCTGAAGCTGAAGGACGACATCTATCTCAACGATACGGTCGCAACCTCGGCCGACTCCTCGCTCGGCGTGACCTTCAACGACGCCACCACCTTCCATCTCTCGGCGAACTCGAAGCTCACCATCGACAACTACGTCTATGAGGATGGCGGCAAACAGAACGCCGGGATTTTCGACATCGGCAAGGGCACGGTCGCCTTTGTCGCCGCCGCGGTCGCCAAGACCGGCGACATGAAGATCACGACGCCGACCGCTTCGCTCGGCATTCGCGGCACCACCGGAGTGGTCGAAGTGCCGGAAGGCGCCACAGCGGGCAGCGCCAACAACGTCAACATAAAACTCTATCCGGATCCGGACGGCAGGGTTGGACGGATCGAGGTCAACGACCGCATGGGCACCCGGCTCGGCGCGCTCACGCAAGGCGCGAGCGGTTTTGTCATCCGCCCAAGCGCCGGCGGACGCTTCGCCGCCGCGCCGCTGACGATCTCGCCGCGCGAGGTGGCGCGCGACCGGGGATTTGTGCGCCAGGTCCACGCCACCCAAAGCGTCGGCCGCCAGATCGTCACCGAGCAGCGCGCGTTCCGCCGCGCCAATCCCGGTCTGAACAACCGCGGCAACCAGCCGGGCCGACTGCGGCCGAATCAGCAGCGGCAGAATCAATTGCCGGGACAGAACCGGCCGGGTCAGCCGCAACCGGCCGCGCCTAATCGGCAAGAGAATCGTCAAGGGCAGCAGAAGCAGGGCTTGCAGAAGCAGGACTTGCAGAAGCAAGAACCCCGCGGTCCACAGCAACCGGGCCCGCCCGCGCGGCCGGGCCAGACTCCGCGACCGGGCGGCCAACCCGGCACAGCGCCGCGGCCGGACCAGAACCCCAACATCAGGCAGGGCGCGCAACCGCCAACGCCGCCGGGCCAAAACCCGAACATCAAGCAGGGCGCGCAACCACCAGCGCCGCAGCCAGCCGTTCAGCCGCGGCAAGGCGGTCTGCAGCCCCCGCCCGGCGTGCAGCGGCCGGGCTTGCCCAACAGGCCGGCGCTACAACGACCAAGGCCACCGGCCCCGAAAGGAAAACCGGAGAAGAAGAAGCGCTAATCCTGCTGTGTCATTAGACCCTCATGGTGAGGAGGCGCGCTTGCGCCGTCTCGAACCATGAGGCCCGCCCGCGGCCTCGTCCTTTGAGACCCTTGCTCACGCAAGCTCGTCAGGATGAGGGAAAAAAGCCGGTCATGATGCAGTAAGACCAGATCAACGCGCCAATGACTACTCTGGTCAGGCCGCGCGCCGCAGCCAATTGCGCACCATCTGCACCAGACTTTTCGGCTGACGCTCGCTCACGGCGGCCGCATCGCTGTCGCAAGCCTCCTCATCGGCCGGCGGCGCGGGATCCGCGACGGCGGCTTGAACCGGGATCGCGACCTCGACCGGATCGGCCGATGTCTCGACTTCGACCACCTCGCCCGCAACGGCCGGACACTGCTGCGGCAGCGGCGGCGCAAGCACGACCTCAGGCGGCGGCGGAACGGCGACAGCCTCGGTGCGCGGCGGCTCGGTCGCGACAACCCGCGGGCTCGGCCGCTTCTTCACCAGCGGTGGTTTCGTCCTCGACCGTCGTGCGGACACGGCGAGCGTAGCTGCCTGAATGGCGTGCGGCCCGACATTTTCGAGGAACGCGCGCTCGTAGCCGCGGGACAGCCGCTCGACGGCGGCAGCGAGCGGCAGCCAGTCGACTTCCCTGACGTCGCTCATCAGTTCATGGACCTGCGGCCCACGGGCTTCCATCCGCCAATAGTGAACGACCTTGGAACGCCCGCCGGATTCATAGACCAGCGTGCCCAGGAATTCGTGGACGTTCACATCATGCCCGGTTTCTTCCAGCACCTCGCGCTCGGCGGCGGCGCGCGCCGTCTCGCCATCGTCGAGCTTGCCCTTCGGCAGCACCCATTCATTGCGCTTGCGCAGGCGCACCACCGCGATCCGCGGCGGTTGCTCCTGCCGCAGCACAATGCCTCCGGCGGCCAAAACAGGCGCACGTGCCATTTCTTTTCCCGTGTCGCTTCTTGATTCGAAAAAGGATTCAGCCGCGACATATAGCGACGCGGCCGGGCAAAATCGAGATTACGCCTGCGGTTTCCGCAACAAGGGCTCTCCCGCACGAATCCGCCGGCCGTCCGAGACGTTGTCGCAGAGCTCGAAATGATCCGGCGCCAGCACGATGATGGTCGATCCGTGCTCGAACCATCCGAGCTCGCAGCCCTTCTCTACGTTCACGTCGCACGGAAATACCGTCGGCCCGCGCGTCTGCGCATTGAGCACGACATCGAGAAAATGCAGCCGGATGCTCGCCACCAGGATGGCCGCGACCGGCACCAGGGTTAGCGCCTCGCCCGATCGAAGGCGGGTGCGGATCACCGCGCGCTCGTTCTTGCAGAACAGCCGCTCGACCCGCTTCAGTGCGATTGGATTGACGTTCCAGGTATCGCCATGGGTGAAGGTGACCTCTTCGATATGGCAGTCGTGCGGGCTGTGGAAGCGGTGGTACATGCTCGACGTCAGCCGCAGGGTCACGAACCGCCCGTTGCGGTGCGCCTCGACCAGCGCGGGATCGCCGACGAGATCGAGTAAGGAATAGGGCGCGCCCTTGATCTGGTAGAGCTCGCCGTCCTGGATGGTGCCGGACGCGCCGACGATGGCATCCGACGGGCTGACCACGACCTGTGGGTCGGGGTCGCTCGGGCGCAAACCGGGGCGCAGCTCCCGCGTAAAACAGTCGTGCAGGCTCTTGAAGCTGGTCTTTTTCGCTTCCGACAGGTCGAGATCGGAAAACAGCCGCCAGCAGCCGATCGACAGGTCCCGAACGAGCGGGTTCTCGATCTTCGAGAACCATCCCATGAAACGGGTAGCCGCCGCGCGCGGGATACGGTTGGTTAACAGGAAGTTGAGGTCTTCCTGCTGGGTCAAGGTGGAGATGAGGCTTTTCACTGTCATGAATCTGTCAGGAGGACTGGATAGCGCTTTTGACATGGATGCATCTTTTCCGATTCTCTCGCTTGCCGCCGGCGCCGTCGCCGTGACCGCCGCGGTGGCACCCAAGGTCAAGGCCCGACTCGAACTGTCGCGGGCCAAGCACCGCTCGCTTGCCGGGCATTCCAAGATGTCGCGCCGGGTGGCGCGGCTGATCCCGCATTACGAATTCGACATCAACGAGTTCTTCCGCTCCGACGGCGCGCCGCCCGAAGTCGCGACCCGGCGCCAGGACGGCTTCTTCCGGCTCGCATCGCTCTACAAGGAGCGCTTCGCCAAGAGCCGCCAGGCGACGTCGGAGGCCGCCGTCCACATCTCCGATCTGCAATTCACCCAGGCCTACCGGGTGCCGTTCCAGTACAGCCGCCTGGTCCGCGAGAATCTCGGCGCCGGAAGCTTCATGCAGTCCTCGGCGGGCGTCATGCTGACCGATCTCGACGGCAACCAGCTCTACGACCTGACCGGCTCCTACGGCGTCAACATCTTCGGCTACGACTTCTACAAGGAGTGCATCGAGATCGGCGAAAAGCGCGCGCACGCGCTCGGGCCCGTGCTCGGCACCTATCATCCCGTCGTCGCCGACAATGTCCGCCGGCTGTGCGAGATTTCCGGGCTCGACGAGGTCTCGTTCCACATGTCGGGCACCGAAGCGGTGATGCAGGCGGTGCGGCTGGCGCGCTACCACACCCGCCGCTCGCATCTGGTTCGCTTCGCCGGCAGCTATCACGGCTGGTGGGACGACGTGCAGCCCGGCGTCGGCAATCCGGTGTCGCCGCACGAAACCTATACGCTCGCCGAGATGTCCGAGCGCACCCTGCATGTCCTGAAGACGCGGCGCGACATCGCCTGCGTGCTGGTCAATCCGTTGCAGGCGCTGCACCCGAACGCCAGCGCGCCCAGCGATTCCGCGCTGGTCGACAGCTCGCGCGGCGCCAATTTCGACCGCGCCGCCTATGCCGAATGGCTGAAGGCGCTGCGCGAGGTCTGCACCCAGCGCGGCATCGTGCTGATCTTCGACGAGGTGTTCGTCGGCTTCCGCCTCGCCCCCGGCGGCGCGCAGGAATATTTCGGCGTGCGCGCGGACATGGTCACTTACGGCAAGAGCCTGGCCGGCGGGCTGCCGATCGGCGTCGTCTGCGGACGCAAGGAATTGATGCGCCGCTATCGCGACGATCGTCCCGCCGACGTCTGCCTCGCCCGCGGCACGTTCAATTCGCATCCTTACGTGATGACGGCGATGGACGAATTCCTGAGCCGGCTCGCCAGCCCGAATTTCCGTGCCGTTTACAACGGCGTCGACGAGCTCTGGAACGGGCGGGCGCGGCAGTTGAACGACGGGCTGACCGAGAACGACCTGCCGGTGCGGGTTTCCAACCTGTCCTCGATCTGGACAGTGCATTACACCGAGCCGTCCCGCTACAACTGGATGCTGCAGTATTATTTGCGCGCCGAGGGCATCGCGTTGAGCTGGGTCGGCACCGGGCGGTTGATCTTCAGCCTGAACTACACCGACGCCGATTTCGCCGAGGTCGAAAAGCGTTTCATCGCGGCGGCGACCAAGATGAAAGAGGACGGCTGGTGGCAGCATGATGCGTCGCTCACCAACAAGAGCATCCGCCGGCAGATCCTCAAAGAGATGATCGCGAGTCGGTTTCGGCGCTAGCGCGTTTTCCATTACCGGAGACTCGTCCCTTCGAGCAAATCGTAGGGTGGGCAAAGGCGCTCTTTGCGCCGTGCCCACCATTCGATGGCGGTGTGTAGTCCTCGAATGGTGGGCACGCTCCGCTTTGCCCACCCTATGTGACTTCCGCAAATGCGCTGGTCGAACCGCCAAAACGTGGATGGCCGGGACAAGCCCGGCCATAACGAACGTGAGAAACATCCAAATCGGCGTTCAGGCGTGCTGCTCTTCGAGCCCGTCGTGCTCGAGGATATCGAGGCCAGGATCGATCAGCTCGCCGCGCAGGAGCGCGAGCGGTGCCTTGCGGTAGAGTTTGAAGTCGTTGAAGGGATCGGTCAGGATCTTGGTCATCCAGACGAGGCCGGTCTCGACGTCGCGGATGAAGAACAGGTGCACGGTGCGGAACAACAGGCCGCCGATGCCCACCACCAGCCAGATCTTGGCGACCTGCCGCATGAAGTCGGCCGGCGAGACCCAGGGGGTGAACAATCCGAACAGGGTCGGATCGAGGTAGAGCACCAGCGGAGACAGCGCCCAGATCGTCATCAGCACGACCTTGCGCTGCAGATTGTAGCCGACCTTGATCTCTTCCTTGTGCTCGTGGGTCGCCTGGTTGATGTGGTCGTAGCCCCTCGGCTCGAAGAAGAAATGACCGGCCTGGCGCGAGGTCATCGAGACCAGCCAGCCGATCAGCGCGGATGCGACGGGGTCGAAAAACATCATCGCGTAACCGATCATGAAGCTGACCGCGCTGACGAAGTGCAGGCTCTGGTTGATCCGGCTGTGGTGATAGTAGCGGTGATCGTCCCAGCGTTGGATGCGCAGCTGCTCACGAAAGTTCTTGATCATGCTCTCCCCCAAAAAGTAGGTCGATTCGTTTTACAGAGATTCGATGTACGCTATATGACATCATCAAAATGTCATATGGCATTATGCAACTGCCACGTTCACGCGGTACCCGCCCCTCGGGTCAAGCCCTCCGGGGCTGCAAAGCGCGCTCGCGCCGCCTTTAATCAGGCGGCGACCGCCATTTCGATCTTCCGGATGCGGACCAGCGAGAAGTGGCCGAGCGGCGGCACCAGGCGGCGCTCGACCAGTTCCATTCCGTGCGCACCGGCGAGCCACTGCGCATAGCGCGACCAGGCGAATTCGGCGGTCCGGAACCCGAGCGGACGCACCACCGGCTGCAACCGCTGCTCGATGAAGCGACGCATCCCGGCATCGGCGCTGACCCGGGTCAGGATGATCAGCTCACCGCCGGGCCGCAGCACGCGGGCGAACTCGTCCAGCGCCACTTCCGGATTCGGCACTGCAGTGACGACATATTGCGCCATCACCACGTCGAACGAGTCGTCGGGAAATTCGAGCTTCTCCGCGTCCATGACGGCGAGACCCTCGACGTTCTTGAGGCGGAGCTCGTCGACCCGCTGCTTTGCCTTCTTCAGCATCGCTTCCGAGATATCGGTGCCGAAGATGCGCAGGTGCGGGGCGTATTGCGGCAACGAGATGCCGGTGCCGACGCCAACCTCGAGCACGCGGCCGCCAATCTTGTTGGTGGCTTGGATCGCCGCCTTGCGGCCCTTGCTGAACACGCCGCCAAACACGAGATCGTAAACCGGCGCCCAGCGGTCATAGGCCTGTTCGACCGTCTCGAGATCCAGCTCCCTGGTGCCGTCAAGCTTCATCGTCTCTGCCATCGTCACTCTCGTTTTTTCTGTTGTGTAGATTTGTTGGGTCCTAGATCAGCCGCGCACGGGCCTTCTTGCGGCCACGACAGGCGCCTGGCGCAGCGCCCGGCTCGGCTGCAGTGCCGTCAGATTGCCTATGAACTGCCTTGCGCTGTTTTCCCAGGAACGCTCGAGCGCAAAGCTGCGACAGGTTTCACGGGACATGCCGAGCGCGCGCAGGCACGCGGCGCGCAGATCGGTATCCAATGCCCCGATCGGATGGTCGGCGATCACGTCCTTTGGCCCGGTGACCGGAAAGGCCGCGACCGGGGTGCCGCAGGCGAGCGCCTCGAGCTGAACGACGCCGAAGGTGTCGGTGAGGCTCGGGAACACGAACGCATCCGCCGCCGCGACATGTGACGTCAGATCGCGGCCGGTCTTCTCGCCGAGGAAGTGCGCGTTCGGATAACGCCGCTCGAGCTCCGCCTTCTGCGGCCCATCCCCGATCACGACCTTGGATCCCGGCAGGTCGAGGGCGAGAAACGCCTCGAGATTTTTTTCGACCGCGACGCGGCCGACGGTCATGAAGATCGGCCGCGGCAGGTCGAGCTCGGCCGGTTCGTCCGGGTTGAAGAGATCGGTGTCGACGCCGCGGGTCCAGAAGCCGAGCTTCTTGAAACCGCGCTGGCCAAGCTCGTGCCGCAGCGAATCGGTCGCGATCATGGTCATGCTTGCCGCCGAATGAAAGTGCCGCAGCACGGCGTAGCCGACGCTTGCCGGAATGCCGGTGCGAACCGCCACGTATTCGGGGAAGCGCGTGGTGTAGGAGGTCGTGAACGCAAGCTTGTGGCGGCGGCAATAGCCGCGCGCCGCCCAGCCGATCGGACCTTCGGTCGCGATATGAATCGCGTCCGGCGCGGCCGCCTCGATCCTGCTGGCGATTTCGCGCCGGTTGGTCAGCGCCACGCGCAATCCGGGATAGGTCGGAACGCCCAGCGAAGGAAACCCCTCGGGCGTCAGGAATTCGATTTCGACGTCCAGCCGGGATGCGGCACGGGCCAGCGAAGTGAGGGTGCGGACCACGCCGTTCACCTGCGGACGCCAAGCATCGGTCGCGATTAAGACCCGCATGAGGGAGACCTGATCGTTGGGATGATTCTCATTCCCGGAAAATCGGTCATTGATATTTCAAACGTGTGACGTCATCGAATTGTCGAGGATCTTTTTCCGGGAATTTGAGGGTCCCGGTGTCGCGAAACCGTCATGAAACAAATCCTCAACCCGACGAAACCGTTTTGCCCCTGCCAAGCAAAGCTCCGGAAACCTTTGCCCGGTACTGGTTTCGTCAACGAATCCCGAATTGGCACGAAAGCCAGTCGAGCGGACGATCAAGCAGGGGAGGACCGATGCTCAATCTCAACGCATTCATTGCGAATTCCCGCCGCGCCGTAGCCTTCGGAGCGCTCGCGATCGGCAGCATTGCATTTTCTGGCTCGGCCATGGCCGCCCAGCCTGCCCCGCTTTTCCCCTTCTTTCTGGCCCCGCCGACCCAGGTCTTTCTGGCCCCGCCGACCCAGGTCGCGCCGGCGCCCTCGGTCGAGGCCGCGCCGTCGGAGGATAAAGGCACCGTCTTCGAATTGCCCGCGCGGCTGCGACGCCAGGTGGTGAGCTACGCCACCCGTGAAGCGCCCGGCACGGTCATCATCGATACCCCCAACACCTACCTCTATTATGTGCTCGGCAACGGACAAGCGCTGCGCTACGGGATCGGCGTCGGCCGCGATGGCTTCACCTGGTCCGGCGTGCAGTCGGTGACCAAGAAGGCCGAATGGCCGGATTGGACCCCGCCGCCCGAGATGATCGAGCGCCAGCCCTATCTGCCGCGCCACATGGCCGGTGGCCCGGGCAACCCACTCGGCGCGCGCGCGATGTATCTCGGCGGCACGGTGTATCGCATCCACGGCACCAACGCGCCGGAGACGATCGGCACCCATGTATCTTCCGGCTGCATCCGTCTCACCAATGACGACGTCAGTGACCTCTATTCACGCGTCAATGTCGGCACCAAGGTGATCGTGCTGCCGATGGACCGCAGGGCTGATCTTAGAATCTCGGCGCGCTGAGATCGGATGGCCACGACGTTGACGATGGCCCGGCCTAGCCAGGGCCATTTTCGTTCGCAGGCGCCAACGACAGACCGGTCGCGGCACCGCCTCACCACTGGTAGTGCGCGATGGCTTTGCCGGCGAAGCTGCGGGTGACGTCGGAGAACTCGCCCTCGAACGTGGCGCCGAGCGAGATGCCGTTAAGCCATGTCAGCTCGGCCGACGCGCTGGTGAGCGCAACGTTGCGCGCTTGCGCCGCGCCGCCGACTATGAAGCTGGAGACGGGCAGCGTCTGGAAGGTCGCGGCGATACTGCGGTCGGAGTTGAAATCGTGCGCCCAGGCGGCGCGGCCGCGCATCGTGAAGACGGCGTCGACCAACACGAAAGACGTATCGGTTCGTAGTCCGAGTTCGCTGCGTGTCGCAGTGACGTCCTTGGCATCATAACGCAAGGCGAACGTGCTGGCGCCGCTGCGGACGCTCTCCGCATAGGCAGGCAGATCGAAGCTCGTGAATTGCGCGGCGGCGTACGGCGTCACGCCAATTCCAGCCATCGCCAGCCGATTGCCGGCTTCGGCGCGGCCCGAAAACGCATTGGCGTTATATCTTGCGTGCAGCTCATCAAGGCCCGCGACGGCCACGGTGCGGTCGGTGTCGAGCTGCTGCCAGCCATAGGCCAGCGCCGCGGTAATGTAAGCCGCCCGGTCGGCATGGCGAACGAACACCCCGGTTTGGAACAGGTCGGAGCGTCCGCCGCCGAGACCGTCGGCGATGCCAAAGCTGGTGCCGCCACCGGCGAGCGCAAAGCCGGCCAGCGTGTCGGGCGCCAAGCGATAGTCGGCGCCGACGACCGTGCCGAACACGCGGCTGGTCGCGTCGTGGGATCCGAGCGTGGCGTTGCCGTCGGTGGTCTGCGCGCCGCCATAGCCCGCCGCCCAGACACTCCAGCTCGGCGCAAAACTCCGCGCTGGGGGCACCGCCTTGCTGATCATGGCATAGGCCTGGCGTTCCGAAGCGGAGCGCGAGCCGGATTTTGCCATCGGCATATGACAACGCGGCGCCGGTGCCCGTCGCCGGGTCGCCGCGCCCGGCCACGGCCGGATCGGTCAACACGCCGACGAACAGATTCATCGCATTGAAGGTGGTTTGCTGCGCCCCGGTCGCAAACTCGCCCGAGACCTGCGTGAGACCTGCCGCCGACAGCGCGCCGAACACCATCGGAATGCCGCCGGCCGCGTTGAAGGAGTTGCGCAGCGCGGCGGCGACGCTGCGCTGGTTGACGTTGCTGCCCTGGTTGGCGTTGCCGCCCGGCCCCGATTTTGGGCCGAGATCAAGGTTGAGATTGAGGAACGCATTGTTGGCGTCATAGCTGACGCTCGAGACGAAGCCGGCCGGCAAATTGGTGTTGACTTGCGCGCCAAAGCTGCCGGTCACGCCGCCGCCGGCGTTGACGATGGTGTATTGCCGCTGCACATAGGCGCCCGGCGCAAAGTTGGCGCCGAGGGTGGCGCCGCCGAGCGTCGCCGTTCCCGTGACGTTGGTGCGCGCGGCCGACGACGGCGAGACCTCGATCATATAGGTCGAGGCCGCCGTGAATGTCAGATTGCCCTGCACCGTCAGCGTGCCGTTGGCGCTGCCCGGCGCCAGCGTGCCGCCATTGACGAAGGTGTTGCCGACGATGCCGTTGCCACCGAGCGTGCCGCCGGCGTCCACCGTGGTCAGCTTCGACGACGCGATCGAGCCGTTCACGATCAGCGCGCCGCCATCGACCTCGGTCGTCCCGGTATAGGTGTTGATGCCGGAGAGCGTGAACGTGCCGTTTCCGACCTTGGTCAGTGAGCCACCCGCCGCGCCGTGCACGCACGGGCTACTATTGCTGCTGTCGCAATCGCTGATCGAGCCGGCGTAAGCGGTGGACAAATCGTTGTTGCCGACGACGACCTGGTTGGCGCCGAGATCGATGATTCCGCCCGTGCCCTCGAACGAGCCGCCGGCAACAACGCCAGTGCCGTTGGTACCTGAAGTTCCTGAAAAATCCAGCACGCCCGTGCCTGTGAAGATGAAGCGCGCCGAGTCGCCGACGCTGTGATCAAGAAAGACGACCTTCGCGCCATCACCGATATTGATGGTCGCCTGACCGCTGTCGCTCAAATCTTGAAAGGAAAGGGTTGCGCCTTGCCTGACATTGATGGTCGCGGCCGAGGCGCTGCTGCTCTGCAGGAAGACCACGCCGCCGCCATTGTCTATCGTCGCAAGATGAGCGCTGCTGAATCCAGCAAACGTGGTCAGCGCGGCGAAGGTCTGGTTGACGATTTGCGCGCTTCCGGCGCTGCTGGAATCGTTGAAGATCACGCTGCCGGCGTTCGCGATCGTCGCCGCGCCTGCGGTGCTGCCATTGAAGAATTGCAGCTGGCTTGTGAATTGGACGTCAAACGTTGGCGCCGACGCCGATTGGACGACGATGCCGGCACCGGTTAGTGCAAGGCCGCCGGGACCGACCTTGAATTGGTAGGCCGGCGCCCCCGCTCCAAACTGCATCTCGCCAAGCGACACTGCGCCATTGATCGTGACGGAGCTCGGCGCGCCGTTGTTGGTGAAGAAGGCCGTGCCATCGGGAAGCGTATGCGCCGGCGTTGACAGCCAGTTGGTGCCTTGCGTCCATTCGGCCGGCGCCGGCTGCTGACCGCCGACCCAGGTGGCGTCGACCGCGGCCGCGGGTGCCGTCAGCGCGACGAGGCTGACGCCGGCGAGCAGGCCGGCGGCGAACCGATACGCTGTCCGCCCGGCGCCGCAGCACAGCGCCCCGCCAGCACGATTCTGCCGCGGAAGTGAAACACGATTGGGTAACATGCCGTCGTCTCCCATTCGCTTCCGTCGCGAAGGGCCGGACGGTCTAGCGTCAAGGGAAAGCGTTTAACGGCAGCACGAAAACGGTTCTCTGCATGGATCGACAAAAACCCTGACTGGATCGACAGCGGCGCGGAATATCGTCGATTGGGGTTTGTTAGTAGCGCGGTTGCAACAATGCGTTGCCATACCATAGGGCGAACATGATCGAGTTTTCTACCGACGATTTCCCGCCGGCCGAGCGGTTCGATGCGTTTCAGGAATTTATCATACGTCTCTCCAAGACCGAAACACTGCGGCTGGACGATCCGGCGGCGCAGCCGTTTCGTGGCCACGTCAGCGTCACGCCGCTCGGCCACATCAGTCTGTCGATACTCACGGGCACACCGACCCGATACTGGTGCCTGCCCGGAAGCGAACGTTTCAGACCGGACCATCTGCGCATGATGGTCAATCGCGCAGGACCCGCCATCGTCTCACAATACGATCAGGATGCGAGTTTCACGCAGACCGGCGCGACAATCTTCGACAACCGCGCCTGTGGCGCCACCCACTATGCCGACACTTACACGACCTATGCCTATAATGTGCCGCGCAGCCTGATGCTGGCGGCGGCGCCGAATGCGGATGCCTATAGCGCCCGCCCGGTGCACGCCAATCCGCGCATCCTCAGCTATCTCATCAGCTATACCGATGCCGTGCTCGCCAGCGGCGATCTGCGCGATCCGGTGCTGGCCACCAACATCGGCAATCACATGTTCGACCTCGCCGCGACGTTGCTCGGCCCAAGCCGCGACGCCGCCGAGATCGCCGCGAAGCGGGGATTGCGCACCGCGCGGCTGAAGGCGATCCTGGCGGAGATCGATCGGCACTTTTCCGATCCGAATTTCAGCGCCCAAACGATCGCCGCGCGGCATGGTCTCAGCCGGCGCAACGTCGAACGCCTGATGGAAGAGCATGGCGAAACTGTCAGCCGGGCCGTGTTGCGCCGACGCCTCGCCGAAGCCGCGGCGATGCTGTCCGATCCTGCCATGCGGCACATGCGCATCGGCGAAATCGCCTTTGCGTGCGGCTTCGGTGAGCTGTCCCACTTCAACCGCTCGTTCAAGCGTGAGTTCGGCGAGTCCCCGCGCATGTTTCGAAAGTGAGCCGGACGGCGAACGCTTTCTCGCCATCCCGGCATCCTCAGAACCGGCTCAGGATGATTCTCGGTGCGATCAGAGGAGATTGCCACAATGTTGACAATGGCTCCGGCGACCGCGGGACCATTTTGATGGTCTGATGTCCACATTGTGTCCGGGTGTCCATGGTCTCGCCGCCGGTCCAGCGCAGACTGTCGCCGGGCGCGTTCCAGATTTTCGATCGGAGGGTGGGGTCGAATGCCACAAACTCCTCGATCCACTGGACGACAAACATGAGCCTCAGCGGGGTCACCCATAGTGGCTAAAAGCTTCAAAGAATCTATAGCCGGCCTGAGCTCGTCCATCCCCCGAATCTTCACTCGGAACCGAACCCCTTCGAGTCCTCCCGGCCCCGGCTACCCAACTGGTCCACACCCCCGGTCCGGCCCCGCTGGCGCCGCCCGTCCCCGCCCTGTAGAATCCGCCCCCTCGAACGGGACCGGGGGGACGATGCGTCAGCCGAAGCGTTTGCTGAATCGCCTGCGCATGCGCCTGCCGATGCGGCTGCCCGCGCGCCTGCCGAAGCTGACGCGGCTCAACATGATCCTGCTGGCGCTGGCGGTCGTCGCGGTCTCGTTTCTGGTCAGCCTGAAGCTGATGGACCTGCTGTCGTCGAGCAATTTCGGGGCGCCGACGCTGGCCGAGTTGCCGCCGTTGCCGCCGGTTGCGCGCAGCTCCTTCGTCGTCGCGCCGATCGCGGTGGCCCTGTCCGCGATTCGCGAGGTCGCCGACCGCGCCGCGCCGCGCAATTTTGCCGGCAAGGCCGACAATCCGGCAGCGCAGGTCCTGCAAAATGCCGACATCGGCTGGACCGCGGCGCGCGGTCCGATCTTTGCATCCGGCGCAGAGGACGCGCTGTCGCTGACGACGCCGCTGACGGGCAAACTGAACGTCACCGGCTCGCTGTCGTCGAAAGCCACCGGCGCGGTCAACGACGCTCTCGGCAGTCTGCTCGGGGCCAATGCCGCCAAGCATATCGGAGGCATCAGCATCAAGGCGCTCAATGCCAGCGCCGAGATCAAGGGCAACGTCATCATCACGTCGCGGCCGAAGCTCGCGGCAGCCTGGCACCTCGAGCCTAATCTGTCGGCGCAAGTCTCGCTCGGCGACACCAACCTTGCGCTCGCCGGCGCCCGCGTCAACGTGCCGGCGCAGGTCAAGCCGCTGATCGACAAGACGGTCGGCGAACAGCTCAATGCGGTCGGCGAGCGAATCCGCACCGACCCTACCTTCGCGGAGAACGCCAAGATGCAATGGGCGAAAGCCTGCCGCTCGATCCCGCTGCAGGGCGCAGGTCCCACCGCGTCACTGCCGGCGCTTTGGCTCGAGGTCAAGCCGACCCGCGCGATCGCGGCGCAGCCGCACGTCGATGCGCAGGCCGTGACATTGACCGTGGGCATCGAGGCGGAGACCCGCATCACCGCTTCGCAAACCAAGCCCGAGTGCCCGTTCCCCGACAAGATCACCATCGTCCCGCCGACGCCGGGCGGGGTCTCGATCGGCGTGCCGATCGACATGTCGTTCGCCGACCTCGACCAGATCCTGGAGGCGCAGTTCGCGGGGAAAACCTTCCCCGAGGACGGCTCCGGCCCGGTCGAGGTCACGGTGAAACAGGCGACCGTCACCGCCTCCGGCGACCGGCTGTTGATCTCGCTTCTGGTCCACGCCAAGGAAAAAGAGAGCTTCTTCAAGCTCAGCGGCGACGCCACCGTGCACATCTGGGGCCGGCCCGTGATCGATCAGATGCAGCAGACCTTGCGCCTTGCCGACGTCCAGCTGGCCGTCGAATCCGAAGCGGCGTTCGGATTGCTCGGGGCCGCAGCGAGCGCGGTGATCCCGCGGCTGCAGGCGATCATCGTGCAAAGGGCGACCGTCGACCTCAAGCCGTTCGCAACCAACGCGCAGCAGAAGATCGCCGAAGTGATCGCCAATTTTCAGAAGAGCGAGGGCGGCGTGCGGATCGACGCCAAGATAAGCGACGTGCGCCTTGAAGACATCGCCTTCGACTCGAAGACGTTGCGCGTGATCGCGGCGGCCGAGGGCGCCATCAACGTCTTCGTCACGAAACTACCTGCGTTCTAGGCCCGCCGCCTCTTCTCCCTCTCCCCGCTCTTGTTCGCGGGGAGAGGTGAGGCAGGAAATTCGTAGGGTGGCCAAAGCGACTTGTCCGCCGCAGCTCGAAGAGCGAAGGCGGAAGCGTGCCCACCATATCATTCGCGGCTGAAATGGTGGGCACGGCGCAACGGCGCCTTTGCCCACCCTCTACTTCCTCAGTCTTCGTACTTGAACGAGACGTTGAG
>Ga0070717_10001652_pt1 | contig 15507 bp, 9 predicted proteins | sample LARL113metaG_FD_71366 | JGI IMG/M metagenome (GOLD analysis project Ga0070717, IMG submission 71366) | Corn, switchgrass and miscanthus rhizosphere microbial communities from Kellogg Biological Station, Michigan, USA - LAR L11-3 metaG | ecosystem: Host-associated > Plants > Roots > Rhizosphere ... | reverse complement strand
GTAATTTCCGGACTCGTTGGCAACGCCAGTCCCTTTGCCTGGCTCTTCGCCGCCATCGGTACCGGGCTGATCATGGCTTGCTTCGCGGAAGTTTCATCGCGCTTCGAGCAAAGCGGCGGGGTCTATCTTTACTCACGCACCGCTTTCGGCAGAACCACAGGAATCGCGATAGCCTGGCTAGGGTGGCTTGGACGCCTTACCGCTGCCGCTGCCAACGCAAGCCTCTTCATCATTTACCTGGCGGAATTCTGGCCTGCAGCCAAGGATCCGATTCCAAGGGTCATACTACTCACCGGTCTGCTGGGGTTCTTGACCGTAGTGAACTATGTTGGCGTGCGCCGCGGAGCAGTTTTGAGCAATGTCCTCACGGTCGCAAAGCTGACAACCCTGGCGGGGTTCATCGCAGTCGGGGCATGCTTTCTCGCTTTGCGGCACCAGCCTCTGTTGATCAAGTTGCCCGCCGGACCGTCTGCGAACTGGTTCCATGCAGTATTGCTTTTGATGTTCGCGTATGGCGGATACGAAGCTGCTCTGAGTGCTGGCGGAGAGGCGACTGATCCGCGTCGGGATTATCCTTTTGCCTTGTTTGTATCTCTTCTTGCATGCACGTTTTTGTACACCATGACCCAATGGATCGTGATTTCGGTTCTGCCAATCGGCAGCATGGGCGATCGGCCTCTGGCGGCTGCAGCATCCGTTATGCTTGGGAAATGGGGAGCGAACCTCGTCGCATTTGGAATATTGGTCTCGAGCTATGGCCTGCTGGGAGCCAACATCCTCGGGTTTCCACGACTCCTGTTCGCCATGGCGGAACAGGGCGACGCCCCATCGGTGCTGGCTCGAGTGCATCCAAGGTTTCGCACGCCGCACGTCGCGATTGTGCTTTTCGTGCTATTGGTATACGGCTTTGCGCTGAGCGCGACCTTTCAAGGGAATGTCATGATCTCGGCCATTGCACGCCTGCTCTATTACGGATCAGTGTGCGCCGCTCTGCCGGTGTTGCGCAGAAAAGCCGGCGTGCCGCGCGAGCAGTTTCATCTCCCCACGGGAGATCTGCTTGCGGTACTTGCGGTGGGGGTGTCGTTGCTGCTCTTTCCTAAACTGGACAGAATCGGCCTGACAATCATGGCGGTACTGTCGGCGGCAATCGTCGCTAACAGCCTCTTGGCAGCAAGGCGAGACCGTGCGAAGCAAGCATAAGCAGCGCCCATACAATAATCGGCCGTGAAACGAGCATGAACGTCGGTGATCATCTTCGCACTACCGGCAGCGCCCTTAAGAACTGGGCCATCGCGCAACTTCAGGACTCAATCGCTGTGGGAGTGCTCTGGCTCGCCGGACTCTACTTTCTGCACATTCCCTGGGCGCCATTATGGGCGCTGTTGGCGGCGATGCTCCAGATTGTGCCGCACCTTGGCCCCGTTCTCGGACTGATCGGCCCGGTGCTCGCGGCAACAATTGCGTGGAGGGACTGGGAACATCCGCTGTACGTGCTGATGCTCTACGCCGTCATCGTCGTTATCGACGGATTGTTACTCCAGCCCTACATCATGAGGAGGACAGCGAGAGTTCCCATCTGGGCATCAATTCTTGCGCCCATCGTCCTCGGAATCGTCTGGCCGTTCTGGGGAGTGTTGGTGGCCGCACCGGTGCTGGCAATCGTGTATGCGTTTAAGGCGAAGTATCAGAGTTCATGATCAGCAAATAGCGATGGGGTTGGCCCATGACTTCTTGATTATTTACGACTACTAACCGGGCTAGGTTGCCCCACCCTTATCGCAGTTCTTTGCGATAGGGTGGGATCTCTCACCGCCGCTGTCACTATGCCCCGGCCTCAGATGAGATTCAGTACGATCAAGCCCCTAACGGTCGCAACCCCACCCTCCACCACCCGGCGTTTCAATTCGGATCACCTCGCCCTTCTTCGCTTGCACGCTCGACTTCGACGGTATTTCCTGGCATTCGTTTTCAGAAACATGTGTGGCGCGGACACTCTTGTCCGCGTGCTGCCAAACTGCACGGCCCGCCGCTCCCGGTTCTCCTCCGGCCAATCCATAAGGACGAAATTTTCTCCGATCACTCAACAGCGTGACCTGCGCGTCGGCAAGTAACTCGATTTCCCGTACCAGCCCATCGCCGCCGCGAAATTTGCCTTCCCCACCCGAGCCGGGACGATATGAATAACGCCGCACGCGAAATGGATAGGCATATTCCAGGGCCTCAACCGGAGTATTGAGCGAGTTCGTCATGTGAGTATGAACGCCGGAGAGACCGTCGGCATTAGGCCGTGCGCCCATCCCGCCGGCAATGGTTTCGTAGTAAGCAAACGGCTTCTGCGTGCGCGGATCGATTCCTCCGATGGTCAAATTGCTCATCGTCCCCGAACTCGCCGCGGGAATTCTTTCAGGAATCGCCTGCGCCAGAGCGCGAAGCAGCACATCAACGATCCGCTGCGATGTCTCTACGTTTCCCGCTGCAACCGCCGCTGGGAAGCTGGCGTTCACAATGCTCCGGTCGGGGGCGCTCACCGTAACCGGCCGCATCAATCCCGCATTCGCAGGAGCATCTTCCGGCAGCAGGCAACGGAAAACGTAATAAGTCGCGGAATAAGTGATCGCGAACACCGCGTTCATGCTGCTGGCCACCTGCGGACTTGAGCCGGCAAAATCCACTCGCGCCGCCGACGCCGCTGGATCGATTTCGATCTCAACCGCAATTCGTATCGGCTCATCTCCGAATCCATCGTCGTCCAAGAAATCCTCGGCGGTGAATCTTCCTGCAGGCATGCTTGACAGCTCTGCCCGCATTAGCCGCTCCGAATAGTCGAGCAGTTCGGCACAGAGGTCCTGGGTCTTTTGCAGGCCATATCTAGCCGCGAGTTCCTGCAGGCGCATTTCGCCCACTCTGCATGCGCCGATCTGCGCAGCCAGATCACCTTCCCGCTCTTCAGGAGTGCGCACGCTGTTCAGGATCGTTCGCAGCAGTTCCTGGTTCGTGACTCCGTGTTGCACCAGCTTCACCGGAGGAATTCGAATCCCCTCTTCGGTAATTTCGCGGCACAGTCCCATGGAACCGGGATACTTGCCGCCAACATCGGCATGGTGAGCACGGGCCGAGACATAAAAAGCAGGCGTCTGCTGCCGCGAACTCAAAACCGGCTGCACCATTGTGATATCCGGCAGGTGCGTTCCCCCGGCGAACGGATCATTGAGAATCGCTACGTCCCCCGGTCCGAGTGAAAGCGCGTCAATCGCGGCTCGCACCGACATCGGCATCGACCCCAAATGCACCGGCATGTGGTCGCCCATTGCAATCAGTTGGCCGGCTCTGTCGAAAATTGCGCAGGAGTAATCGCGCCGTTCTTTGATGTTGGGAGAGAACGCAGTTCGGCGCAGCGCCGCGCCCATCTCTTCCGCAACCGAGCGCGTCGCGCTTTTGAAAACCGCCAGATCGATTGGATCGAACGATTTCATATTAAGAATTTGTGGGCCGGTAAGAATGTGTGGGGCGGGCGCCCTCGCCCGCCATGTTCCGCATCAATTCAATCCTCTTATTTTCATTCACACAGTAATGCAAATATTCGAATACTCATCCACTTCTGCCCGACAGCCTGGCGGCACCACTGTCGTCGCGCTGTACTCATGCACAATCGCCGGACCTTCAAATCGATTTCCCGGCAAAAGCCTCTCGCGATCCAGGACGGCAGTATCGTGCCATTCACCGAACATCACACGTTTCCTTTTCAAGATTGCTCGTGAGCACTCCGCCTCAGCTTTTGCCCTGCGTGGCAACTCGATCTTTTGCGCCGAGGCGATCATGCGCACACGCACATTCACCACTTCCACCGTCCTGCTCTCATCGGAGTGGCCGTAACGCTTGCCATGTGCCGCATGAAAACTCTCCAACATCTTCGCACTGGCTGGCACATTGATCTCATATCCCTGGCCTGCATAGCGCAAATCAGCCGAGCGAATCGCAACTCCGGTCAGCCCGTCTTTTCGAAACTCAGTCGCAGCTTTCGCTTCAAGCTCGGCGAAGTTTTGCCCTAACGCACTAACCGCGTCCGGAGTCGAGCCTGCCCCAGCCTTCGCGGTTTTCGAACGGAGGGGAGTGGTATGTCCCACCTGGACCATAACCGTCCGTGAATAATCGCGCACGACATCAGACATTAAAATGCCCAGCGCCGAAAGCGCCCCCGGCAATGAAGGTACCAACACGCGCGGAATCCCCAGCGACCTCGCCAGGGAACACGCGTGTAGCGGCCCAGCGCCGCCGAAAGCCACTAGACTGAACGCTCGCGGATCATGGCCGCGCTCCACGGAAATTAGCCGAATGGCTTTTTCCATCTCGGCTTCCGCCAGTCGCACAATGCCGGCGGCGAACTCTTCAACTGATTGAATCAGCCCGCGCGCTTTTTCCATGTACATCCGTGCACGCGCTTCATCAATTCTCACCGTCCCTGCTAGCGCGAGTTCAGCGTCGAGCCTGCCCAGTAATAAATTCGCGTCGGTCACCGTCGGCTGCTCACCACGCCCGTAGCAGATCGGGCCGGGATCAGCTCCCGCCGACATGGGGCCGACATGCAGAATGCCGCCGCGATCGAACCACGCCAGCGAGCCTCCGCCGGCCCCGACCGTGTGAATGTCTAGCATAGGCACGGAAATCGGAATGTCGGAGACGCGCGCCTCGTTGGTAGTCTTCGGGCCCGTGGCGTCGATCAACGCAACATCGGTCGAAGTTCCGCCCATGTCGAATCCGATGATTTTTTCAAACCCGGCAAGCTGGGCAACGCGGTGCGCCCCAATCACTCCACCAGCTGGGCCGGAGAGCACTGTGCGTACAGGTTCTCTCGCCGCAATCTCCGCCGACACGATCCCGCCCGAAGACTGCATCACGTAGAGCTCGCCTTGGTGTTCCTGCTGGATTGCGGTTTGCAGTCGCTGCATGTATCCGCCAGCCTTCGGGGCAAGATACGCATTGACGACGACAGTTGCTGCGCGCTCGTATTCTCGGAACTCGGGAAGGATTTCGTGAGAAACAGAAATGAGCAGAGATGGATGTTTCGCTCCAACAGCATTGCTATCTGCATTGGCCATGTGGGACCGTGTGTCACCCGTTCTGTCGAGCGAAGCTCGACTTGGGGTTGCCGAGCTTTGCTCGGCCGGACGGGCGAGGGCGCCCGTCCCCACGCGGCCGGTGCTGGCTTTTAATGCTTCAGCCACCCGCCGCTCATTGTCTGAATTCGCGAATGAGAACAGCAACGAAATTGCGACGCTCTCGGCGCCGCTGGATCGAATCTGTTGAACTAATAGCGCCAGTTCTTCTTTGCTGGGCCAAATCAGAATCTCGCCTTCTGCGCTGACCCGCTCGTTCACACCGAACCTCAACTCTGCCGGAACCAGGCACGGCTTGGGAGTTGCCATCCAGTTATAGAGATCCTGCCGGGCCTGCCGGCCGATAGCGATTGTGTCTTCGAATCCGGCAGTGGTTACAAAAGCTACACGCGCGCCTTTGCGCTCGAGCAGAGCGTTAGTGCCGATCGTGGTTCCATGACGAACTTCGAGGCGATCATGGGGATGGGTTGGGCGGGCCTGGAGGGCCGCCCCTACACGAGCGGTAATCTGTCGAATGGCTTCGAGCACCGATCGAGCCGGATCGTCGGGCGTGGAAAGTAACTTCAAGACAGCCAGCGCACCGTCTTTGACGTAAACGCAATCTGTGAATGTCCCGCCGGTGTCGATGGCAATGCGCATGACTCTGGGTGAAACATTCTACTCAAGGGAACAAGTTGGCGGTCTAACTCCCTCTCAGCGCCTCTCTCGGATCCACACTCATGGCTCTTCGCGCGGGAATATAACTAGCCGCAATCCCCACCAGCAGAAACAGCGCTGACGCCAGCGCAAACGTCGGCAGGTCTCTCGCGCGCACTTGATACAGCAAGCTCGACATCACGCGCGTCGAAGCGAGTGCGGCGATCAATCCTATAACGATGCCGACGGTAGTAAGAAAAAGTCCTCGGGCGACGATCAGCCGCAGCACGTGATTTCGTTCCGCACCCAAAGCCATGCGGATTCCCAACTCATGCCGGCGTTGCGCAACCGTATATGCAATCACGCCATAGATTCCAACTACCGCTAAAATCAGCGCCATCGACGAGAGCGAAGACAGCAGGAAAACCGTGAAGCGCGGCTGAGCACGGAAGGTGGCCAGCAGTTCGTCCATGGTTTGAACTTGCGTGATCGGCTGATCGGGATCGACCGCGTAAACCTGTTGCCGCAGCGTCGCTACCAGTTGGTGCGGATCAATTGCCGTCCGCACCAGTAGGTTCATGTTTCCCCAAGGTAGTTGCGGAAATGGCAGGTAGAGTTGTGGCCGGGCATCCACGGCCAAGCCATTGTTTTTTACATCACTGGCCATCCCCACGACTTCTGCCGGAGTCTGGCGTCCAACGATAATATGTTTTCCGATTGCATTCTGGTTTGGCCAGAAGCGCCGGGCCAGAGCTTCGTTCACGATCACCACGCGCGGGGCCTGCCCATTGTCGGCATCGCTGAACGCCCGGCCCATCTTCAAAGGAACTCGCATTGTCTGAAACCACTGCGATCCGATGGCCTCAATAATGATGAATGGACGTTGGGCAATTGGAACTTCCGGCTGTCCCTCCGGCAAAATCGGCGTGATGCGCTTTGGCGTGAGCGGAAGCGCGGCTGAGATCGACGCGCTGCGCACGCCAGGGACCGCGTTCACCTTGCGCAAAAGTTCATCAAAAAACGCGGTCTGCTGCTCCGCCTTTGCGTACTTTACGGTAGGCAAAGAAATGTTCATGGAAACGACGCTCGCGGGATCGAAGCCGAGATCAACGCGCTGCAGGTGTGCGAAAGTTTGAATCATCAGGCTGGCGCCAATCAACAGAAGCATGCATACCGCAATCTGAAAAATCACCAAAAGATTCCTAACCTGCATGCGCCGGTTTCCGCCCGTGTTTCCCCGGCCCTCGTCGCGCAGCTCGGAATTAATATTCGTCCGCGCCAGCTTGAGCGCCGGAAAACTGCCGAAGATCACTCCAGTAAGCACCGAGATCAGCGAAGTAAAGATCAGCACTCGCCCGTCCACCGAAAAATCGAAGCCGCCGGGCAGGTTGGCCTCTCCGTAGCGGCCAAGAATCTTTGTTCCCCACACGCCGAGTCCAAGCCCCACCGCTCCGCTGATCAGAGCCAGCAGCATGCTCTCAATCAGCAATTGGCGAATGATCGCGCCGCGCCGTGCACCAAGTGCACTGCGGATTGCAATCTCCTTGCTTCGTCCGAGAGCGCGCGATAGCAGCAGGCTGGCAACATTGGCGCAGGCGATCATCAGGACCAAGCCGACTGCGATTGAAAGAACCACAAACAAGCTATGAACGTTAGCAACCGTCAGCTCCTGCAGGTTTCCGACAACCATCGCGATGTCCGGTCCAGAGTCGGGAAATTTCGGGAACTCCTGCGCGTACTGCCGATTCAGGACCTCCATCTCAGCAGTCGCAGACTTCATCGAAACGCCTGGTGCGAGCCGGGCCACGGCTGTGAGGTAGCCAACGCCTCCCCGAATGCGTTCCGGAGACATGATGGTCAGCTCAAAGTAACGCGGTGACCAGACATCCGCCTGGCCAACGAACGGGAACTGAACGCCTGCAGGCAGCACGCCGATGACGCTGAAAGGTTGCGTATCGAGCGTGACCGTCTGACCAACGATATTGCGGTCGCCTCCGAAATGGCTGTGCCACAGAGCGTCGCTGATCATCACCACCGGTGGCCCAGCAACTTGCCCGTCTTCGCTGCTGAAGGCACGGCCCAGTTGCGGAGCCACGCCGAGCAAATCAAAAAAGTTGGGCGACACTCGAGCCACCGGCACCTGCTCCGGTTCCCCACGTCCGGTGAGATTGAAAGAATCAATCGCCCAGACCGCGACGCCCGAAAAAGAATGGCTACGGTCACGAATCATTTCATAGCGGTTGAGCGTAAGGCTTGCACTCTCGTCTGGGCTTCCACGCTGCTGTGTATTAAGCATGACCAACCGGCTGGGATCTTTGAAAGGAAAGGCCCGCAGCAGCAGGGCATTGGTCACGGTAAAGATCGCCGTGTTGCCGCCGATCCCGAGCGCCAGGGTGATGACAGCGGCGGCGGTGAAGCCGGGATTTTTGGCCAGCATTCGAAAGCCAAATTTCACATCTTGCAACAGCCCAGTCATCAAATCGCTAGCGGACATCGTTCGTGTGCTCCTCGGGTGATTTGCCATCCTGCGACCCACTATTGTGCCTCAAACCGTTGTCGCTCCGATCCCGAGGTTAAAGAACAGTAGTTTCGTGGTCAATCCCGTCAAAACGTCAGCACTTTTACGAAACCTACCATTCGTTCTTGGCATCCCAATTACCGCTTCTCGGAACGAGATGTCCCCGCTCCCGAGGCAGCTGATCGCAAGGAGAAAGATCTATGAAGCAACGATCGTATGTTGTCGCGTTAACCTTGTTTGCGCTGGCAAGCCTGGGCCTTGCCAATGCTCAAGGTAACCCTCCAGCCAAGGCCGAAGAACGCATTGCAAGAGAAGCTCGCCATGAACTGCTCATGCTTCCCTACTACGGCGTCTTCGACAGCATCGGTTTCAAGGTAGAGGGATACAACGTTACGCTGGTCGGTCAGGTGGTGCGGCCTACTACAAAGTCGGATGCCGAGAATGCGGTAAAGCACATTGAAGGCGTGGAGAAAGTCGATAACAAAATCGAAGTGCTGCCCCCGTCTCCATCCGATGATCGCCTGCGACTCGTGCTTTACCGGACCATATACGGGTACCCGGCTCTCGAGAAATATGCGCTGGGCGTGCAGAAGCCGATCCGCATTATCGTAAACAACGGTCACGTTACCCTCGAGGGCGTGGTCGACAACGCAAACGACAAGAACCTCGCCGAGCTGCGCGCTAAAGGCGTCCCGGGAATTTTTTCTGTGACCAACAACCTGCAGGTCGTGTCTTCGAAATAAAAACCGCCTCCCTATCGGTGCGGGAATCACCCCTTTTCCGGGTCGTCGGCAAAAAGCCATAAAGCAGCTCTTCGCTCCTCGGCGGCCGACGGCCCGGACTTCTGCCTCGCTCACTGACTTTCTGCGGCTCATCTGGATGTTGGCCTGAGATTGCCACCCTTTTGCAATCGCGCGCAGTGTGAACCAGCCTCCGACTCTCATATGGACATTGCATAGGGAGCATGGTATCTTCGTTTGGCCACCCCAAAGGAAGAACGCGGAATGGCCCAATGCTGAAGGATATGGAAGGAACCATGGACATAAAGAAGTCGGAAGTCCTGCAGGGCACGCTGGACCTGATGATCTTGAAGACGCTGCACGCACTGGGCTCGATGCACGGATTTGGAATTGCGCGCCGGATCGAGCAGGTGAGCCGCGACATTCTTCAGCTAAATGAGGGAACGGTGTACACGTCGCTATTGCGGCTGCAACAGCAGGGGTGGATTACGGCGGAGTGGGGGACGTCGGAGAACAACCGCAAGGCGAAGTTCTATTCCATCACCAAGCGCGGCCAGAAGCAGCTTGAGCTCGAGACGGAAAACTGGGAGCGGATTTCCGGCGTAATCGGCCGCGTGCTGCGGCTCGAAGGAGAAAGATAAAGATGATGACGAGCTCAAGCAGTCAGTCCAGGCTGCGCGCTTTCGCCGCCAAAGTGCGTGGTTTCCTGGGAGGACGGCAGCACGACGACGAATTCGATGACGAAGTCCAGGCACACCTGCAATTGCTCGCCGACAAATTCGTACAGCAGGGCTTGTCGACCAAAGATGCCGCGGCCGCAGCGCGACGGCAGTTCGGAAACACGACGTTATTGCAAGAGGACCGCAGAGAGATGCAGACGCTCCCATCCATTGAGGCCTTGTGGCTCGACCTGCGCTATGCGCTTCGCACCCTCTGGAGAAACCGGGGATTCGCGATGGTATCGATCGCCACGCTGGGATTGGGAATCGGCGCAGCCACCGCGATTTTCAGCGTTATCGACAACGTGCTGCTGGAGCCGTTTCCCTATAAGGGAGCCGATCGCATAGTTTTCCCGCGGATCCATGGCGCGCAGCAAAGTCAGGACGAGGGGCGCCAAGGATACACCGCGGCCGAGGTCCTGCAGTTCGCCGAAAACAGTCACGTTTTTGACGGGACCACCGCCGCTGCCGAAGACCTGGTTCTTTACAAGCACGGAGGCGGCACCGAACAGTTCGACGGGGCGCGCGTGACACCGGGCACGTTCGAGTTTTTCGGAATGCCCGCGCTCCACGGACGTGTCCTGCAGCCGAGTGACTACGAACCGGGAGCGCCGCCGGTTTTTGTAATGCGCTACAAGACATGGAAGGAGCGGTTTAACGGAGACCTGTCGATTTTGAACCAGCCTCTTGTGCTGAATGGGACCGCCCGAATCCTGGTCGGTATCATGCCGCCCCGCTTTGGGTGGTATGAAGCGGAGGTTTTGATTCCCGAGAAGCTGACGCCTGGAGCCAAGGCAGGCGGTTCTGCAATCGAGTGGTTTTTTGTCGGACGCCTGAAGCCAGGCGTTTCCAGCCAGCAAGCAGAGTCGGACCTGACCGTGATCGCGAACGGCTTGGCGAAAATCTATCCCCAGGACTATCCAACGCACTTCAACGTGAAACTAAAAAAACTGGGCGATACCGTTATAGGACACTTTGAGGCCACGTTGTACACGGTGCTGGCCGCGGTGGGATTGCTGCTGCTGATTGCGTGCAGCAACGTAGCGAACCTGATGCTGGCGCGGGCCACCACGCGAGAAAAAGAATTCGCGCTGCGCGCTGCATTGGGAGCTCAACGCGCTAGGCTGGTCCGTCTATTGATGGTCGAAAGCCTGGTGCTTGCAATTGCTGGGGCCGCGCTGGGGACATTCGTGGCATGGGGTGGTCTGAAGTTGCTGGTTGCGGCGATGCCGCAGAACTTGATCCCAACCGAATCGGTGATCGAGCTGAATGGGCCGGTGCTGGTGTTTACGCTTTGCATTGCAGTGCTGACCGCGCTGATTTTTGGATTGGCGCCGGCGTTGCAATCTTCCCGTCGTGACCTGAACGATTCGTTGCGTGACAGCGGCAAGGGAGTGAGTGGCGGCTTCCGCGGCAGATGGGTGCGTGACACAGTCGTGGTGATGGAAGTTGCGTTGTCTTTGACGTTGCTGATCGGTGCAGGCCTGCTGATCCGAAGCTTTGAGGCCCTCCGCCAGGTGCGTCTGGGATTGCAACCGGACCACGTGTTCCAGACCGGGCTGGTGCTTCCGGCAGATCGCTACAAGACTTCCGAGCAGGTAACAGAATTTGTGCGGCCGCTGCTCGCGCGGGTGAAGTTTTTGCCTGGAGTTGTAGATGCTGGCGAATCAAACGCACTCCCGCCCATCAACTTCGCTGCGAGCAAGATGGAAATCTCCGGAAAAACGCCGCAGGATGACTGGCGGGTATTGTTTCAGAATGTCAGTGAGGAATATTTTCGCGTATTGGGAATTAATTTCAAACAAGGGCGGAGCTTTAGCGAAGCCGAGGTCAATGACGCGCGCAAAGTGGCGGTGGTGAACGAAACCTTCGTACGCAAATACTTGCCCCGCGAAAATCCTATCGGTCAGCGGGTTCGCCTTGCCAGTCTGGAAACTTCTGCAGATCCGGCGCGTGATGCAAATGATGCAAGAGAATGGTTCGAAATTGTCGGCGTAGTGGGAGACGTGACCAACAGCGGGCTGCAGGTTCCGATTGAGCCGGAAGTGTGGACGCCGTACACCATCACGGCATCGGGACCACTGGTTCTGTTTGCGCGCACGTCGCAGGACCCTGGGACGATGATGAATGCAGTGCAACAGGCCGTCTGGGCGACGGATTCAGGAGTAGCTCTGGCTTTCCCCAGCACCCTGGAGGACCGTTTCAACAAGTACGTCTACGCGGGGCCAAAGTTCGGCTTTCTGTTGATGACAATTTTCGGATGCATCGGGCTGGTTCTGGTGACGGTTGGCGTTTACAGCGTGTTGGCGTACTCGACCACGCGGAAAACGCACGAGATTGGCATCCGCATGGCGCTAGGCGCAGAACGCGGTCATGTTCTTGGAATGGTAGTCAGGACAGGGCTGCGACTGGTTGTGGCCGGCATGGCGCTTGGGATAGCAATCAGCTCTGTGCTTGGGCGAATAATTGGAAACCAGCTGGTCGGCGTCACCGCATACGATCCGGCGACCCTCGCGGCGACGATGTTGTTGCTGATGCTGACAGCAGCAGTAGCGTGCTGGCTCCCGGCGCGAAGGGCAGCTCGTGTTAATCCAACGGTCGCGCTTCGATACCAATAACGGATGGACGTTCACTAGCCGCCTTCGCGATTTCTTTGTGCACCATTTCCAACAGAGGGTGCCCCATCCTTCGCGTTCTTTGCGAAGGGTCGGCGGCGATGCTGCATGCGCTACTTGATTGGTTACGACGCGATGGATCAACAAACTTGCGCCCGCATTTCCGACTCCCGTCCTACGCAAAGAACGCAAAGGCGGGCCATCCAGTGTGTTGCTGATGTCGGCGAGCTAAAAGCCTGTGCCACCCGCAAATAATTTAGCGAGACGGGCAAGCACGCAAGCGGTCAACAAACTATCCTTAGAAGTGCATCTTGCTGGATGCCGTTGTCCGGCTTCGAGGCATCTCAGATCAGGCCATTTATATCGAAGGAGAAGCAATGCAAAAGCGCAAACTTGGAAAGAGCAATCTGGAAGTATCAGCCATTGGCCTCGGCTGCATGGGATTGAGTTTCGGCTTAGGGCCCGCCGTGGACAAGAAGGAAGGGATCTCCCTGATTCGAGCCGCATTCGAACGCGGCGTCACGTTCTTCGATACCGCCGAAGTCTACGGTCCATCGACCAACGAAGATCTGGTGGGCGAAGCGCTTGCTCCCCTCCGCGATCAAGTGGTGATCGCGACCAAATTCGGTTGGGCGCCGAATCCGCAGGACGGAGGCAAGTGGACCGCCTTGGACAGTCGGCCAGAGCACATCAAAGAAGCGGCCGAGGGCTCGCTCAAGCGGCTAAAGACTGATGTCATCGATCTGTATTACCAGCACCGGGTTGACTCGAACGTCCCTATCGAAGACGTCGCCGGAGCGGTGAAGGAACTTATCCAGCAAGGTAAGGTGAAGCACTTCGGGCTTTCTGAAGCCGGCGTGCAAACCATCCGCCGCGCACACGCAGTCCAGCCGGTCACGGCGCTGCAGAGTGAATACTCGCTCTGGTGGAGAGAGCCCGAGAAGGAAATTTTACCGGCACTCGAGGAACTCGGGATCGGATTCGTTCCCTTCAGCCCTTTGGGAAAGGGGTTTCTCACGGGCAAGATCAACGAGGAGACGAAGTTCGATAAGACCGATTTCCGCAATATCGTCCCGCGCTTCACGCCGGAGAACCGCAGGGCCAACCAGGCTGTGGTGGATTTGATCAGCAAGGTCGCAGAACAGAAGAAGGCCACGCCCGCGCAGATTGCGCTCGCCTGGATTCTCGCCCAGAAGCCCTGGATGGTCCCCATCCCCGGCACAAGCAAGTTGCACCGGCTCGAGGAAAACATCGGAGCCGCTGCCATTCAACTGACAGCCGACGATCTCCGGCAAATCGACAGCGCTACTGCCAGGATTCCGGTGCAGGGAGCGCGGTACCCGGAGAACCTGCAGAAATTAGTCAATCGCTAATTGGGCAGGGTCTCGGTTCTTAGTACACGGGTGCCCCACCCCTTGTCACGTCTTTTGTGACAGAGCCTGCCCTGAGCGAAGTCGAAGGGGTGGGGAAGTTGACTTCACGTCCATCTGCTTCGGCCTTGCCATGCGAGATAGGAGCGCACATGCCAGCATTGAATGCTTTAAAAGAACACCTCTCCAAATCCGGCGAAATCACAATTACAGTAACCGGCAGAAAGTCAGGACGCCCAGTCTCAATCCCGGTCTGGTTCGTATCCGATGATGACAAGCTTTACCTGCTGCCGGTGAAGGGATCGGATACGCAGTGGTACAAGAACGTGCTCAAAAACCCGTCGCTTCGGATCGACGCAGGCGGCTCAGATGCTGAATTGAAGGCCGTCCCTATCACTGACGCCGAACCGGTGGCGTCAGTGGTCGAGAAATTCCGTGGGAAGTACGGGCCCGGTGACGTGAAAAAGTACTACTCAAAGTTCGACGTTGCCGTTGTCGCACAATAATGGTCCCCGACCGGACCGAAGCTGACCGAATTCGCAATCGGATTCCTCTGTACTGGGCTCAGAAATTGAAGCACTCGAACAGGTCGCCAATCCGCGGGTCTGCGTCCCGAGGAGGGGCTGGTGGGCCAGCCGTGGCTCCGCTTGGGGCCGCCTCGTAATTCCCGCCAACCGGCGTAGCCGTGTCGAACATGTGGTTGACCGAGGCTAGCGTCGGCAGATTGAACAGGCGTTCGATGAACTTCAAGGTCGAGGTGTGCTCGAACACGGTCGGCTCGAGGTGCGCGGCCTTCGCGTGCGGAGAAATCACCCACATCGGAACCCGGATGCCCAGTCCGAATGCGTCGAGTTGCGGCGGAGCCACGTGGTCGAAGTAGCCGCCGTGTTCGTCGTACGTCAGCAGAAACGCAGAACTATCCCACGCCGATGACTGCTGCAGCGCGGTGATCAGATCCTGTTGAATGCCCATCCCGACGGAGACGTCGGCCGGCGGATGTTCGTCTAAGCCGCGAGCAAAGCTCGGAATGATCCATGATACTTGCGGCAGCGTCCCATGCTTAAGGTCGCTGAAGTAGTCGCCGCGCGTGCCGTGAGTGCGGTTGTCGTGCGCGAAGCGCTTCCAGAAGACGAAGACGTTGTCGGTATTTCCGAACGGGACGCTGTCCCAAGTGTTGTTGTAAACCTTCCAGGTGATGCCGGCGGCATCGAGTAGATCGAGAATGATGGGAAAGTCGAAGATCCCGAAACCCCACAGACCGTTTGTGGTGATCCCGCCCGAGGTTCCGGCAGCGAAATAAAAACGGTTTGGCCACGTCGGACCGAGTAATGAGCAGAAGTAGTTCGCACAAAGCGTGAACTCGTCGAGCAGACTGTAATAAAACGGCAACTCGGCAGCCGTGTAGTATCCCATCCCGTTGATCCCGTCGGTGGTGAAGAAGCCGTCCATCGCGCCAGCGTTCCACTCGCTGTGGACGGCGCCCCAAGAATGGCCGATGTCAGGCGTCGAGAGGCTCGTGAACTCAAATGGGGAGACGGTTCCACCATTGCCATCCGGCTGTGAATAGCCCGCGGGCGGCCCGAACCCGGCACTCTGAACCTGTGGTGCAAAGCCAAAATAATGGTCGAACGAGCGGTTCTCCTGGCAGGAGATGATCACGTGGTTGATCGGCGGCTTGGCCGACGGCAGCGTGCTGGCGCGCAGGATCTTAGGGAAGAGTGTCCCGCCCATAGCGGCTGCCCCGCCGATTCCGGCGCGCTGCAGAAACGAGCGGCGGGTCAGCGGCGATTCGAAT
>Ga0070717_10001651_pt1 | contig 15517 bp, 11 predicted proteins | sample LARL113metaG_FD_71366 | JGI IMG/M metagenome (GOLD analysis project Ga0070717, IMG submission 71366) | Corn, switchgrass and miscanthus rhizosphere microbial communities from Kellogg Biological Station, Michigan, USA - LAR L11-3 metaG | ecosystem: Host-associated > Plants > Roots > Rhizosphere ... | reverse complement strand
TCTCCTTGCCGGTTTTCGGGTCGATCCGCGCGATCTTCCTGTTGCTGATTCGCACCCAGACGCTTCCGGCACCGGCGACCACCTGGACGTCACCGCCCTGGGACAACGGCTTGATCTTGATTCCGAGTTGCCGCGCCGAGTTGGTAGCCGTGTCGATCGCGTACATCCCGGCGGCGTTCGAGGTCCAGAACGTCCCGTAGGCGAGCACGCCGTAGTTCGCATACAGGTAGCCGCCCGGCTTGTCGCCCGAGGGTTGGGCGTTGGGCAGGGGGATTACCGCGCTGACCTTGTTCGTGTTTACGTCGATGCGGGAGACGGACGAGTCCCCGGAGACCCAGAGCGAGTTGCCCCAGACGCCGTCGGGACCGCCGTTCGGCAGGTCGTCGGTCTGCGGGTCGATCCGCGCCAGCACGACCCCCGATTTGGGGTCGATGCGAAGGATCTTGCCGTTCGGATCCATCGTCCAGAGGCTGCCCGCGCCAAAGACAGGAGCGACCCCCTTCCGACGGGCGACGACCTTCATCCGTACGGGGTCGACCTCGTACGTCTGACTAGAGTCGCAGCCCCAGACCCAGAGACGACCGCCGCCGATCGCGGGGAAGCTGCAGACTGACTCTCCGATCTCCACGTGCCGCACCTTGTTCTTTCGGGAGAGGCGGATGAGAGTGCCGCCGCGATGGTCGCTCACCCACACAGAGCGGAACCCGACTGCCATGTCCCCCGGAAAGACACCGATGTTCCTGATCACGATGTGCCGATGCGCAGCCACGGCGGCCTGGCCAGCCGCCGCCGCCGCCACGAGCGCGAGCGCCGCGACGAAAACGAAGCGACGATGGAAGACGTGCATGGAGCCTCCTCGGTCGATGGCCATTCGACCTTGCGGGGAGCCGCATATAGCGCCCGTTCAACGGAGATATAGCGCGGCGCGAACGAGCGTGGAATCCTCCACGCAAGATGCCTGAAGATCTGCAGTACCGCATCCTCGGGCCGCTCGAGGTCGCTCGAGCCGACGAGGTGATCGTCGTCCGGCGAGCGCGGCTGCGAGCGCTGCTCGGCTGCCTGCTCCTCGGCGCGGGTGAGACCTTCTCGGTCCCGCGCCTCGTGGACGCCGTCTGGGGGCCGGGCGCGCCGCCGAGCGCGGACGGACTCGTTCGCGTGTACGTCTCGCAACTCCGGGTGCTGCTCGGCGACGATGCGGTCGTGACGCGACCGGGCGGCTATGCCGTGGCGGATCCGGGCGAGCGCCTTGACGCCGAGAGGTTCCGACGACTCGTCGCCAAGGCCAAGCGACGGCGCGACGAAGGCGAGGACGAAGGTGCAGCCGCAACGTTTGACGAGGCTCTCGCGCTCTGGTCAGGCGACGTCCTCGCCGACACGCCGCTCGCCGGGGATGCCGCAGCGGCAGCGTGGCAGCTGGCCGAGCTGCGATTACAGGCGCTCGAGGAGCGTGCGGCAGCAGAGCTCCGCCTCGGCCGACACCACGAGCTGATCGCTGGGCTCGAGCGTGAGGTGCGCGCGAACCTGTCCCGCGAGCGGCTGGTCGAGGAGTTGATGCTGGCGCTCTATCGCAGCGGCAGGCAGGCGGAAGCGCTCGCCCTCTACGCGGACGTTCGAGGGCGCCTCGTTGAGGAACTCGGGCTCGAACCAGGACAGCGGCTCCGGGAGCTCCAGTCCCAGATCCTTCGCCACGATCCGGACGCGGCGGCGCCGAGCGCAGCAGAGGTACCGAAGGTCGGATCCCGTCGTCTCGTCGCCGTGGTGGCGGCGATCGCCGTCGGCGCCGTCGGAGCTGGGCTGATCGGATGGATCCTGACCCGTTCGGCATCTGCTCCGGCAGTCCGGGCGAACGCTGTTGTTCGCATCGACACCTCGCGCTTGCACGTCGCTCGAGTCACGGAACCACCGGGAGTGCCCGGCGCCGTCCTCCTCACCGACAGTGGGGTGTGGGTCGTAGACACGACGCATCGGAGCCTCGACGAGTTCAACCCAGACAGCCTCGCGTTGATCAGGCATATCTCACTCCGCTCGTTGCCGCACGCGCTGATCGACGCCGGTGGCCGACTTTGGCTCGCGAACGGGTTCGAGGGAACGATCTCGCGCATCGGCAGCGGCGGCCGGATCGGGCCGCCCAGGCGCCCGGAACCGCACGCTGTAGGCCGGCTCGCACTCGCTTACGGAGATGGCGCGCTCTGGATCGGCTCGCAGGACAACCGGTTGACGCGATTCGACCCGGGACGCGGACGAGCCGTCGCGGTCATCCGCGGCCCTCGTACTCCCCAGGCCCTCACGTTCGCCGATGGCGCCGTCTGGGTGGCGCAGGCGACCTCGGTCTCCATCCTGCGCGTCGACGCCCACAACCACCGCATCGGGAAACCCATCCCGATTGGTGGAGTACCCTCGGCGATCGTCTCCGCTGCGGGTTCGGTATGGGCTCTCGCTCCCGCTGAGGGGAAGCTTTGGCAGATCGATCCGAAGCGGGGCTCCGTGACCGGAAGCATCTCGGTCCCCGGCGCCTCACTGCTGGCCGCAGCAGGCTCCACTCTGTGGGTCGCCGACGCACCCGACGGCACAGTCACCCGCGTTCTCCCGCGCCCAGATAAGACCGTTCCCCTTTCGCGTCCGCTGGCTTCGCTCGCCGGCGGACCGACAGGGATCATCGTGACCACCCGCTGACACGCAGTACCCAAGCTGCGGCTAGCAAGAGAGAACGCTCGCCTGGGCCGGTGTGTCCTCTCGCCCGAAGCGGACTAGCGGAGCGCAAACCAGACACTTCCGGGCAGAGGTGGGAGGGCGGATTGGACGGTCCTGAAGAAGAGGCGGCGGAACAGTCGGTGACGCCCATCGCACCGGAGGAGACGCCATGATTGGGACGCGATCGTCTCGCTGCACGTAGCGACGGGAGCAGCGATGGGAGCCGTCGTTCGTTCGCGACCCCTTGCGTTGCTTCTCGGCCCTCCGCTCCATGTCGCCGTCGATCGCGTCCCGCACGAGGGCATACCGAAAAGGCGCCCTCGAGGTCGCTAGCGGTGTCGCCACGCTGGGGTTAATCGCCGCGCGCCGCGGCATGTTCGACCCAGCGTGCTCGGCGGGTCAGCCGCGTCAATGCCCGATCTCGAGTCCCTCGCCTGGCTGCGTGTGCGGGGGGAGAAGATCTTCCACCGCGGAGGAGGTCGTCACAGTGCCGGGATCGGTCGAGGCGCAGCTCCTGGTCGCGGCCGCGCTCTTGGGTCTCGCGCTCGCGAGTCGCGTGACCGGGTGAAGGCAGGCATCTTCGTCCCGTACTTGCGTTCGCTCGCCGGCAGCGACGTCGGCCGACCCCGATGCTGGGCGATCGAGTGAAGTCGCCCGATCCCGCCGGAGAGGACCCCCAAGGCGTCCCGCTCCCGCCGAGTGTCCAACGCGTCTTGGCCCTCGCTCAGCGCCTCATACGCGGAGCGAAACCGCGCTAGGGCTCCGCACGTTGATCTCGTGACGCGCAACGTCAACATCGGAGAAGGGGTCAACATGGAAAGGCTGCTCCGGTTTGGGCTGCTCGCCTCGTTTTTGGTGGGCATCGTCTTCGTCACCTCGGCGGCCGCGGCCCCGAGCCCTTGCACGCACGGAACTTCCTATATCGGGCCGGCCGTCCTGATTCACAACCGCCTGGTCAGGAGCCAGAGCGATCTCGTCCCACACATCGAAGGCTGCCTTCCGCACTGAGCCCGCCGGGCTGTGAAAACCTCACGTGGTAGCTGCGTCTCCCAATGCAACACTCTTGTAAAGCCCGGTACTCATGGACTTCCGCGAACACGTCGTCCGGTGTAAACGGAGTACAGGCAGGTCAATCTTGACAATGGAGCTGCGGCGATGGAAAGCACCGTTCAACCTGTAGAGCAGCACGCAGTTTTTGCGTGCGGATCGTGTGAGCACGAGTTCGCTGGCCCTTTACCGCCCATGGACGAAGAGCTGCCCAAGTGTCCGGAGTGTGCCGGGACTATTCGCGTGCAGTGCGCCTCAGTGGTGTTTTTTAGTCGATAGGCCTTCCTGCGTTCGCTGGAGAGTGCGGGAGATCAAGCGCTTGATGTGGGGGCCCGGAACTTCCGCCACCTAGCCCGGTAGGGGTCGCTCGGCCTCCGAGGGTCACAGTAGGTGGTCGCTCGCCTGGGCCAGTGTTCCGGAATCACCCCCGAAGCCGGCGGAGGAACTCTTGGCGCTCGGCCGCCTCAGTCCGGCCCGAGATCAACGTGGGCGAGGCCGGTTCCTCGTTCGTTCCGATTTTGACGAAGCGCCCCTCGCCGACGATGAGCGGGGTGTTTCGAAAGTGTTGCGGGGGGCCGGAGCTCGACCCCCCTCAACGACGTCGTGCGGTCTTACGGGGTTACCTGGCTGATGTGGGTTGACCAGTTGCTGAGCGCTCCGCGGGTGCCGCCGCAGGTTGGGTCGGCGAAGTAGGTCGTGTAGTCACACGTCTGCTCGACGTCCTCCGACGCGATCCAGACCGAGTTGCCCATCACGCCGGCGGCTCCGTAGTCGCCCCAGCGCGGGCGACCTGCGCCGAACCGGACGTACTGCGTGAACCCGTCCCAGGCGCCCACGCCAGCCTGGGCGACGTGGACGGCGCCTGCGCCTACCTGGGCGTCGATCCCTGTGTACGCGGCACTCGGGTAGTCGTTGTCACCAGTAAGGGTGAACGCCATCACGCCACGTCCGCTCGGAAGGACGCCGATCGCCGGGTATGTGTAGTCGGTGTTTGAGGCGCCGAGCTGCCCCTGCACGACCACCGACCCGGAGTTCGGGTTGACGACGTAGTAAGCGATGCCCGCACGGTTATTGCCGGCGACGTTGACCTCGGTGTCGAGGGCGCCCCACAGCTTCCCATTCGCGTACATCACCTGCTGCATCCGCGAATCGTTCGCGTTGAGCGAGTGATTCTGGAACGTGGTGTTGTCGTGGGTGGCGATCCCCGCGACGGTCGTGTTACACGTCGGATGAACCGTGGTGTCCGCGATGCAGTCGCCCAGCGGGTGGTTGCCGGCGGGCTGCCGGGCCAGGCCAGGTACGGCGTACTCCTGCACGGGGATCTCTGTGATGGTGCCGTTGAGGTTCGGCGTCGCAGTGTTCAGCGATGCAGTATTAGTCAGCGACCACTGGAGGATGCTCTGGCTCGTGCCGTCCTCTGTAAACACGGCGCGCGAGCTCAGGAAATACTCGGTGCCGTTGTTGTCGGATGCGTAGTTGGTGCCAGCGGACTGGGCCGGCCACACAGTGAAGCCTGCCCCGTCAGGGCCGGCCCCGAGCGTGTCGAAATGCAAGAAGCTCGTCGCGGTGCCATTTGCGAGCGCCTGCTTCGAGATCGCGTAGATCTGCGAGCCGAAGAAACCCGGGGCTCCCGGCTGAAGCGAGAACTCGTTCGTGGTGAGATAGATCCCGTTGGCGTCCGAGCCGATGTGCGGGTAGTCGCCGAGGCACGCTCCGTGAACCAGCTGGTGGTTGATGATCTGGACGCACCCGTGGTCGGGGGTGCCGTCGGTTCCGTCGTCCTGCACCGGGATCTTGTAGATCGACCAGGTCCCGGTCGGGTCGCCGGTGTCGCTCACCGCGATGTCGAGATGGTCCGTCTGGGCGATTGTGGCCGTCTTGCCGACGCGGTCGAGGGTCAGCACGACCATGAAGAACCGGTTCACACTGGCGTCGTAGATGCACGACGGATCGGTGATCTCAGGCCCGTCCCCGGTTCCTCCGGTGCGGTCGATTGCCGCCGGATATCCGTAGAACGTGTTGAGGTCGACCGCGTGTCCGCCATTGAGCAGCGCGTTGCCACCGGTGTCGTAGACCTGAACCACGTCATTTACGGCCTCAACGACGAATCCGTTCCCCGTGCAGAGCCCCTGATCGGGAGGCTCGACGGAGAACTGATTCCCATTGTTCGCGAAGCGCTGGTCGTGGAAGTTCAGACCTTGCCAGTTCGCACCGAGCCCGGGATTCGATTTCGCCCTGGCGCTGGGCTTGATCGGGAGTCCGTTTCCTCTTACAGCGCCCGGCAGCGAGCGGTTCGTTCCCGGCGTGTTCTCGTCCCCGCCGCCGTTGGCCGCGTCGGCATCGGAGAGAGTCGCCGGATCGAGTTCGTCAGGCAAGCCTGTCTGGACGCTAGACGCGGGCGCCGACCCAGTCAGCGTTGCTGTGCCCCCGCTGAGCAGCTGACCCTGCACAGGGTTCGGCAGCGACGTCGGCTTCGTCGCCGCCTTTGGATCTGAAGCGGTGGCTGCAACAACCGCAAGGACGGCTAGAGCCACAAGGACACCAAGTGACGCTCTACGCACGAGAGACCTCCCCCTATGTTGTGTTCCCGGTCCCAGACCCCGCCGCATTGAGCCCCAACGGTCGGACCATAACAAGTCGTCGACGGCCAAAGTCAGCGGGCCGCTCCCGCTCGCAGACGCGCCAAGGAAACTGCTCTGGGCGTCCAGCCGACGTTCGAGGCGGGCGCGCTCGCCTGTCTGAACCAGGTGGGCTCTGCTGACGGGCGGCTCGTTAGCGGGCGATGCGTCTGGTTGCGGCCGAGGTCGCCCTCTGTCTCCCGGCGGCGTTGACCGCTGTGACGCGAAGGCGGAGCCGGTGTCTCGCGTCCTTGCGTGTTATCCGGTAAGTGGTCTGCGTCGCCTTCTTGATCGGGACGCAGTTGTTGCCGTGCGCGGCGCAACGGAGCCAGGAGTACTGGTAGGTCGTGGGGGGTCCGCTCCACACGCCATGAGTTCCTGTCAGTCGCTTGCCGACTTTCGCCCTACCGGAGATCCGGGGCACGCTCGTGGTGTGGGGCGTGGCGACGACCAGGGTGCTCGCCGCAGAGGTCGAGCTCGTGGTCCCCGCGGCGTTGGTTGCTGAGACGACGGCCTTGAGGACGTGGCCGGCATCGTCTCCGACGAGCGGGTAGGTGCTTGCCGTTGCGGCCGGGATCGCAGCACAGGCGCCGCCGTCGGCGGCGCAGCGCAGCCACTGGTAGGTGAAGCTCGCAGCCGTGTTCCAGGTGCCGTTGGTCGTGGAGAAGCTCTTCCCTACCGTCGCGATGCCTGAGACGACGGGCGCGCCTGTCGCCGCCGGCACCGGGGCGACGACCGCGGTGCTAGCCGACGCGGCGTAAGGCGACGCGCCGTTGGCGTTCGTGGCGCTCACGGTTGAGCGCACGGTGTTCCCGCCGTCTGCGCTCGTCAGGGTGTAGCTGGCCGCGGTGGCGCCGGGGATGTTCGCGCAACCCGTGCCGGCCGACGAGCAGCGCTGCCACTTGTAGGAGAAGCCCGTCGGCGATCCGTTCCAGGACCCCGTCGTCGAAGTCAACGTCTGGTTCACGGCGGCCGTTCCGGTGAGCACCGGCCTCACGGTATTGCCCGCAGTCGGGAGCCAATAGATCGCGTACGTCGTGTTGGTGTGCATCACGGGTCCGCCCTGGTAGACGAGTGGCCCGCTACCGGACGTGGCGGGTGAGGACGTTCCACCGAGCTTCTGCACGCAGCCGCTGTCCGCGTTGCTCCACTCTTCCTGCAGGTCGTAGTGGTTGCCGTTGACGATCTGGTTGTAGGCGTCGACTCCTGGCGTCCCGCCGAGCGGCGTGCCGAAGCCGAATGCACAGAGGTCACCGATCTCAGACCCATCTGCGGCTAGCCACGCGAAGTTCGAGGGATCTGTGAGCGGATCCGTGATCGCCTCGTTGTGCTCGTGGCTGATCGTGTTGATCGTCGTATCCGCGTTCAGATCGTTGGGGGCGCCCTGACTGAATGGGTCGAAGCAACCTCCGCTCGGACCCTCGTATGGCTCGTTGGCGTAGATCACGTCCTCGCTGCTCGCGTCGACGAAGTAGTTGTGGTATGCGCAGAAGAGGTTCGTCGAGCACTGGTTGTTGACGCCGTCGGCGCACGAGCCGACGCCGTCCGGGGTCATCAGGAAGAACATGTTGCTGCGGCCGCCGTGCCAGCCGTTCACAGTCAGCACATGCTGAATCTCGTCTTGAAGTTGCTGGTCGGTGAGACAAACCGGATCGACCGCGTCGTCGCAGCCGTTCGCCGGGAGCGAGTCGTGGCTGACGAACGAAGCCCCGAATATGGAGTCGTAGGCGGCCGCACCAGTTCCATCGGTGTACTGGGGGTCGGTTGAGTAGACGTTAGAGCCGCTCCCGCTCGCCGCGGCTACGTCCGTGAAGTACTGGTTGATTAAGCTCTGGTAGTTCGGGTCGAACGTGAGATTGGGCCTGGGAGAGCTGGGCGCGAAGCTCACCGCTTGAGTTGAGTGTGGGACGATGCCGGCTATCGATCCGTGCACGGGAACGGAGCCGCTCGCGCCGGAAGCAGCTCCGGGTATCACCAGAGCGGCCGCGAGTGCTGCCAGTGGCGCCTTCATGATCTCGAGCATCGCACGTGCTTCGGAGCAACCCAACCCTCGTACGGGTCAGTTGTGGACGGCCGTGTCTCGCCTGGCCAGTCTTCCGGAATGAGCCCTTAGTGGGCTACGGACAGCTGACCGTGTTCGAGGTGGTGGTGGTGATAGTTGTGCCGCCGTTTTTCGCCGCGATCTGGTACGCGGTGGACTGTCCGGAAGGAAGTGTGAACGGCACCTGGGCGCTCACCTTGGACGCCCCGAACGGGTAGCTGGCGAGGCCTCCGTACGGTGTGGGAACCCCGCCGAGCGACGGGTCGGCGGCGTAATCGAGTTCGGTGGCCTGGGCAGACTTCGAGTTCCAGCCAATCGTCAGGGTCCCCGAACACGTCGTCCCGGTCGCGGTAAGTACAACCTGTGCGCTCAACCCCTTCGGGATGTGCCCCTTCGCAAACGCCGGGGCAGCGAAGGCCGCCACCGCTCCGGATACAGCAAGGGCTGTCAGTAAACGCCGCATAGTGCGCCTCCTCATCTCGTGCGCGGTCAGCCTGGACCGAACGAACATCGCGCCTTCCGGATTTCTGTATCGGGGACATACCCCTGCAGAGTGATCCCTCCCAGAAGGGATTCGCGATCACAATCACTCGTTCGAGCCGACTCACGGCCAGGCTCGGCGCACGAGGGTGCGCCGACTCTGCCGCCCTGGGCCAGTGTTCCGGAATGACCCCTGAGGCGAACGGCTTCCTGCTGGCTTTCAGCCAGTACTGCGGTGCGGACGGAGGGCGAGGAGGCCGACTGCAAGTTCGACAGCGCCAACAGCAATCGCAACCGAGATCGCCCACTCAGGCGAAAAAGGGATTGCCTCGACGGCCGAGTACGGAGGCTGGCCCGGCGGAGTCACCAGCGGCCCGTTGTGGATGAAGTTCCCCTCTTGGTACGCGAGGTAGCCCGCCCGTCGCCTGGGCCAGTGTTCCGGAATGACCCCTGGAGTGCCGCCTCCGTTGACGCCCTGACGACCCCCATCATCATGAGCGTATGCAGGATCGAGGTTCCGGCTCGCGCTTTTCTTGGAGTTGGAGCGGCCTTCCCCTCACCAGCGGATGTGGCACGCCGTCGTTGCCTTCGTGGTTGGATTAGGCGTTGCGGCTTGGGCGGTCGTCGATTTGCACGGTTTCGTTGATGGACCGCGGCCGGTCGCGAGCTGGGCGATCCTGCTCGCGTGGCCCTTCGCGATGCCGTTCTTCGTGGTGCAGTTCATCCGGGCACGCCGGGAACTTCGCGGAGATCGGTCGAGCTAGTTAGAGCTCGCTAGGTCGAGGGCACTCGCCTGGGCCAGTGTTCCGGAATGATGCCTGAGATTGGGAGGGCGATCGCTGCGATCGCCCTCCGGTTGCTTCGGCTCAGGTCAGTGCTTTTGACCGAGCCTCTGTGCGATCGCCAAAGCAGCGTGATGCCGGGCCGGGGCGGCGCCTATTAGGGACGTGCAGCCAGTATCACCGGTGTTGAACGGGGTGACCACGAAGGGCGAGGTGCCCGCGGTGCCGAGGTCGAGGGCTGTAGTCGTGCTGGCGCCGAACTGGTAGCCGCTGCGTTGGCTGATGTCGATCGCCGATGGCAGCGAGCAGTGGACGTAGGCGAACGCCAGAGTGTTGAGGTCGGTCTCGTCTGTCTTCACCTTCTTCGTTAGCGACGCCACCTTCTTGCTCAGCGCGTTGAACTTCGCCACTGGGACGCCCCTCGACACCTGACTTGCCGACGAAGCGGCGACGTACATCGCCGCAGCGACTACCGCGACGCCTATGAGCATCAGAAACCGATTCACCGAAGCCCCTCCTGCTTTCACGACCCGCCGCCTCGGCAGGTCTTTTGGTCTTTGACACTAGAAGAACCGAAGTCCGAAGTGAAGACCAGCTTGCGGAGCCGGTCCGGCCTAACTACGAAGACTGCGAAGACCCGGTAGTCGCCGGGTCTTCGCGGAGGGACCGACGAAGCGTTAGGTCGTCGGCCAACCAGAACGTTACAACCTCTTCCCCGACGGACCAACGTCTTCAGCGCAACGGTGGCCCGCGGCTAGCGCAGCGTCTATCGCAGCGTCTATCGGCGCACGCTCGAAAGTAGCTTTGGCGAAAGACGGCCTCGGGAATCCCGCGGCTTCGGCGCCCGTTCTGAGTCTTCTTCGGCGTTCGTCTCGGGCGAGCTCGATCAGTCCTCTCAGCCACGCTACAGCCGGAGGCACGCCCCTGCTTAGGCCAAGACGCTGAATCTATGAGGCCCTCTGAGCCGAAGTTCACACGATCGGTCTGAAGCGAGTCAACGCCTCCTCGGGCTGACGTGGCTCGGCCTCCTCGGCACGCGCGGCGAGCAGCACCGCCCCGGCGATGACCGCCGCGAATGCCGCGACGCGAACCGCGCCGATGAATCCGGAGGGGAGTGGCTCGTGAAAGAGCACCATGCCGGCGGCGATCGGCAGCGCGTTCGTCAGCAGCGTCGAGAGGCCCGCCGTCGTTAGCGCGCCGCCACGCTGGAAGGCGGCTTGGAGGACGGCCGTTCCGGCTCCGTAGAAGACGATCAGGCAGGCGAGGAAGGCCGCGTTCTCGAGTCCACCGGAGACGGCCATCTTGGTCGCCACGTCCCCGGCGGCAAAAAGGATGCCGGAGGCGATGCCCCACGCCGGCGCCTGCCCGATCGGACGCCCCAGCAGCTTTATGCACAGGAACGCGCCCGCCGCCGATGCTCCGAGCCAGACCGCGACCCCGACGTACGTCGCCCCCTGCCCTTCGCCGTGGCTGGAGAGAAGTGAGACGCCGAGCAGTACGAGGCCGAGCACCGACACCCCAGCTCCGATCCGCTCGCGCGTGGTCAGCGCGACATGGGTGATCCGCGAGACCATGATGGCGAGGATCCCAATGCCTCCCGCGGCGGCCGCCTGCACGAGCGCGAGCGGGGCGAGCGCAAGCGCGACGACGTAGAGGACGAAGCCGGCCACCTGGATGCCGGAGCCGATGAGCCACCGCGGCTCCACGAGCAATGAGCGGACGGAGGCGATCGGTCTGCGAAGCGAGAGCGGGGGTAGCCTCGCAGCGACTGCGTGCTGGAACAGATACCCGAGGTCGAGGGCGCAGGCCGAGATGATCGTGAGCACGAGTGCGAGCGCGATTTGCACTTTGTGACAGTCCTCCTACGCCGGTCTCGACCGGACGATATGCGCCTGAGGGGCGATGTCGATGCCGCAGTGACGTGTGCCAGATTCTCGACGAGACTGCGCATGCTTGGGAATGACCTCAGCCAGCGTCCCGCCCATAGCCGGCGCATCCTGCGGCTGATTGCGCTCGAGCGCATCGTTCGCGGGGTGCTCCTCCTCGGGGCCGGTCCGCGACGTATAAAGGGTCGGATGGATGGCGCTAGATCGGCGCAGTCGTTTCCGCCGCGTCCTGGGTTGTCGGGTCTGGTCACGGCGGGCAAGCGGCATGCACGACGGCACTGGATCCTGCTGGCCGGGATGGTGGTTGTGGTTCTGCTCACCGCAGGCGGCGTCGGTGCTTGGCTCGGGCTGCGCTCGACGTCGCACTTCGGAGCGACTCGGCCGTTGCGAAGGGCCTTCGCTAAGGGTGACGCAACCGTGGCTGGGGGACGTCCCTCGTGGGGTCTTGGCGCCACGGACGAGCTGAAGTTCATCCCGTCCGCGCCGTTCATGATGGGGACTGAGTTGACGAACGAGGCCGCCCAGCCCGTGACGCTTGTCGCTGTGCGGACCGTCTTCCCGCGCGACTCAGTGATTCGACAACTCAGTGTCGCGTACGAAGCAGGCCCCTTTTGTGAGCCGGGTATGGGTGGCGGACGGTGTGGCCCTCGTGAAGGCGGCCGCAACGGGACTCTTGGACCGAGCCCGCTTCAGGTCGCGCCCGGGAACTCCGCGATCGTCCAGCTGAACTTCCGATTCCTAGGCTGCCCCCAGGCCAGCAACGCCTCATTGCAGAACGTGAGCCGGATCGCGCTGACGTATCGAGAGCCCAACGGAACGATCATCCACCAGCGCGTCGGACTGGCAAGCTCGACACTGGCGATCGACCCGGTCCACCCCTGCTCCAGCTAACAAGGCCGCCGGTCTGGGCCAGTGTTCCGGGATGACCCTGAGGGATGTGACGGTTGTCGTGGCGAGGTGGCCGTCCTAGAGCTGGGGCGTGAGGCGTCGCTCGGTCGTTTTCTTGCTTTGTCTTTGCGCTCTGGGTGGGCTGGTGTCTTTCTCTTCGTCTGCGTCGGGGGCTGGGGGCGAGGCAGAGTTCGTGGCCTTCAGGGACTCGGGGGCTTGCGGTGGGTACGTCTTCGAGACGCTGACGGGCGAGGTGACCGATTGTCGGGTTGTTCCGGCCCTTTACCAGGACGGCGCGTTTTCGGTCGCCGCGGACGGGTCGATAGTCACGAATGGTGAAGGCGATACGTATGGGCCGGTAACGCTGATCCGTCCCGACGGCCAGGTCGTGGTGCTCGACTCCGATCCCAACGACTTCGATCCGTCGCTAAGCCCGGACGGCTCGAGAGTGGTCTTTGCCCGCCGCGTTCCTGAGGACTATGTGGGCGCGTGGCCGTCGAACCTGTTCGTTGTCAATACGGACGGTTCGGGCCTGAAGGCGGTTGCCTCGGGCGGCGGCAGCACGCTGTCCGTGCCGACGTTCTCGCCGGACGGCAGCACGATCGCCTATTCCTGCGAGCCGTCGTTCGTTACGGGGCTGCCGGGTTTCAGTGTGGGTTGCGGGCCGCTGCCGGATGGAAGTTTTCGCGCGTTCGCCACGCTGTTGGTGAACGCTGACGGCAGCGACAAGCGTGTGATCCTGCTCAACCAGGCGACCCAGTCTCTTTCCTGGTCTGCGGATGGGAAGTGGATCGCCACCGAAAGCGTCGCGCCGTGCGCCTGTTCCGACGGGAGTCCAATGAATACCGAGGTCTTCGTCTACCGCACAGACGGAAGCGATCTCTTCAACGGCGGTAACCCAAGCCAGAACGTCGATCCCGACCTGAGCCGCCAGGTCACGCACGAAACCGATATGACGAACCGACAGGAGCTCGCTCTTTCTGACGACGGATTTCAGTGGGGCAAAGTCATCCCGTCGGTCGCCGGAGCCGGACCATCGCTTTTCGTGAACGTGATGCGAGTACCCGTTCCCAGCGTGCGCTCGCTCAGCTACCGAGCCGCGAAGGTCCGACTCCAAGGCGCGAACCTAAGGGTAGGCACGATCCGTCGAGAGTATTCGTCTCGGATTCCGCGGAACCATGTCCTTGGCCCGTACCCACGCGGCGGCGGTTACGCCCACCGCACCGCCCGACAAGCGCCGGGCGTGACCCTCACCCTCAGTCGCGGCCGCCGCAAGTAGCGACCACCTCGCCTGGGCCAGTGTTCCGGAATGACCCTGAGGACTCAGTCGGACTCAGCCATGCAGGGTGGGCCGGTAGGTGAACTCTTGGATGTTGCCGTCGAGCGTTCGACTCTCGAGCAGTTCGAGGTCGAAGTCGGCCGCACCCTGGAAGATCGCATCCGATCCGTTCTGGCCGGTGATCACGGGGAAGAGAGTCACCTGGACGCGGTCGACCAGGCCGGCGGCCATGAGCGCCCGATTCATCGACAGGCTCCCGTGCGAGCGCAACGGCACCTGGGACTCCTCCTTAAGCCGGGCGACGACATCGACGGCGTCACCGCTCACCACGGTCGCGTCCACCCAGGCAAGTGGTCCTTCCAGCGTGGTCGACACCACGATCGCCGGCATGTTCACCATTCGTGTGACCCACGGGTCCCTCACCTCGGACTCCTCGGTACTCGAGGCCAGCATTTGTGCAAAGAGCCGATAGGTTTTGGCTCCGAAGACCATTCGCTGTTCCTCGCTGTACAAGGAGAGGCGGCGGTCGAGCAGTTCAGGGCCCTGCTTGCCCCAGTAACCGCCCCAGTCGCCGCCGCTGACGGAGCCGAAGCCATCGAGGCTGGAAAAGACGTCGAAGGTGTAGGTCGTGGCCATGGTTCCCTCCTCGAGAGCGCTGCTCGGTCCGGGATACAGACTGAAACCCCCGGCAAGACTCATCGTGGCAGCCATATCTTTTAGTGGGCGCCGCTAGCGAAAGGCCGGCATCTGCGCGGCCACCCTGCGCGGGTTGGCAGGTCAGCACGATCGAACCACGGGGTGGCTTTGCTGGAAGTTTTCGGCCTTGACAACCGCGGTCGAGTGATCGGGACCCTGGTGACAAAGGGCGGCGTCCACCACAGCGATCGGGGCGTACCTCGCGGCCTGAAGGCTCGCTTTCAGATCGCCCGGGCACTCGCGCGACTGGTGATTATGGGGCGACGGGCCGTAGTCAAGTCGCGCACCCAGGGGTCTTGAGGCGCACGACTCGGGGACCCATCGCCCCAACCTCGAGCGTCACAGCGGCCACGTGAAGCCGCATCGGTAGTAGCTACCCGGCTGGGGTACCGGGGGCACGTCGGCGCTACCGACCGAGGGAGGACGAACACCGCGCGCTACGGTGACCGAACAGGCAAGCAACGTTCCGCTCGGGAGTTGCTCTGTCGCGGTGATCGTGCTGGTGTCGGCCGGTCTTGATCTCCGCAAAGCTCGCGGATACTCCGAGACCAATCGACGAGCGAGGACAACGAGTCCGGGACGCGGCGGGCTGCAGCGACCGACGGCAGATTCGCCGCTGAGTCCGACGGACAGCGCTACTCGCGTGATGGGGTGCGAGCACCGCTGGCACGAGGAAACGATTACGGTGCCGCAGATCCGCAACCCGGCGAGCTGGGATGCGACCCAGCCGGTGGTCGAGGTCTACCTCGAGGCAACAGCGAGAGACGCTGGCCGGGGACGCCGGCATGACCCTGAAGACGGGGCACGGCTTCGCCAAGAAGATCCGCTTCCAGCGGGGCTGATGCGAAGGCCGAAGGGCTCGTCGGCCTGGGTCGCTGACCCGGTTCCGCAATGTCGAGGGCGCGCTCGCCGCGCGCCCTCGACATTGCTCCGGCTACACGGCCGCCGGCTGCGCCGCCGTGTCCAACTCGACCGACTTCGAAGGCTCGAGCGTCAGATTGCCGATGAGGTTCAGCGGCTTGTCGGTTCTCACGAAGTCCGCGGGGGCGTACGAGTTCGGAGGCCATTCGTCCATGCTGAGGATTCCCATGTGCATGTACGAGTCGGCT
>Ga0070717_10001648_pt1 | contig 15520 bp, 7 predicted proteins | sample LARL113metaG_FD_71366 | JGI IMG/M metagenome (GOLD analysis project Ga0070717, IMG submission 71366) | Corn, switchgrass and miscanthus rhizosphere microbial communities from Kellogg Biological Station, Michigan, USA - LAR L11-3 metaG | ecosystem: Host-associated > Plants > Roots > Rhizosphere ... | reverse complement strand
GATCACCGGCTGGTACTTCTGGATCGGTGGCGTGATGCCCATGCCCACCGTGTCCAGCTCAACACGCTCTTCCGCAATCTCGCTGATGTACGAGTCAGGCTTGAGCTCATCGCGCACGAAGGCATAGATGTGCTCGAACTCGTCGATATTGAAAGTGGAGATCACCGTATGCACGCCCAGGGTGAAATTCTTGTAGCGTCCTTTCAAGGCTTTCAGGCCGGCATAGGTGCGCATGGCACGTTCGAAATTGCCCTTGACGCCGCGCACGATGTCATGTTTTTCACCCACCCCATCTAAGGACAGGTTGACAATCACATCGCTCGTCGGAGCGGCTTGCAAGACGCGCTCGATGCGTTCAGGGATAATCTTATCTTGAATGCCATTGGTGGGAATATTGATGATGCCTGGGCGGCAATGGCGATAGGCAGCTTCGACCATTTCGGGCAGGTCTTTGCGCAAGGTGGGTTCGCCCCCACTAAAGGTGAACCAGTAGGCATCCCTCCCAATGGACGCAAAGGTCTTATCATACTCTTCAAGTGTAAAGTCATCGTTAGGCCGCTGCCACACATTACAGGTTTTACAGCGCGAGTTGCAGCGATAACTCACGCTAATCGTGAGGTTCATCGGCAGAGCAAAGGGCTTGCCAAGGGCATAGGACGCCTGCAACTTCGCAATTTTCGGTAGAACTTCAAGCATGTCTCTTTTCCTCTCGTTCAACAACATGTAGCACGAAGTCCCCGGACTTGAGTCCTGGGGAGGAAGCGCTACCAGTAGCGTTCTCCATTTCCGGTTTTCCTCCACTCTGAAAGAATAGCCAGGTGTAGGCTTAGGCACTTCTCCTCGGAGAAGAGAGACGGTTCGCCTACAGGTTCTTTTCCAACTGAACGGAGCGGGTTCCAGGCAAGAACGCCGTGCCTGGGTAAAACGTTCTCGGTCGATCACAACGCTCCCAGCACGCTCATCAAACAATCCTCCACCCTCTGGATGCATTATCTAAATACTGCTGCTTGTAGTACCACGCGGCTGTCAGCTTCATACCCTCTTCCAGCGCGACTGCAGGCGCGTAGCCCAGCTCGGCTGTGGCCCGGCTGATATCGTAGAGGCGGCTATGCGTCAGAAATTGGACGCGGCTGCGCGTGAGTGGAGCACGCTCACCTTTCATGCCTGGTATGAGGGCAAAGAGATCCGAGGCGAGATTGGCGAGCCAGAGCGGCATGCTGCCTGCTGGCAGTTCCCTGCCCAGTGCATGCGCGATGGCGCTCCCAAGCTCGCGCACGGTCACGGGAAGCTCTCCAGCAATGTTATAGCTGCGACCAGCTGCCTGTGGGCGTTCGGCACAGAGTAGCAGAGCCGCTACCAGGTCGTCTATGTACACCGGGTGCAGGAAGGCTTTTCCGCCAGCAATGACGCGAAACAGGCCCTTTTTAATCGACACAAAGAGTCCCAGCAGGTGCAGGTCACCCGGTCCATAGACCAGCCCTGGCCGGACCACAGTTACTGGTAGACCTTGTTCCTGATAAGCTTGGAGTGCGAGCTGTTCCCCCTCCAGTTTGGTGGCTTCGTACGGATTGGTCGGAGCAAAAGATGCATCCTCAGCGGCGGGCGTCTCGCCCGTGACGCCATAGACGCCGGTGGTGCTGACATGCACGATGCGCCGTAACTGTGTTTGTCCCTGGCACGCTCTCAGCAGGACACGCGTGCCTTCCACGTGCGTCTGCCGATACAGTGCTGCCGGGATGCTGGGATGATACAAATGCCCCGCGAGATGGTAGATCGTGGTTGCACCATCAACTGCCCGTTGGACTTGCCCCGCATCGGTGATCTCTCCTGGACTGATCGTGACGGCCTCACCGAAGTGCTGGCGTGCTTTGTGTTCGTCCCGTGCGAGGATGCGCACCGCTTGCTGCCGGTTGAGCAGTGCGGTCACCAGCGCGCTACCCAGGAAGCCGGTAGCGCCTGTTACTACTGCCGTCATGCCCCCCCCCTCGTTCCTGAATAGCCCTTGACGCTGATGGCATGCTCCGGGCAGGCCTCGTAACAGAGCAGGCAGCGCTGGCAGGTCTGAGCGTTCACTTGCAGCGTTTTCAGATCAATTACCCCCGGCAACGGGCAGGTTTCAACACAGATGCCACAGCGCGTACAGCTCGCCTCGTTGATCTGTGGTCGGGTGCCGACTAATCCCGTGCTGTACAGCGTGGTGCACAAATGCTTGCCACGCTCGGCCATCCAGCTATAGGGATAATCCAGGGGGTACATCAGCCAGAAGATGAAGCGGTAAAGCGGCTTGTGCTCGGGAAGGCGAAACTGTTTGATCACTCCGGCATCTTCCCCAACCGGCGTCCACGAGGGCCGACCCAGTTGCTCCAGGGCTAGCCTCAGGTGCGCAATAGCGCCTGGCTTGACGCCGACGAGCTGGCAGCAGACAAGATCAACGGCCAGGCTATTTCGCCCGGCCACCAGTACCTGCAGGTCGGCTTGCTCGCCATAGAGCGGCCCCTCACCATCTTGCCCCACGCTGCCATCGACGATGGTCAGATCGGGCTTGATACCGCGATTCATATCGACGATGCATTGGTCGATACCGAGGGTATGCATAGCGCGCCGGTCGGGGCGGGGCAGAAGACCCATCGGGTTTTTCATGCCCAGCGTCATCGTCGAGACGACATGGGTTTTAAGCACCGGCAGATTAATCAAGCAGGCGTCTTGCAGGAAGTGCGGGATGCGGAAGCGGCGCAAGCGCTTTGCACCCGTAGGCCGCAGTTCGATCCAGTCCTGTTCGCCGCCCTCCGGATCAACCCGCACGATGCGGATGCCATTGTCCGCGCAGAATTTCTCTACTCCCAGGATCGCATAGGTAGCCTCGCGGTCAAACTCGGTGCCGGGGCTTTCACAGAGCACCGGCTCCGCGCCGCAGGCCCGTACTTCTTCCGCGACCGCTTTGAGCAGGGCAAAGCTGGTGGTAGATCCTGTCCTGGCAGGCCTGCCGGCCACGAAGTTGGGCTTGAGCACCGCCATCTTGGCTCCCCGCATGACGGAGGCCATACCGCCTATCTGTGCGATGATGCGATGGGCGGCAGCTTCGATGTCGTCGAAGGTGCGGGTGATCGCGATGGTATCGAGATCGGGTCGTGTTGCCAGCATAGTCTTTCCTTCCAGGCACTAGAGATGCCATTAAAGTATGGTTTGTACCCCTGGTGGGGATTTCATCATAGATATGGATTCACCGGCATGCTCACTCCACACCCAGTAGTAACCATAGCCATAAGCATTGTGAATAGGAATTCTGGCAAGAAGGTCGTAATGTTTACTTGCGACCAGGCTTTGATTGATTTGCATCGCCAGAGGAGTGTGATAGCCATAACTCAATTCAATCAAATCGAAGTATCCTTCTTGAATCGCGGCTTTGTAGGCAGCTTCTCCTGAAAGATCATGGTTGTCTTTATCCGTATAGACGAAATAGTCCAGGCTACTCCACTGCCAGATGTCGGTCTCGTTCTTCAAGTAATAGCGCAAAACATCGAAATCTTCTGCCAGGTAGTGACCAATCCCTAGCTGTACCCTTGGGCGCAAGAGCGTCGTGAGCTGGGTGCTAGAGGGCCAGCCCTCATAGAGATTTCGCGATTGCTGGAGACCCAGCGGGAAGGTCAGCAGGCAGAGGGCCAGCGCAGTGAACCAGGAAAGACGAACGGAGCGCTTCTGCCACAAGCCGGCGAGGGAGGCAATGACAAAGCCCGCCAGAGGAGCAAGAAAGAACATACTGAAGGCAAGATGCTTGTCCAGCGAGACCAGCTCTCCCTTGTAGGTGTGATAGAGCGGGACCAGCAGGGCTGAGCCGAAGAGCAGCAGTCCGGTGGGAAGCCGCTTCTTGCCACAGAGAAGCAGGCCCAGGAAACCGAGTCCGAAGAAGATACCTTCCATCGCCACAATGTGCTGCATGACCTGGATTGGCATAGCCTCATTCATGCTGACGCGATTGGTGGTCGTAAAGCTCAGACCGGTGAGCACCTGCTTATCCAGATTGACAAAGACGATGAAGCCTGAGACCACCAAGGAAAAGAGCGCAATCCCCAGGCGCACGAGCATTTCCTCCAATCCCCTGTGTTTCCAGCTCCACCAGGCAAGAAGTGCCAACACGGTCGGCACGAACAGCAGTCCAGCGTACTTGGCGGCGACCGCCAGCACCAGCAGAGGACCCAGCACCAGAAGCGACTGGGCTGAAGCCGCCTTACTGGCCCGTAAGGAGAGCATCACCGCCAGAGCCAGTAAACATAAACAGAAGGCATCGTAGGTAGCCAGGCGCCCAAGAAACAACACTGACCCTGCGCAAGCAAAGAGGAAGGCCGCGATCAGTGCGCTCTTGCGATCAAAAAACTGGATCGTCATGAAATAGACACAGGTCGTCACGATCAGCACACACAGCAAGCTAAACAGGCGTGCCGCTTCCAGTCCTCCCAGGAAGTCCAGAACGCCTCCAATGACCGGGTAAAAGGAGGGATAGCCAGAAAAGTAGAGGCCATAGGGTTCCAGATACGTTGTCTTGCCCATCCAACTCAGAAAAATCTCTCGTCCGGCGAGCAGGTAGAGAGCTTCGTCCTGGAAGGCTGTGTTACGCAGAGCAAGAAGGGAGGTGATGGCTTGAACGAGCAGGATGAGTGGCACCGGCAGCCGCAATAGCACGCTATAGAAGCCAGAGTAGCTGGCTGTACTTTTTTTTGTCGTCTTCGGAGAACTCTCGATCAAACGTATAGACTCCTTTGTTTAGCCACCACCGCCACATTTGGACATGCAGTTGTGATACGCGCATATTCTCATTGTACTTCGATCGTAACATGGGTCTGTGCTAATCGGATATTCAGACAGGTAAAGAAGTAGTGATGGTCGCAGGAGAAGGTGCATAGAAATAACCTGTCGCTACGCTTCCTCGTAGATGGTGCAGGTTAAACCTTGACCTGCGACAGGCTCGTAAAATTACCATGCCCTGCCACTGCTGCACTACGCCAGATATAGAAATGGCCTGTACCAAACGAATTCTGGAAGAGTACCCTGGCGATCAGATCATAATTCCTGCTCACTGCCATCTGCTGCGCGATGAAAAGCGCTTCGGCTGGCTGGTAGTTAAAACTGAGTTCGACGAGGGCGAAATAGCGATCTTTGATCGCCTGCGTCAGGGCAGGATCGCCAAGGAGCTGCTGGTGAGCAGCATTGACATAATAGAAGTAGAGTACGCCATTCCATTGCCAGGGCTCAGTGATATCCTGCGCATCGTAGCGGGCAACTTCAATATCTTCGACGAGAAATCGTCCACTGCCGTCGCGCATTTGGGTGTGCAGTACATAGCTCAAGTCCGAGGTGTTGGCCCAACTCGCATAGATCGTCTGGGACTGCTGCAAGCCCAGGATAAAGACGACCAGCACGACAGAGAATCCTGCCACCCAGTAGCGTCCATTGGCATGAGAGAACGTTCGCTGCACGTAGCCTGAGAGCCAGGCGAGGGCACAGCCGGCCAGTGGCATGGCGAAGAAGAGACCGAAGGCCAGGTGTTTGTCTAACGAGACAGCTTCTAGTTTGTAGATGTGATAGGCAGGCATGAGCCATGATGAAGCAAACAGGAGCAAAGCGATCAGGCGAAAGCGTTGATAGTGCAAGAAAACAAGCACTAATCCCAATAACGCAGCCGCGTAGACGATGCCGCCCATTTGCAGCACGTGCATAAACAATTCTTGGGGCGACTTCTGGATCAAAGCGACACGGTTGGTTGTAGAGCCAGCGATGGCATGAAAGGCCGCTTTATCTATGAAGTGGTAGGCCACAACAAGGCTAATAACGAGTGTGACTATGGCCATGGCGAGGCGTAGGAGCATACGCCACCAGCCCAGGAAGGCAAGACTACAGAAGACCAGGATACCCAGCACCGGAAGAGTGAAGAGCATCGCGGCATATTTGGCCAAAACTGAGAGAACGAGCAATGGTCCCATCATGAGCGCCAGCCAGGGATGGCGACTGGTACCCGCCTGATAGGCACAGGCTGTTGCCAGCACTATCAGGAAGAGGCACAGGGCATCAAATGTAGCCAGGCGACCGACGAATAAGACTGTTCCCAAAGAGGCATAGGTGGCCGAGGCGAGGATTGCAGCAAGACGCTGAAAGAACTTCTGGGTGCTATAGTAGATGATGGCATTCACGCCCATCATACAGAGGAGACTGAAGCTGCGCGCAAGTTCCAGCCCACCGACCATATCCAGGACACCGCCAATCACTGGATAAGCACCGGGATAGCCCGAGAAATAAAATGCATAATGATCAAGAGGAACAGGACCGCCCATCCAGTAACGGAAAATTTGCCGTCCGGCATAGAGGTAGAGAGCCTCATCTTGAAAGGCTGTATTGTGTAACGTTGCAACGGAGATGATGGCTTGCATAGCCAGGATGAGGATGAGCGGCAAGCATGATGGGATCGCGCTGGCTTGCACTTGTTTTCTGATGATACGCTTGATTGCAGATTTCTGTATGGGGGGTGTTGCCAGCATAGTCTTTCCTTCCTACACGTCAATGCTTACGCCACACCCAGAAGTGGCCGGTCCCATAAGAGTCCCGAAAAGTGATGACATCGATGAGATCGTATTTCTTGCTTTGCTCGATGGCGTGGGAAATGAGAAGGGCAGTCTGGATGTCATATCCATAATTCAACTGGATCAGGTCGAAGTAGCCATCGTTAATGGCCTTAACATAGGCTTCATTGCCAGCGTAGTAGTGCCCCTGCTTATCTGTATATGCAAAAAAGTCGAGGCCGGTCCATTGCCAGGTATATGAAACGTCCCGTAAGTTATATTGCGATACCTCATATTGTTCCGCCAGGTAGCGACCACTGCCGGGACGCACCTGGGTTTTAAACACATACGCAAGGTCGGTTGTGGATGGCCAGCTCGAGTACAAATTCTGCGCTTCTCCTGTCCCGACCAGGAACAGCATCAGGCAGATCGCCACGCCGGATAACCAGTAGCGCCCGGGCGAGAACGCCCGTCGGAAGCCGGAGAGAGACGCCAACGCATAACCTGCCACAGGCATCACAAAGAACATACTGTACCCCAGGTGCTTATCCAGAGAGATCAGCTCGGCTTTGTAGATGTGATAGGCGGGTACGAGCAGTGCCGAACCAAGGAATAGCAGCGCAATCAACAGCTGCTTTTTGCGCGCAAAGACAAGGCCAGCCAGCCCCACTGCATACGATACACCGACCATCTCGACAACATGCTCGGCCAACGCCAGGCGTGAATACACCCCAGCGACGATACGATTGGTCGTTGAATTCACGAGCGCATGAAGCATACTTGGATCAAAATGGAGCACGACCTTAGCCGCCAGCGTTCCAGCCACGCCTAGGGACAGCACTCCCAGCGTGCCACGCACCAGCATGCTTATCCATCCCCGCCTGAGCAAGGTACACAACGCGAGGATGGCAAGAACTGCTGGGATAAACAGCAATGCCGCATATTTCGCACCAAACGCCAGCACCAGGAGTGGACCAATACCCAGAGCCCGCCAGGGCCGTTGTGCCTGGCCGGCATTCACGGCCAGGGCCGTCGCTACTGCCACCAGGCAGATGCAGAGGGGATCATAGGTCGCCAGGCGACTTAAAAAAAGCACCGGCCCTTGACACACAAAGAATAGAGCGGCAAAGACGGCGCCCTTCTGATTAAAAAGCTGCTTCGTCACATAATAGCCACAGGCCGTCACAATCAACATACAGACCAGGCTGAAGAACCGCACTAGCTCGAGTCCCCCCAACAAGTCGAGCGCGCCACCGATAATGGGGTAGACATACGGATAGCCTGAAAAATAGTAGCTATAGTTATCCAGCAATGGCAGCCCATGCAACCAGTGCTGCCAGATTTGCTCCCCGGCATAGATATACAGCGCCTCATCTTGAAAGGGGGTATTCCGTAAGAGTATCACGGAAATCAGGGCCTGAAAGACCAGAATCAGAGGCAATGACCAGCGCGACATCGTTACGCCAGTCAACAGGCGCTTGCGCGTTATTTTTTTCGTCTCAACCGGCTGCCGAGGTGATGGGGTCTCGATCACGATTTCATTCTTGCCTTTCGCATATGTTTATTTCGTACTACAAGCGCTCATAAAAGCGTGTCAGAGCTTTTGTATGCAGGCTGGCCACGATACTCTGCATGACTGCCAGCGAATCGGGATCAGATGCGAGAGACCAGCTCTCAATTTCCGCGCTGGTAGGATGCAGTCCAGGTCCACCTTCATGATAGAGCAGGGCATACACCTGCGGAATATCATCAACCGCCTGCCCAAGCTTTGTCAGCCACGCGGCCTTTTGCGCGGCTGGTCCGTCCGCGCTGGCCTCCACAAAGATCGGCTTCGTTGGATAGCGATTCGCCAGACCATGCAAGACCATCTCAGGATCGCCCCATGTTGTCCCAGGATAATTAACAAAACTTTGGAGGACGGCATCGATGGTTGACGCTGGCGGTGCATATGCCTGGTCATGGATAGGATCAGCCGGAGCCCAGACCCAGGCCACGTTGTTTGCTCCAACAGCACGAAAAATGGACTGCACATGCATCCAGGCCTTCGGTACATCCTGCGGAATACCACCATTGGCGACACCCGATGATAATGACCAGTTTTTATCGGCATGGAGCAAGACCGTCAGATAGACCGGTTTGCCATAATTGCGCAGATCCTCGGCCCAGCGCCTGATCTCCTGGTCATGGAGCCCATTAATCACCGCGGGCAAATTTGCATCGAGCGGGGGCTTTTGATGAGGGCCGAACACCCCGAATTGGAGAACGATCCAGGGGCGTGCATGCTGTGCCGCTAGCTGATCTGCCCAGGATTGATCAAACTGATCATGGATATCTTGCGTGCGTCCAATGATTGAAAACTGAGTGCCGAGATCGCGCTGCAACACCGGCGGCCGATTCTTCAACAACTGAACCGGAAGCGACACGCCGAAGTATGGCGCGGCTATCTTCTCCTGGCTGATCACAAACGGTGTGGACTTGCCACCCGCGAAAATCGGCAGGGATCCCAGAGCGTTACCCGCAAGGATGGGACCGGCTACCAACGCGGCCAATCCCAGGTTCCACACCGGATTCAGTCCGCGTTTGCGCTGCAATAACTTCGAAGGGTAGGGCTTGGCCTCATCAGCTGCCCCCGATTGCCGCACGGCCGCTTGAAAGCGTGTATCTTTCAAGTTCAGCCAGAGGAAACTCCCCAGCATCAGCATCGAGTAGACCACCCACAGCAGGCTGATGAAGAGAGACGTCTGTTCCTGACCTTTGACCTGGGTCGCCCAGAATAGACCGGCGACACAGAGCAACAAGAAGAGGAAGTACACCCACAAGTAGCTGAGCGAACGCTTCCCACCACGCTGTTTCGAGGTCACAGCAAAGCCGACTTTGCGTCGTAAGACGACGGAGAGCAGACTTGCAAGCAACACGGGAAAACTGCCAAAGCCGATGATGATACCGCGCAATCCGGTAATGTTACGCGCAGCATACCACAGCGCGGCAGCGCTGAGCAGACAGTACGGGATAAAATGCCAGAGATAGTCGCTCAAATATGTGCTGCGCACAGCCGGGATACCTGTAAAGATGAAGAGTATTGGGCTGACCAGATAGATCAGATCGCGCAGACCACACAGGTAATGCGTACAGGCCAGCAAGTACTGGACCCGTTGCCCAATGCGCAAGCCATGTTTCTTCGGGAGAAGGATTTCACGCCAATGGGTGCGAAACACGCCCAGCGTGCCGAGCGCCCAACGCCCCTGTTGCTTCAGGTATGATGGCACATCCAGCGGCCCCAGGCCCGTGGCGAGAATGTCTGTCAAATAGATACTCCGCCAGGATGGATGCAGGGCAATGGAGGCTGCGAAATCCTCAGTCACCGAATCTTGCGGCAAGCCACCGATCGTATCCAGCGCCGCGGCACGAATAACCACGTTTGTCCCACAGATAAACGCGGCATTGAGCGCCGCCTTTCCCGGACACAGCAAGTTATAAAACATGGATTGCTGGTCATCTGCCCAACGGGATACCGGGTTGTCCAGGTTCGCATAATATTGGCCGGTCTGGACCCAGCCCATCTTTGGATCGCGAAAAGGCGCAATGGTTTTGAGCAGGAAATCCGGTTTTGCGACCTGGTCGGCATCAAAGATGACCAGGAGCGCATCACCTGTAGCTTGAAGTTCATGGCGCGCATTTTCGATGTTGCCTGCCTTCGCTCCACCACCTTTGGTCCGGGTCACACAACAGACACCCAGTTCCTTCGCCAGCTTGTCTGTCTCTTCCCAGTTCGCCGCCTTCGCCACACGTCCATCGTTACACACAACGATCGTCACCCGCCCATGCGGATAGCGCGCCAGGTACTTCTCGCGGGCGGCAATGATCCCCTCCAACGTCGGTCTGAGAATCGCGACGCCCTCGTTGACAGTGGGGATAAAGATGAAAACCGGGTGTCGCGTCGGATCTTCACTCTGCTCAATCTGCGGTGGCGACCAGGGCCAGATGGTAAATTGAAAACCAAGCACATGGAGTCCTCCCAGCGTCTCCGCGCACAGGAGCGGCACAGCAATCCACCAGCCATGCCAGTTCGTCGCGACAAAACGCCAGCTCACGTAGTCAATACTGGCCACTCCGACAGCGATAGCCAGCACCATAGTAATCGCCTGATCGCGGTTGGCATTTTTCGTGAACACAATCGCCGCCCCAATACACAGGACAGCCGGGATCAGCAGTGCCCCAGGTCGCGCATAGCTGATCCAGCCAACCGCCAGGATCACCAGCGCCATCGCCGCTACGGGCTGAAACTTCTCGGAGATTTTTTTCTTGCGCGTCGGTTGCAATTTCCGTTGCGGATCAAACCCCGAGGCCACGATTAACTCTGGCGATGGAAGCTCGACCGTTGCTCTCTCCTCAATGGCGTTCCGGTGATGCCCATTCGTGTTGCCGTTGCGGGCCGATAGAAGCTCGACCGTTGCTCTCTCCTCAATGGACACCAAAGAGGGTGTGGAAGGCGCAACACTGCTTGTCACGATTGGCGAGGGGAAGATAAAGCGGTTGAAGAGGACAAAGTCCAGACACGCCATCACAGCGAAGACAACCATGTTGAGATTGACCGATACCAACGGGGAAGCATTGTTCACAATGAACAAGGTCAATGTGATCAACACATTCAGAAGTATCAGAAGACTGATCTTCCAGACACGTCCGGCCGCCGGTACTTCGCGCCACAAACGCAGCATATGTTGCAAGGCCAGGATGCCCTGCTGCATATTCGCCTTGCTCTGCCCATGAGCCCGCGCCTGAAACTGGTACGGAACTTCGAGCACGTGCCGCCAGGGACAGCGCAGCAGGACCTCCAGCAGAATTTTGTACCCGATCGGGCGCAGTGCGACATCGGCCAGGAGCGAACGGCGCAGGAGAAAAAACCCCCCCAGGGGATCAGAGACACGCAGCAAGTGCCCAGGAAAGAGCAGTTTGGCCGTCCATCTCAGGCCGAGAGAAATACACTGTCGCCCTACACCAGCCAGCCCCTGATAGCTCCCACCTTTGATATAGCGGCTGGCTAATACCAGGTCCACATGCTGCGCGACCGCCTGGTCATAAAACACGCGCACCTGCTGCGGGGGATGCTGAAGGTCAGCGTCGATGACCGCGACATATGCAGCCTGTGCTCTGTTCATGCCTTGTACAACGGCAGTCGCCAGTCCCCCCGCACGCGCAATGCCCCGCTGACGGTGCTCTAAATGGACGTGAAACATCGACGTTTCCAGTGCCGAGGCATCCTTGATGATAAGCGGGGTGTCATCATCGCTATCATCGACAAAGATCATCTCCGCTCTCATTCCATCGAGGGCTTCTCGCAGTGCATGCAGCAGTGGCATAATATTGTCACGTTCATTGCGCGTGGGGATCACGACAGTCAGATCATAGGCAGCACCCGCCAGCGGCTCTCCAGAAACAGCATTCCCAGGCGCTGCACCTAAAGGTTCCTCATGGCCTGCCGCCTCGCTTTCCTCCGAGCAGAGAGCATCGATGATCCGTTGCAACGTTCCATCGAGTTGCCACTGCCGAAAGTAGGCATACACCGTTCCTCGGGGAGGCAAATCAGAAGGGAACGACCGCCAATCATGACTCCCACACACGACATACAGTATCCCGTTCACTACCTCGCGCGGCTCGACCTTCTGCTGGTGTCCGTTGGGCGTGGTCGGGGGCAACAAAGGAGCGATGCGCTGCCATTGGGCGTCGGTCAAATCGGTAGGATAGCTTTTTTGCTCGTGCTCGGGGACGACTAGCGCTGTCTGTTGAACAGGTAACCTCATGATGTGCCATTTTTCGGTGATGTCCTCAGCAGATGTTATTCTCTGCTGCATTGCTTCCGGCTGGTCCATTAAATCCATCAGGTATTCCCCTCTAACCCATCTCTAGACTGCTTTAGAAAAGCGCGATGTTGTCCAGGTTGTGCTGTGCAGCCGCTCTTGTATCCTGGTAGACTTTGATGAGTCCCATTTTACTGCGAATTCTCCTCACCATTAGTCGCTTGTGCTGCCATCATCGCCTCCTTTACCCAGGGACTGCTGACAGCCACACTCCCACTCTTCGTCTGCAAGGCAAAGGTAAGTGTGCTATAGGCCACTGTAACTCTGGCCTCTCGACCGCGCATGCCGATACGTACAGGGGTCGCTTGCACTGCCTCCTGGATCTGCTGCGCTACCAGTTCAGCCCCATGTTGTTCAGCGCGAATGACGGCCGTCATAATGCCAGGCCCATTGATCGAGAGTTTGTCTTCTTTGTGCAGCCTGCTACGAAGCACTGGTAAGAGCTTACGAGCGGCCTCGGTCGCCTCGCGGTCTTCACGCTCAGGGTTGAGACCATACTCTTCGGTGCCCTCAAGCATGAGGCGAAAGACGATCACACTTTGAGCGTTACACATACGGCGCACTTGAAACGTGCCTGCCTCCAGGTCCTTCGTCGAGTCCACCATTTCCCAGATGTGATGGTCACGCTTCCGGCGGTAGTCAGCGTAGCCTTGCAGGCGTGCATAGCCCTCGAGGAGGACTGTACCAAGCGTCCACAGCATGCGCCTGGGGGTACGCATCGTAAAGTCGCCACAGGCGATAAGCTGGCGAGCAATGCGGCTCACCTTCATCGTCGCGGCTGCGTAGTTCTGCTGATCCCGGACCTGTAAGTGCCCCGCATAGATCCGGCGGCGCTGCTTCAGAAAATCGCGGATGGTGAGCGGACCTTTGTTATACACAATACAAGCAGGTGCATAGATCAACTGGTAGCCGAGTTGAGCAATGAGGGCCTGAATAGAGATTTCATCCACCGCGCTCGTGGTGGGGATGCCTGAAATGACGTTACGGAACGCAATCACTTCCCCGAGCTTTGGATCGATGCGCGCCAGGCGATCATGTAAGCGCCAGAGCAGGTGCACAGCATATCCCATAAACGTAGTCGCGTCATTCACCGGTACGGGACGCCCTCCCACCATGCCAATCTTTGGGTCTTGGAAAGGGGCGCACAGGTATTCCAGAGCAGAGTCCTCGGGGAGCACATCAGCGCCGAGTAAGACGACGATGGGGCTGCTAGCCTGTTTGAGAAACAGGTTAATGGCCGAGGCTTTGCCCTCACGCTTCTCTTGAAGACACAAGCGTACGCGAGGCTCCTGGAGCGCAATTTCAGTGACAATCGGTACGGTGCGATCTGTGCAACCACTGGCGATGACGATCACTTCCTCGATGCGCACGGACGGACCTTGTTGTTGGAGCACAGCGTGTAAGGTGTGGCCAATATTGGCCTCTTCATTATGAGCCATAATGCCGACGCTGCAACCGATATATTCGTCACCTCGCTGCACTCGCCCATCCTCCTGCATCGGTTGAACCTCATTGGGGGTCTTCGTTGCCATAAGCCCTTCCTTACTCTTATTATAGTAAAGTTATGTATCTTTAATCTTTAGATTTTTAGGCGATTATGCTCTACAACCACCGCGCACACTGCCTGCTTAATCTCGTCATGCTTCGATAATAGCATGGGTCTATGCTAATCGTATATTCAGATAGGTTGAGAAGCAGTGATGGGCAGAGGAGAAGGTGCACAAAAATAACTGACTTCAGCCATACTTGCATTTCCTGAACCCCGCAACTTCTTTTTAACCCATATGTATATACAAATATCCACCAGAAATACACGTACAACAACTACTATATTTCAAAGGTGTCTTAAACACCAATCCTTGATTTAGGAAGAGTCGTATTTTTATGAAGCGTAGTACGGGGAAGATCCCGGCCATTTGTGTGGCTTTAGCACTGACTGCCGCCAGTGCTCTTCTTGCGGTTGGGCCTTTCATCAGTTCGCAAGCACAGTCAGCACTTGCATCTGGCATCAGTAGCGTTACCGATTATGCTGTTCCTGGGAGCTATCCCTGGGGAACCGCATTTGACAGTAGTGGACGTGTCTGGGTAGCTATGCCCGGCTGTGATCCGGCACCGAGTTGTTCCAGTTCGCCTCCTCCTGGCAAGCTCGCTTTGTTTGATCCCAATGCGCTGAATTGGGCTACCATTGTTTCACTCCCTGCAGGCTACGGTCAACCGCTCTTTGTCGCTGTTGATCATACCGGCAAGGTCTGGTTCACCATGCCGGTCACCAATACCATCGGCCTGTATGATCCTGTCAGTACGACTGTGACACAATGGGCTGTCCCGAGGCCCAGTGCTGGACCCTGGGGTATTGCTATTGACTCAAAAGGCATGATCTGGTTTACCGAGCATTATGTGAATCAGATCGGCTCTTTTGATCCTCGCTCGCAGAAGTTTCATGAAGTCGCGACCCCCGCATCCAATAGTGACCCCTATGGCATTACGGTGGACGCTTCAGATAATATCTGGTTTACCGAGAATACGGATGCTGTTGCATTGATTGGGGAATACACCAATCAAGGGGTCTTGCAAGAGTATAAAATACGAAATACCTCAACAGCCGGTACTGGTCTGACTCCTCACCTGATGACGATTGATCCTAATGGCAATATCTGGTGGTCCGAGGGCTGGGTCAGTGCTATCGCTATGCTGCATCTCGCTGCCGCTCAGCCGGGGACGAATAATGGCGTTACTGAATATCACTATACCCCTTCTTGCGGCAGTTGTGGTTCGCATACCTCTGGCATCAGCGCCGATAAGCAGGGTCTGATCTGGTTGGATGATTCTCTGCAAAATACTTTTGGTTCATTTCCGCTTGGCGGAGGGTCTTTCTCTTTCTATACTAGCCCCAGTGGAGGCCACCCTCATGACGGTCTCACTGTTGATTCTCAGAATCGTGTCTGGTTTGATGAGGAATTCGCGAACAAGGTAGCGGAGGCTATTCAAGGTTCTCCCACACCCACACCAACAAGTACGCCGACAGCCACGCCAACGAGTACACCCACACCGACCCCTGCGCCTACGCCTGGTACACCCCTGGGGACGGATACCTTCCAGCGCGCCAATCAGTCC
>Ga0070717_10001646_pt1 | contig 15530 bp, 10 predicted proteins | sample LARL113metaG_FD_71366 | JGI IMG/M metagenome (GOLD analysis project Ga0070717, IMG submission 71366) | Corn, switchgrass and miscanthus rhizosphere microbial communities from Kellogg Biological Station, Michigan, USA - LAR L11-3 metaG | ecosystem: Host-associated > Plants > Roots > Rhizosphere ... | reverse complement strand
TTGTGTTGCTCATGGTGAGCAACAATACCGAACATCTCGCCTCCTGACCTACCGGTACTCGATCTGCCGTAAGAAGAAGGTCGTGGCAACCGAACTCCCGCAAAGCGGGTTAGTGCAATGGTAAGTATCGGCGATAAACAAATCGCCCGAACTGTTGAATGCAATCGACGTTGGCATGATGAGCTGGGCGCTGGTGGCCTGTCCGCCGTCGCCCAGGCTGAAGTTCGTTCGGCCGCCTGCATAAGTGGTGAGAGTGTTGGAAGCGCCAATTTTGTAGATCTGGTTCGCGCCGCTAACGCTTACGTAGACGTTTCCCCCATGGATCGACCGCGGTATACTGCGGGCTGATCAAATTGCCGCTAGCGATGGTACGGATATTGCCCGACGCATCGATCTTCCGGACGCGCTGGCTGAGGAGATCGACGAAGTAAACGTTGCCGGCGGAATCCAGGGAAATCCCCTGCGGGTAGTTCAGCATGGCGCTGGTCGCCGGTCCTCCGTCCCCGGAAAAGCCAGCCGTGCCGTTTCCGGCGATCGTGCTGATAATCCCCGCCGCGTTCACCTTGCGAATTCGCTGGTTGTTATAGTCCGCGATGTACATATTGCCGGCGGAATCGAATGCCAAATCGTGTGCGGGGATGCTCGCGCTCGTCGCCGGCCCGCCATCACCGCCATAGCCCGGACTGAACTGGTTGCCCACCACAGTGCTGATGATGCCGGCTGAATTCACCTTGCTGATCGTGCTGCTGGCGCAAATGTAAAAATTCCCAGCCTGATCGGCCGCAACCGATACCGGACTCAAGAACACCCAGGTGGCCGGCATTCCGTCTTCGAATGCCGATCCCCCACCCGCCACGGTAGTGATCACGCCGCTAGTGGCGTCAACCCGGCGCACTCGATCTGTCTCCCCGATCAGTAAATTCCCCTTGTTATCCACCGCGACGGTATCGCCGTTTCCCATCACTTCCGCGCTGGTCGCCGGGCCCCCGTCTCCAGCCCTGCCACCGGTACCGTTACCGGCGACCGTCGTGATTGTGCCTGGCTGCGCCGAAACCAACCCTGGCATCACGCAAAAAACCGAAGCCGCCAACCAACTGAATCGAACAAGTCGCAAGGCTACCTCTTTATGCTCCCCATCAGTCCGGGTCTAAGCATTACACTAAATACTAGCGGAAATTGGGTAAGAAAGATCGTGCCACAGGCTGCCTTCGGTTGAGCCCTCAGGACCGTCTTAAGAACTCTAAAGAGTTACAAGGTCCATGATTTTCAATGCGACGGACCGAATTCCTAAGATAACCGCAAACGCTTGCTTCGGTTACGATTGAGGTATGGGGCGGCCCAGACCAGTGGTACCACTTCGAAAAGCATTGGAATATAGCCACCTATGAACTGCCAGAGGCATTTCACTCGACAGACTGCGAAGCGCAACGCGGATGTTGCCAAGGCTGGACAGTTGAAACAGTCCGCCGCATTGATGAAAAGGCTCACAGCTATCATTGCGGAGGGTTGGCCTCTGTGTTCTTAAGGCCGAGGTCCTTGCAAGTTTTGCCCTTTAGTCACCGCGCGCGGTCAACGCTACAGCAGCGTCGGACTGCCATCCAGTTGCATTGGGATTGCCGCTCGTATTCGGCTGAAATCCAGCAGCCGCACACTGCCCTGGATCGGTCAGGGGTTTCCCCAATTAGCGAAACAGCTCTGCGCAGGATCGCGAACCTTCTATCATGGGTCGACCAGCGACGCGAATGGAAGGCTCTCAAGCAAAGACATCGCCTGGCCTGACCGCTCCTGGCAAACTCTCCTTGAAAACGCAGCGTTTTCGGCTGGAAAATAGTTCGATCTTGCTTACACCTAGAAAGGTGAGGGAGGAGTGATGTGACCGGTCGTCACGTCACTGGATGAGCAATGTGGCCTACACAAACAGAAAAACGCCGCCCCGGTGTTCAACCTGAGGCGGCGTTTCGGACGGCTGCGGGCTACTTTGCGATGTGGTAGGTGCGCTCCCCGGCGTCGCTCTTCGATGATTCGATCTTCTCCCCGCCCTTGCTGCCGAGAATGCTAACGAAGCCGCGGACCGTGTGCGCCTGGCATTTGGTCACGGCCATAATCTCAGCAAACGTCGCTCCCCTGACGCGCTTCATCAACGCGATGACCTCGGCCTTCTTGTTGGTGCGATCGGCTTTTGGTTTGCTGGCGGCCTTCTTGCCGCTGGCCGCCTTCTTCGCGGCCTTGGACTTCTTGGCAGCCGTGCGCCTGCCCTTTGCCTGTGGAGCGCTTGCATTCGGCGTTTTCTCGGTGTCGATTGTATTCGTGCTCATTGGTGTTTCTCCGGGAGCGGGTTGCGGTCGTGCGGTCGTCACATCGATCACTCAGATTCGGAGAAATTGCAACCAGAATCTTTGGTCGATTAAGGCCGGAGCGGATGCTCGCGCGTTGGGGTGGAACAGTGGCGGGCTAGGTTCTTTTTTATAGACCTGACAAAACCCAAACGTCGATGCCCCAAATATGTGACTTACGTGCAGGACACCGGCTTCCTGGCGCAGCAATTACAACTCGTTCAGATCGTCTTCGGCGCTGTTCCCAAGAAGTAAAGTGCGCCCGTCGTCGTCATTCCGTTTGTGGTTTCTGTAGCCGCGGTGCCGGAACCCAATTTGCGATCAGCGGTGGGGGAATTCTTTTGGTGCTTTGGTGAGTTCCGAATGCACACCAGGATACGCTGGTAGGCAAGTTCTGTTCAATTTCACATCCGAGATAGTAATAAAAACGATTCGGCCATAGGTGCTCTAACACTTAGGCCGAATGTAGACTGAAAGAACGGGGATTTTCGAATGTCTTCAGTCTACCACTTGTCGCATTCTGCGGTATGCGGATTCTGTTGGCGCACCAAAGAGCCCTGGTAGAGGAAAACCTGACCCGGCGTTAGGTAAGGCTGGAGATCGCGACTGCTCCAGATCGGTGAGAAACAGGCGCACCAGGTCCGCGGAAACGTTGGTCACCGTCAGCCGGTCCACGGATTGGTGCAGTTGGTCGGCAACAAACGGAATCAGCAAAGTCAGGGCATCGCGGTAGCTGAGTTGCGTGTTGCGAGCCAAGTTGCGCTCAGCTACCAAGTGCTCGAGACAATCTTCACCAAGTGAACAGCCGCATCACGGAATTTTGGCCAGTTTAAAATCACCATCCGCTCGGAACCGCCACGTTCTCGGGTAATCGGACTGTTCAGGCGCGATTCGTGGCACAGTCAGTAGTGGGCGTTACTCCGGCCAATAGTAGTATCGGGCGGCCTGGCCGACTCGCGGGTAGTAGTTCGGACAGGCTTCTCCCCATGCCAGTTCCCGGCGGTCAGGTTGGCGTCGGATTTGGTGACCGCAGGCACCCGTGCGATTCGCATCGACGATTACTGTCCGACCGAGTTACACCAGCGGCTTTCTGAAGTGTGCGGGCAGCCGACGAATAGCCGCTCAAAACAGAATCTTCAGCCCCAGTTGCATCACGCGGGCGCTTCCCGAGCCGATCAAGTTGTTGCCGGCCGCGATGTCGGGCGTGCCGCCGGCGCTGCCGAACGAGCCCGGGTTCGAAGGATCGATCCCATTCAGCCAGCCGTTGGAGCCGCCGTAAGGATTGGCGAACATTGGATGGTTGGGCACATTGAACAGTTCGGCCCGGAACTGGAAATGGAGCCAGTCTCTCCAGGTGAGACTCCTGAACAGCGACAGATCCCAGTTCAGGAAGCCGGAGTCGCGGAACAGGTTGCGACCCATGGCACCGAAACTGCCAGGCGCCGGAGGAACCATGACCGAGTTGCCGGTCACATAACAGCCCGCGGTCTGCAGCGAAACCAGCGAAGGAGCGTGCGCGGTACAAAGACTACCCATCCTGTTCGCAGCAGCCTGAGGGAAGGTATAGGTTCCGAATTGGCTCTGCTCGGAGCAGGTAACGGTGTCGCCGAAAGAGCACCAGGGAATCGAGTGCGGGCCGGAACGAAAATCCCCGGGATTGCCGAAGAAGTCCCAGCGATCGGCTCCCTCGCCGCTCCCGCTGAAATTGAACGTGGAATCGGAGACGGTCCATGGCTGTGCCGTCTGGATGATGGCAATGGTGTTGAGCTGCCAGCCACGCGCGACCGCACCCAGGCGCCTGATGGCGGGCAGGTCGTAGGTAGCAGTGAGGCTGAAGCGATGCCGGATATCGAAGTCGCTGGAAGCGTATTGGGCCCCCATGTTGCGGCTGTCCTGGGGGAGCAACCCCCAGCGATTCAGGGAGCCGTTGTCGAGGCCGTGCCCATAGGTATAGCCGGCAATGAATGACAAACCGTGCGCGAGCCGCCTGGTTAAAGTCGCCTGCAAGCTGTTGAAATTGGAACGGGCATCATTGGATGCGTAGTTGATGAAGCTCAACCAGGGGTATTTGGCCGCATAAGGGCTGATACCGGTAACGATATCTGGCTGATTGATGTCTCGAAAACCAATGAGACGCGACCCGTGATTGGCGACATAGCTGGCTTCGAGCGAAAGGTCTTTCGTCAGGGCCCGCTGGATACTCAAGTTCCAATTGATAATGTAGGGATCGCGCAGGTGGGGGTCCACGCCCATGATGGCGCAAGGGGCTGCATCGAGGCTTACGCCGTCTCCACACTGCGCCACCGCGGCCGGAAACACCTTGCCACCGTTGAGGCCTGGGGTGGGGCTCACGCGGGGATCCCAGTTGAGCTGCGCGGGTGCAAAGCTGCTGGTGCCCAGCGTGATGGTACCGCCCGCAGTGCGCCTGTTGCCGGCCAGCCCCAAGCCGTTGGTCTCGATGATCGCTCCTGTGGGCACGGCCGCCAGGCTGGTAGAACTGGCGTTCTGGAAATCAGGCTGCGACAGAAATGTGTACAGAACGAACGAAGAGTAAATGAGGCTGGCCCCTCCCCGCACCACGGTCTTCCCGGTCCCGCCGACATCCCAGGCGAAACCGAAGCGCGGAGAGAAGTCTTTATGATCGGGTTTCCAGAGAGTATCGAACCCTTTCTGGCCTTGCTGCACCATGCCGAATTCGGAGTTTGGATCGAAGCTGCCCAGCAGGTTCTGCGCCTCCTTGATCGGTGACACGTAGGAGTAGCGCAGACCGAGATTCAAGGTCAGTGCCGGTTTGAGGCGCCAGTCATCCTGAAGATAACCGGCGTAGTTGTTCCAGGTAGTCCTCACCTTCGGGGTGCCAGTGAGAAGTTGCGCCTTCGAGGGCAGGCCGGCGAAGAAGTCTTCCAGCCCGGTGGAGCTGCCGTTGAAAAGCCTGCCGCCGGTGAACGCGATTTGGCCGCGGCCCCCGTCATACGAAAAGCCATCCGCCTCAATGTGCGAAAATTCCCCGCCCACGCGCAGCGCGTGCCTGCCCTTCAGAATAGAGATCGAGTCATTGAAATCGAAAAACGGGTTGGGGCTCGAGCCATAAGGGCGCGAGGCGTTGGTGCCGAGGTAGCTGCCGCCGCCGAAACTCCCGAATGGCGAGATGTAGATGTTCGGCAGCCCCCCCGGCGTGGTTACTCCCGTGTTGACCGGGTATCCCTTGCCGTCGGCAAGTATGCCCGCGTCGTTATTGAGAAAGCCGAAATCGACGCGGTTATAGCCGAAGCGGAAGACGTTCACGGTTGCCGGTGTGGGTGTCCAGGTCCAGTTTTCGACATTGGACCAGGTGCGCACGGGAGTGGTGTTGGTGAAGGCTTCGTTCACGAAGGCATGGTCTTCTCCGACGCCGGTGTAGTTGCCGAGAAAAAAGAAGCCGGTGAGCCAGTGGCGGTCGTTGACACGGTAATCGATCTTCGCGATGCCATTGTCGCTCTGGTTGCTATTGGGGAAAGTGCTCAGGTAGCTGGTGGAGTTGCGGGAGGCATTCTGGTAGAGGCCGCCAGTGCAGTTGGGCGAGGCGCCGGCTGTGCATCCGGTCAGGGCGAGGCTCACGGGGCTGAGGGGCACGCCATTCCGTTGCAGTTCCTTGATGGCATCTACCACGCTTTGGGCGCAACTGCCATTTCCCCCGTTCTGGCAGGTGCCGTCGGCGGCAGCCGCGCCGGTCTGGGGAACGGTGGTCGTAAAGGCGTTGCCGATTTCCGAGCGCAGCCCTTCATAACCGGCGAAATAGAACAGCTTCCGTTTGCGGATCGGCCCGCCCACGACTCCTCCGAACTGTTTCAACTGTGCCGGCAGCTTATCGCATACCGCTGGCAGCTCGATGTTGCTGAGGCAGGTTCCATGGATGAGTCCGGGGTTGAAATAGTTGCGGGCATCGAGAGCATCGCTGCGTCCAAACGCGTAGGCCGAACCGTGCAGTTCATTCGTGCCCGACTTGATTCCCACATTCACAACGGCGCCGGGTTTCCAACCCCATTCCGCCTTGGGATTCTCCTCGATTTTGAATTCCCGGATGGCATCGATGGGAAGGATGGTGGCGGCATCGCTGAAGGGACTCGGAAAATTGCCCACCGGCCGGGCATTGAAGAAGTCGGCGTTGAGCACGCCCTCCACGTGCCACGCCACCTCGTCGGGGCGGATATTGTTAGTGCTCTGCGACCACGGCCCGCCGCCCGGCTGGATCATCACGCCAGGACGCAAATCAACCAGGTTCTGATAGTTGCGGCCATTCAGAGGGAGATCGCTGATGTAGCGGTTCGTCATGGGACCGCCCATGGTGGCGTTGGTGGTGTCCAGCAACGTCTCGGGGGCGATGACCTTCTCTGCCATCAATGCGATAAGCTCGCTGGCGGCCCGCTCCAATTCCTGATCGAATTCGGGGGCCAGGTCCACACGCAGCTCCGCGCCCACTCCCAATGAAACGTTCCCCCGTTCCAGCGCTTTGAAACCCACCGCCTCAACGCGCACTGCGTAGATGCCGGGAGTCAGGTCGGGTGTCCCATAAAAGCCCGCGGCATCCGAAGTTAGAATGCGCGTGACTCCCCTCTCTGTGTCGATGACAAGCACCCTGGCTTCCCCAATCGCCGCTCCGCTTTTGTCCGTTACGCTTCCGACAATCCGCCCCAAACTGCCTTGCGAAACCAGTGGAGGACAAAATAGAAACAGCGCGGACGCTGCGGCCATCAGCGCGGAAAAGCCAAAAGAAGTGTTGCGATGCGTCATCCCGAGCTACTGTGCCGGCCAGTCCTGGCGGCCGCAGGACAGGTGGATCCGATTATTGCGAAGATCAACATAGACTAAACCATGATTCCTCTGTCTTTCGTCCTTCGTCCTTTTGCCGTTGCGACTTTAGTGAGCACCGCGGTGAGCCCTGCGCGAAATACCGCACGGCTGCCCACGCGAGGTGCGCCTCCTCGCGCAGGATCAACGAAACACACGCAACACCAGCAGTTTCACTTCGTTCAGCGGGCTCACGCCCGGATCCGAACGCGGCCACGGAAGGCAGTACCGTTCTGGTGACGCACAATACGTTTTTGGAGTACTCCACCGACGGGGGCAATACGTTTCTCGAGTTGGATCCCACCACGATTTTCCCCAACTTCGAAAACGGGATACTTATTGACGGCGGGCTATGTTGTGACCAAGCCATGGTCTATGTGCCGAGCATCGATCGCTTCGTCTGGCTTATGCAGTTTTGGAAGGGAAAGGCCACGAATAAGAACAGGGTCCGCATCGCTGCGGCAAGCCCGGCGGATTTGCTGAAGGCGGGCTGCGTGGGGACGGGCTGCAGTTTCGTCCTAAAAACGTTCGCCGACGCCTGGACCTATTGGGATCTTACGTCGGATACCTTTGGCCTGGGTGCGCATTGGATGGACTATCCGGACCTTTCCACGGGGAAGAATTCTCTTTACGTGAGCACGGACCCCGGAGGCGGCAGTCTGACCGTGCGGATTCCGCTGTCACAGATCGCTGCTTCGTCGACGATTTTCTTCGAGTACCTCAATGCCGCGGGAGGTTACCCCACTCGCGTGACACGCAACACGGGCACGGAAGCATATTGGGCCTCGCACAACAATACGAGCCAGATGAAGGTATTTTCCTGGACCGAGGGGTCGAACCTGATCTACTCACGCATCGTTGGCGTGGCTTCGTGGTATTCCCCCGTGACCAACCCGTACTCTTCCATCACCCCGGATGGTCAAAATTGGTTGAAATTCCTTCAAGGCCACGTGCCCAGTGACGAACCGGTGGGAGCCACGGTGAGTGGCAATCACCTCTGGTTCGCGTGGACAGCTCCCGGGGCCCCTGGGATTCCGTACACGCATATACGGCTCGCTGAGATCAACCGCACCAACTTTTCAGTCATCCTGAACGACGCTATCTGGAACGCGAATTATGCGTACGCCTACGGGTTCCTGAACGCCAATTCGAATGGAGAAGTGGGTATGTCCTACGGCTGGGGTGGAGGGACCCAATATGTTAATTCCGCGGTTGCGTTTCTCACGGGCACCAGGCACTTCTGGGGAACAGCGCTCGGAAATATAGGCACGACCCGTTATGGCGACTATCTCGGAATCCGGGTGGATTCTCGAGACACGAAGTGCTTCGTTACGGCAGGCATGTCCGTCGACTTCAATCTGGCATCGGTGGGCACGTACGGCAATCTGGTGTACTCGGAGTTCGGCCGGCAAGGCGACTGCACGGCCGGCCAGTGAAACTAGCGGCGCGCCGGCGCCATTTTCGAAAGTTCGGGGAGGTGCTAGAAGATCGCCAAGTAGCCACCAGTTCAGTTCCTTCAACGAAACGCTGCTTCCGGTTCCGGCCGGGGGCGGCGTCCGGCTTGTGTAGGCCACATTGCCCAGCAAGTGACGTGACCGACCCGTGGCGTCACTTGCGTAGGGTTGATTCAGGGCTAAACCATTCCAGGGTGCCAATGTTCAGGGACCGAAACCGTCCAAAGTGGCCACTGTTGGGCGCACAGGCGCACGGTGGTGTTGGGACGGGAGGGGTTGGGAAAAAGTCCCTGCGTGGGAGCTGGCCTGTTGGGGGCGCACGAAGCCCGCCCGTTCAACGTGGCCGCAATGCCGCGCATAGGGCGCCTTCGTCTCGCAACCGCCGTATCTCAGCAAGCACTGTTTGCTCGGCCGGGTCCGGCCCCAGGTGGTGCTCGTCTTCCGCGAGCCGGGAGCCGAACGGGATGTTGCCCACGCGCTCACCCTTCGCGCGCTTGTGGCACAGCGCATCGCGCGTTCGCTCGCCGATTGCCTCGCGCTCCCATTTGGCTTACGGCGGTCATGATGTTCAGCGCCAGGCGGCCGGCGACCGAGCCGGTATCGAGCGATTCGGCAACCGATATCAGGGCTGCTCGGCGGCGCTCAAAGCGCTCCAGCAGCGTGCACAAATCCTTCACGCTCCTGGTGAGCCGGTCGAGCGTGGCGATGATGACCGTCTGGACTTCGCCTGCGTCAACCAGTGCCAGTACCCGCTCGCTGGAAGCGGCCACTGCGACCACCGGCAATAACGGACCAGCGTTCTACAGTGTCGGGCGGCATATATCCCTCTTTGATTAGGTCGTCATAGCGCCCTGCAGCCCGTAGATATTCTTTACGACGGCTTTGCCACGCCGCGCATTTTGATTTCTCATTCTGCACAGGAGTGCGCCTCAAGATGAAGCGGGTTTTCAGAAGAATTTGGAGGAAGCCGCTGGCCTAATTGCTCGATGGGCGTCACAATCGACTCTATGGATAGCGAATCCGATCGCCGGCAGGTCGCCAGAGAAGCAAAAGCGATCGTTGCACTTGCATTCCGCAACCGACCGATCGAAAATATCCATGCGGGAAGGCCATGTCCGACTTGTTCCGGCCAGGCGGGCTATTCCAGGATCACCGATGCCGAGATGAAGGCGATCATGAGGAGTGCCGTGAACAAAATCTACGCTCTCCTTTTCGTCAAACTCCCCGGACATGAGGTCTTCCGGGTATCGAGCCTCACGGTTGTTTCCGATGTCGGCGATAGAGAATGAGCGGCATATTTTGAAGTCTATTCTAAAGCAAGTCTGCACGCTATTGCACGCCAACACGACAACTTTTTGTGTAAGTCATTGATTATAATATGGCGGAGAGAGAGGGATTCGAACCCTCGATAGAGTTTCCCCTATACACGCTTTCCAAGCGTGCGCCTTCAACCACTCGGCCATCTCTCCGGGGTCTACGCGAGCGAGACAATAGCCGCCCGCGCCCTTCAGTCTAACATGCAGGGCGTGTTAAACCGCGTGACGTTTCGTTCGTGAGAGAAGCTCTTTCGCACGCGACAGAGCGTGAGCTTCGGCGTCTTCGCGCGTATCAGCAACAGTCCGCGCAAGCGCCGCGCCAGGCGACACATTGTCCGCCTTGGTGTGCCACTTGTCGCCGAGTTTGTAGGTGGTGAGATTTACTTCCCACCCATCCACGTCCACTTTGCGTTCGCTGAAATTTTCCGGCTTCACCCTTGCCCCACAGCCTTCGCCGCGCCTTTTCCGACCGGAGCGCCAACCAAATTTCCCCATTCGGTCCAGGAGCCATCGTAGTTAATCACATTATCGACACCGAGCAAATACTTCAGTACGAACCAAGTATGGCTGGAGCGCTCGCCGATTCGACAATAGGCGATCACAGGCTTGGACTGGACAACACCTTCGGCGGCGTACAGCCTCTGCAGTTCGTCGACCGACTTGAAAGTGCCATCATCATTGCAGGCTTTGCCCCATGGCACGTTGCGCGCGCCGGGAATGTGACCGCCGCGCTGGCAGGTTTCGGGGAGTCCCGGAGGCGCGAGAATCTCGCCGGTGAATTCCTGCGGACTACGAACGTCGATCATAACCGCACTCCTGGATTTTTGCGCCTGCTGGACTTGTGGCAGGAATGCGCGCAGCGAATAGTCGGGATCGATAGCGCGGTACGGTGAGGCGCTGGGCGCGGGCCTGGTCGCCGCCGTATCCAGATCGCGGCCCTCGGCTAGCCATTTCTTGCGTCCGCCATCCATGATGCGCACGTCCTTGTGGCCGTAAATCTTCAACTGCCAGAAGGCCCACGCCGCGAACCAGTTGTTATTATCGCCGTACAAAACCACAGCAGTGTCGTTGCCGATGCCCGACTGCGTCATCAGGGCCTCGAACGCCGCTTTCGGTACGATGTCGCGAACCACGGTGTCGCAAAGCTGCGTGTTCCAAGCCCAGGCAATTGCGCCAGGCACATGACTTTCATCGTAGGCTTTGGTGTCCACGTCCACTTCCACCACGCGAACGTTGGCGTCCTTCGCGTGCGCCGTTACCCAGTTAGTGTCCACTAAGACTTCCGGATGCGCATACGTAGAGCTCATAAAAACCCTCCACGTTCCAATTTTAACGCTCCCTCCGGTCGCGGTTCTGTATGCTGTCGCCTCAGCCGAGGTCGAATTTTTCGTGATGTAACAGCGGGTCCGCCTTCACCAGCACCGGCCGGCGCAGGATTTCCTCCAGCTCTTCCAAATGCTTGTTCTGATTTGATTTGAGGAATTTCGCGACGTCCGGGTGCACTCGCAGCAAAACGTCCTTGCCTTCGATGGCGCCGGCAATCTTTCCCGCTTCTTGCAGAATCTCATTCACCACCGTCTGAACACTCTTCACATAGCCAGCGCCCTCGCAATGCGGGCACGGCATGCACAGCGCCCGTTCCAGGCTCTGCTTTACGCGCTTACGGGTGATGGCCACCAGACCGAAATCGTTGAACTGCAGAATCTTGTACGGCGCGCGGTCCGATTGCATGGCGTCTTCAAGCGCCTGCATCACCTTCTGGCGATTCTTGCGCTCGTCCATGTCGATGAAGTCCACCACGATGATGCCACCCAGATCGCGCAACCGAATCTGGCGCACGATCTCCTTGACTGCCTCGGTGTTGGTCTTGACGATGGTGTCTTCCAAACGGTTGGACCGGCCGACGTACTTGCCAGTATTCACATCGACGGCCACCAGCGCTTCAGTCTGGTTGATCACAATATGTCCACCGGACTTCAACCAGACTTTCGGCCGAAGCGCTTTCTCTAGTTCGGCGGTGATGTTGAAAGCATCGAAAATCGGCTCCGGCCGCGTGTACAGCTTCACGCGCGTTACCAGGCTCGGTTGGAAGCGCTGTACAAATCGCAGCACGCTTTCATATAGCTCTTCGTTGTCCACCCAAATCGCTTTAAAGTCCTCAGTGAATTGATCGCGGAGCGTGCGCTGCACGATGTCGAGATCGTGATGTAACAGCAGCGGCGCCGGCTTCGTTTCGGCCTTCTGGCGAATGTCCAGCCAAAGATTGAATAGAAAATTCATATCGGCCGCGAGATCCTCTTCGCTCTTGCCCTCGCCCGCCGTGCGCACGATGAAGCCGCCGGGGATTCCGGCATGATGGATTTGCAGGATACGTTTCAGGCGCAAGCGCTCCTCGTCGCTAGCGATCTTACGCGAGACACCGGTGTGCTCGAGCGTGGGCATGTAAACCACGTAACGGCCCGGCAGCGCGATGTGCGACGTAATTCGCGCGCCCTTCTGTCCGAGCGGCTCCTTGGCGATCTGGACAATGATCTCCTGGCCCTCTTTCAGCAGTTCGGTGATGGAAGGCAGGGGCGCTCGTTCCGGACGGCTGAAGGTTCGCGGCTCAGACTTAGGAATGCCAGTCTCGGTGGCTGCCGCGACGGGAGCACCTTCCGTCCGATCTGCAAATCGGGGTTCGCCCTGTCCTCCACCGCGCATCTTGCGTCGCATCCGGCGTGGCATGCGATGCGGGAATCGTCCGCCTTGTTCGCGGACCTGCGCGGATAGCGGAGGCGTGGTTCCTGCTAATGGGGTCTCTTGTCCCGCAGGCTGCCCTTCCGCATCAGCCGGCTCAGTTTCTAACACATCTGGCGATTCGGGCTCTTCTTCAGTCACAGGGACTTCGGCCGGAGCAGTGTCGACCTCCTCTACCATCTCCGCCAGAAAACTTTCGGCCGTGGCCACGACTTCGAATTCGGGCTCGGGCTCGGACGCTCCAAGGCCGGCGACACTCTCGCTCTCTTCGAGACGGTCTTGGACGCTATCGGCGGCCACCGGTGCATCCTCGGGTTCCTCGACGGCTTCTTCAGCGATTTCGGTAAGGGATTCGGACTCCGGGGCGATGCTGGTCTCCTGCAGGTCGCGAATCTCATCCTCTTCGGCTTCATCCAGCGGCTCAATGTTGGAGCGCGTGTATTTTGCGAGAGACTCGCCCGGGAGAACGGAGAAAGCGCTTGCGGGAGCGCTCGCCACAGTCGGGCCAGCTTCAAGGGACGGAACTGGATGCGCGGAAGGAGAACTACGCTCCGCCGCGGGCGCTGCCTCGCCAAAACGCGGCGGACGAGAAACGTCGGAGGCGTACTTGGAATCCGGGAATCCACGGCCGCGACCCCGACGCCGCCTGGAACGCCGGCCGCGATCGCCACCCCGATCGGGACGATCGCCACGATCCGGACGCTCGATTTGCGGCGGAACAACGGATTCCGGCTCAGTGGCTACCGGACTGGCGGGTACTTCCGTGCCGGCAAGGACCTCCGTCGCTGCCTCTTGAGCAGACCGCTCCAGCGTGCGTTCAGCCGGTGGGTGGCTACCACGGTCGCGGCGGCCAGAATCGCGGTTGGATGATTCGCGATTTACCGATACTCGATCGAAGTCCTCCGTCTCGTCCGAAAAGTCCGAGACGTACAGAAACGTGTCGCGCTCCAGTCCCAGGTCGACGAAAGCCGATTGCATGCCAGGCAACACACGCGTGACGCGCCCTTTATGAATGCTGCCAGCGAGCGAGTATTCGTTGGCGCGCTGGAAAAACACTTCGACCAGTTGGTCGTCTTCGAGAATCCCCACTTTGATCTCGTGGCGATTCGCTGCAATCACCAATTCTTTGCTCATGAATGCTCCTACGATTCATGGCGAGAACCGGAGCTTCAAGAAAGCGCGAGGGGAACATCGTCAGCCCGCTGCCCGGGTGATCCACAGGACCGTTTGCCCGGCGCGCACGGACTCAAAAACCTTTCAGCCTGACTCTTTTCAAACTAACAGAGCGGAGAACCAAATCTCTGACACCCTGCCCGCAGACCCACCGCCCTTGCGGTGTTCCGCGAAACCAGAAAACTCCGCAACGGCGAACCGTTACGCGAGCCAACTGGAGAGGCGTTCAACCCAACCGCTGGTCTAACACGCGGACCGGAAACGGATGGAATCGAATTCGCTGACCCTCAATCTTCTTAAGCCGGCCGTCTCTCGGCCAGTCAATTTACAAATCGCCGGAGCCGGACATTATTCACGAGCCCCAGCATCAAAAACATCGCTACAATATTCGATCCGCCGGAACTCATCAGCGGTAGCGGAATGCCCGTGACCGGCATCCGCCCTACCACCATTCCGACATTCACCAACACGTGAAACAACAACAATGCCCCGACGCCCATGCAGATGTACATCCCGGCCTTATCCGACGCGGTCTGCGCGTTTTGAACAATCTGCATCAGCAACAAAAAATACAGCCCCAGCGCCACAACAACGCCCACGAACCCGTGCTCTTCGGCAAAAGCCGAAAAGATAAAATCCTTCTCTGAAACCGGCAGGAAGCGCCCTTGGGTCTGTGTGCCCTTGGTAACGCCGCGCCCCCAGAGCGCACCGGCGCCGACCGCAATCTTCGACTGGATTACCTGATAGCCCGAGCCTTTCGGGTCCTGACTTGGATCCAAGAAACTCACCACCCGCTGCCGCTGGTAATCCTTCAACACCACCCAATAGCTGATCGGCACCACTACCGCGACAATCACCAGTATGGCTGCCGCATACTGCCAACGAAACCCCGCCAAAAATACTCCGACACCGAGGATGGGAACGTATGTCAAGGCCGTACCGAGATCCGGCTGAATCATCACCAGGGCCATCGGCACACCCACTAAACCGGCCAGCTTGAGCAGATCCCGAAGCTCCAACTGGTCGCCCTTCTGCTCGGACAGATATCGGGCTACTAAGAGAACAATCACTAGTTTAACGAATTCCGAGACCTGAATATGGTAGGTGGCCGTACCGATCCAGCGGCGCGAACCGAAAGCTGTCATTCCGATGGCAAATGTAGCCGCGAGCGTCGCCACAGCTAGACCATAGAATACGTAAGCTTGTCCAAGCAATGTGTGATAGTCGATGAGGGTTCCGATCCACAACGCCGCGAAGCCGGCGAGTATCCAGACCCCTTGCTTCCACCACGCCTCAGTGAAGTGGGTATCGCGGGTGGCGCTGTAGATTTGGAGCACTCCGAGCGCGCAGATCGCTGATACCAGAATCAGCATCAACCAGTCGAAATCACGGAGCGAACGATGGGCCGGCATATTAGGGTGTGACCGAAGCGCTGGTTGCGGCAGATGGAGCCGGTAGTGGCGGAGGCGGTTGGATCAGGCCGGTAGGAATTTGCGCGATCTGCGGCTGAGGTTGGGCGAGCCGGGCTTTTTTGTCGAAATACGCCTTCAGGACATCGCGCACGATGGGCGCGGCAAGCTGTCCGTGTTCGCCATTCTCGAACAGCGCAGCTACTACGATCTCAGGATTATCACACGGCGCGAATCCGACGAACCACGCGTTGTCCTTGTGAGTTGCGCCATAGGACGTTC
>Ga0070717_10001645_pt1 | contig 15532 bp, 17 predicted proteins | sample LARL113metaG_FD_71366 | JGI IMG/M metagenome (GOLD analysis project Ga0070717, IMG submission 71366) | Corn, switchgrass and miscanthus rhizosphere microbial communities from Kellogg Biological Station, Michigan, USA - LAR L11-3 metaG | ecosystem: Host-associated > Plants > Roots > Rhizosphere ... | reverse complement strand
TAGCATTAACTGATGTCATATTGTGTGCTTGGATCGCGGAGCCGTACGGCTACCCTCAATTGGGTGATTCAAAAGGTGGGCCAGCACGCCCCCGCTGCAGGCGCGATTAAGGCTGAATTTTTTGATCGGCAGCGCCGTTCTTGAGTTATCATAGCCAACGCCACATCTACTTACCTTTTTTGGCATCCGGCGTTCAAATGTCTCTGCCGCGTAAACAGAACCGTGATGAGGACGAGCGGCGAGTTCCGCATATGCTAACCCGGCAGGCTGTTGAATATGAAAAGGTTGGTTTACGTAACAGCGGGCGGGCCAAAGTCGCGAAGTTTTCAAGGCTTTCTGCACAAATGGTCGAACTCTCGCTACAACAATCTCAGCGTGACCCGACTTTGCACGACACTCTTGCGGCCAAGCTGAATGCAGTCTCATCGCCTTTGCCTACCACCTCTGCTGCGCCGCTGCATCCGCCGCAGCCACAAGTGACGCCACGGAAATCGAAAATCCCCAATTACTGGAAAGAAGTCCGTTGCAACCTGGACAATTGGCTCGCGGGAGCGCGAGTCAGTGGTTCGGCTGCTGTTCAGAATTTGTGTGAACATGCGAAATCGGCGCAGAAGAAGTTTGCGGTATCGAATTTAAAAAGCCGGGACGGAACTGCCTCACGGTTGTGGACTTCCACGGGAGTGGCCGCGCTCTCAGCAGTACTAGTGGTCGGCGTGATTTTCGGCGTGCGCCATTATGTGTATGCCCCCGACACACCGCAACATCGCGGTCAAAACACATCACCGGTTAGGCCGGCGATGCAGGACATATCGCAGCCTCGTCGCAGTTCTATGGTCGATACCAACGGCGCAGCCGCTATGCAACACCCCGCCAGATCATCTGCGACTGCTAAACATGCTCCTGCTGAACAAGGAATTCGCAAGATCCGCCGCAAACATAAAGATGATGATTACGTAGCTAAAGACACCTATGTCTACTACGGTGACAAGGGTAAACCGGCGCGATGAGCCATCGGGATCGAGACTCATGAGTCCGCGCTAAGGATAGAAGATCGCGTCGAAGTACCTACGAAAGTACGGCTACAAAATCCCAAATCCCAGATCAACGATCCGAATTAATGATGCGCTCATTGCGGCTTCCACCCTGGAGGCTAGATGCGGGACCTCTACCCCGAAGACCTGCAGCACAGCCACGCTCTCGAAGGAGCGGGCGACGGTTTGGAATCCGTTCAAGTGAGTTGGATTCCGATCGGTCGTATCAGGGCATGGCTTAGCGATGCTGTAACATCCGTTGGCGGGAAAATGCGCGACCCGGAGGGGAGCGACCGGGGATTGCGCTTTTGCGCGCTCTGTCGGCCTTTGGCCGCACCGGCAGAAAAAACGCGCCTTTACGCCACGGCTGAAGCCGTGCCCTGATACAACGCCTCGTCCCCACGCGGCGTCGATGATGCGCTTATCGCCGCCTCCGCCCTGGAGGCCGGATGCACGACCCTCTACTCGAAAGACCTGCAGCGCCGCCAGGTTCTCGAGGCCGCGAAGGGTGGGGTACCCTCAGCAGCAGGCCGACCTGTTTCCGCTGTAACTTGTATTTATGCAGATTCTCAATGACCACCGATCCTGATGGCCCATTTCTTAGCGGGATCCAGTAGCTTAGGGGAACACGACATGGCAATTCCGTACTACCACGTTGATGTATTCACGGGTGAGCTCTTTGCAGGTAACCCGGCAGGGGTCTGCATCCTTTCCGCTTTTCTCGCGGACAGCATCATGCAGAAAATTGCGGCTGAGAACCGGCACAGCGAGACCGCTTTTGTTGTTCCTCGCACGGATGGTGATTTCGACTTGCGCTGGTTTACACCCACAGTCGAGGACGACCTGTGCGGGCACGCGACCTTGGCGTCCGCCTATGTGCTCGCGCTGCGGAAGCACAACGTGTGGCCGGTTCGCTTCCACACCCGCGCCGGCACGTTGACCGTCGCTCAGGCAGTCGCTCAGAACCGAGTCGCTCAGAACGAAGACGGCTTTGTAATGGACTTTCCCGCCCGGCCACCCCAACCATGCGAGACGCCAGTCGAACTCTTACCAGCCTTGGGTTTGAAAGCGGCACTAGTAATGAAATCGCGCGATTACCTCGTGGTGGTGGACCAGGCTGAGCAAGTGCGAGCGCTCTCGCCTGATATTGCCGCTCTCGCCAAAATCGACATGGGGAACGGCGGAGTGATTGTTACCGCTCCCGGCGAGGGTGACGTGGATTACGTGTGCCGACTTTTTGCACCGGGAGTAGGCATCGATGAGGACCCCGCAACGGGCTCGATACACTGCACACTGTCTCCGTACTGGGCGGGGCGCCTGGGTAAGGACACGTTCCGTGCGCAACAACTCAGTGTCCGCGGTGGATACATGCAATGCACAATCGCTGGCGATCGCGTGAAGATCGCCGGCAGAGCACGCTTGTATCTTCACGGCACGCTCGAACTCTAAAAGCGTCTGCCTCGCCCATCCAGCCTCCGCCCTGGAGGCGGCAAATCATGTCTCACTGCTGACCCCATTCCTCCCCGCGCTTACAGAGATGCTTCACAAGGTGTTAGGCTGAACCTTGGCGCGAAATCAGAAGGTAGGCGTTTCGGGAAACCGGGGATATGGCGGGGGCCATGTCTTCGTTGGCGGGGGGGTGTCGGAGAGGACGACGGTGATGCGGACGCTGAGTTCGGCTACGCGGCCTTTTTGGGGTCGGCGCGGAAAACAAATCAGGAACCAACCTTGCAGAAAACAATGGCGAGCAAGCTCGCCAGGACAGCCGAGGGCAGCTGTCCCCACATTTAAGGTCGCCTGCTATTTTATAAACTCAACGTAAGTGCCAACCTCAATCGCCATAGAACTCAGCCCCGCATCGAGCGTCGCCAGTTTGGCTCTGTGGTGCATAGCTAAGCCGAGCAGATAAGCATCCGTGACCTGCTGATGGCCGGTGAGGCGTTGTGCGAAGTCTCTTCCCGCTTCAGGAAATGAGATGTCATCCGGCCAGAAGCGATGCGCCGGATGCTTTGAGTTGGCTTCCAGAATTCCGAGTGCTTCGCGCGGCGTCAGGGCGTCCTGAGAAAATGCGGGGTTAGAAACGATCCTCACAAACGCGCATTCTGTAATCGGGCAAGTGGCCCATCCATGACGGGCATTTTTTGCGAACCATTGCTGCGCGCAGTGGTGAGAAATGTGGGTTGGCCATGCCAGCGCGATCAAGACGTTCGCGTCCAGCAAAAACCCGTTCACTAGAACTCGTCCTCAAGCAGCCTTTTAACCCGTTCCGAGTCGACCGTCGGAGAGTTTTGTGGCAGGACAACCACTTGGACTCCATTCACCACCTGCGTCCGAACCGGGTTGGTGAGGCCGCGCCGTACCAAATCGGAAACAGCTCTCCCCAAAGCCACTGAGCGGCTTTCCGCGTACTGTTTCACTTGCTGGATCACATCATCGTCAAGATTTAGAGTGGTCCTCATCCGGCATATATGATGTCATATACTCTAATATGATGTCAAACTTAATCTATAAACATCATGTCATTGCTATTGATGCTGATGGAAAAGGAGTCGACAAAAACCGACCAGGGCGCTTGCAAACTACATCTTGTAGCGGCCAAGGTCCTCGTCGTTCAAGCCTTCCAACCATTTACGCAGTTCGTCGCTGGTTACGCGATCGGACGAGGTGGCTGCCTGCTTCGAGGTTTTCAGGACGTCATCTTCCACGAAGATGGGGCAGTCCACTCGCAGGGCCAGCGCCAGAGCATCAGAAGGCCGGGAATCTACACTGACGACTCGGCCCTCGCGCTCCATCCAGATCACGGCAAAAAACGTGTCTTCGCGAAGTTCTGTGACTACGACCTTATGCACATGCGCGTCCAGTCCGGCGAGCACGTTCTTAATGAGGTCGTGGGTCATGGGGCGCGGAGTGCTGACTTTCTCGATCTCGAGCGCGATGGCGTTGGCCTCGTAGACTCCCACCCAGATGGGCAGCACGGTATCGCTGTTGGCATCTTTCAGGATCACAATGGGCGTGTTGGTGACCGGATCCATCATCAAGCCGCGAATTTTCATTTCCACTTCCATCGTGACTCCTTCATTCCCTCTGTGAATCTCTGTGTCCTCTGTGGTTAAAGATCTCAAAGCGTCAACCCCAGAGGACAAGAGGTTCACAGAGGAAAACATCCATCCTCATACCACCATCTCACCCAGAAGGCTGTTTGGGAAGACGGTGGTGACACAAACCGGGACATAACTACCTAACTCGAACTTGGCATTTTCTGGCGCAGTGAAGTTCAGAGTTTTGTTCTGCGACGTCCTGCCAATCCATTGTTGCCGCACCGCATTCTTCCCTTCAACCATTACTTCAACCTGCTCGCCCAAATGATGCCGATTCGTGATCTGCTGGATTCCTCGCTGCTTTTCCATCAGCACTGCCAACCGGCGCGACTTTTCCTGATCGGGAATGGCGTCAGGCATTTGAATGGCCGGCGTATTCGGACGCGGCGAGTACTTGAAGGCGAACACTCCGTCGTATTCGACTTGCTCCAACAATGACAGGGTCTGCTCAAAATCCTCTTCAGTCTCGCCCGGGAAGCCGACAATGACGTCAGTGGTGATACTGATCTCGCGCCGGGCGGACTTCATCCACGAAATTCGCTCCAGGTATTGTTCGCGGGTGTAGAGACGCTGCATGGCGGCGAGTAGGCGGCTCGATCCACTCTGCACCGGCAGGTGCACGTGATCGCATAATGTCTGGACTGAGTCGATGGCTTCAACAATATCTTTCCCGAAATCCCGCGGATGCGAAGTCGTAAACCGCACGCGCCGGATCCCCGGAATTTCTCCCACGGCAGCCAGCAGTTCAGCAAAGCTCTTCTTCCCTGCCGGATCGCGATAGGAATTCACATTTTGGCCGAGCAACTGGACTTCGCTATAGCCGAGATTGGCCATCTGCCGCGCTTCGGCCAACACGGAATCCGAAGTCCGGCTACGCTCTTTGCCGCGAGTGTACGGGACCACGCAGAACGCGCAGAACTTGTCACATCCCTCAATAATTGTGATGTAGCCGCGGTGTGGGTTCGTGCGGGCGGTGAATTCAGTCTCAAAACACTCGTCGGTCTCGCGGTCGTCCAGGCCGGTTATGCGCCGGTTCCCTGCTTCCAATTGAACCAGCATCTGCGGCAAGTTGCGATACGACGCGGAACCGCAGACCATGGAGACGTGAGGTGCTTTTTCAAAAATCTCCGCGCCTTGCTGCTGGGCCACGCAGCCGAGCACGGCAAACTTCTTCCCCTGCTTCTCGAGTTTCTTGTAGTCCGCAAGACGATGGAAAACTTTTTGCTCAGCTTTGTCGCGAATGGAGCAAGTGTTGTAGAGCACCAGGCCGGCTTCTTCGACGGAAGGTACCTGGTGGTAGCCCTGCGAGACGAGGGTGCCGACCACCTTTTCGGAGTCGTGGACATTCATCTGACAGCCGAAGGTTTCGAGGTAGAACGTTTTCTCCTGCGCACCGGCCATAAAGCTCAGTATAACGCAGGCGTCGCCGGCCAATTCGAGGCTTGAACTTCAGTTTCGCGAGTCGATGGTCTCACCCTTTTCTATAAAGGCCTGCATCCAGCCGAGGACCAGAGTCCAGCCACGGCTGTGGCCTTGGGCCTGCTCCAGATTGCCGGCAAATCCTTCCTGGCGAATTTTGACCAACGTGCCGGTTCCGACGCGGTGCGGTCCGAGATCCTGCAAGCCGTGAACGTCACAAGGCTCGAGCTCACATCGCACCGTGGTCTTCAGCAAGTGCGCGAAACTTGGGTTCCAGGTATAAACAAGCAGGCGAGGAGGATCGATCTCCAGATACTCGCCGTCCACGCTGAACGGTTTGCCATCAGCGCTGACGCCGGAGCCGGACCATTTGCCGCCGGGGCGAAGATCGGCCTTGTGCTCCATCATGCGATACAGACCCTTCTGACCCCACCATTGCGACATCTGCTTGGGGTCAGTAAGGGCTTGAAAGACGCGGTCTGGCGGAGCCGCGATAAAGATCTCCGCCATGACCGTGTTATTGTCGGGAGTGATTTGAGTTGTCGCCATTCGCAGTGGGTCTTTAAGATTGGCGAGCGAGGGCGCCCGCCCCACACCACCAGTCACACACATCAGCTCCTAGTATCTACAGTTTCGCCCTTCTCCACAAAAGACTGCAGCCAGCTGAGAACCGTCGCCCAGCCAGTGCTGTGGCCCTTCGCTTGGTCAGCATTGCCGGCGAATCCGGTGTGCGTGAGCTTCAGCAATGTGCCCCTTTCTTGAGCTTCGAGTTCCCATCGGACTTCAGTGTTTGTGGGCATCCAGCTTGAGGTCCAGGTGTAAGCGAGTTTGCGCGGCGGGTCGACTTCGAGGAATTCGCCATGGACGGTGATGGGACCTCCCATGGTGGCGGAGAAGCCGGAGCAGGACCACTTCCCTCCTACGCGCACATCCATCCGGAATTCGCTCAAGCGGTACTTGCCGTTTTGTCCCCACCACAGAACGGCCTGCTGAGGATCGGTGATGGCTTGAAAGACGCGCTCGCGCGGAGCAGCGATGACAATTTCCGCGACGACTACGTCGTTATCGGGAGTGATGTGAGTGGTTGGACTAATGCTGGCGGTTGCCATTTTCTTCTTGACCTACCTTTCGTTAATTTTCTGATTGCCTGCATTACTTAGCTTTTGGTTTCCACAGGCCGAGGTGCGCGCCGGTAGGGTCAGCGATGATACTCAACCAACCTGCGCCCATGACTTCAGTGATGTCTTTCATCACGGTTGCGCCTAGAGATTTTGCTTTCTTCGTGGCGGCGGCGATGTCATCCACCAGAACATAGGCCAGCCAGAACGAGGGCGCTCCGGGAATGGGATTCTTCATCAGACCTCCGCCAGTTCCGTTCCCTACTCCGATCATGGTGTAGGAACCGTCGGGAATATCTTCCAATTTCCAGTCGAAGAGCTTGGTGTAAAAGGCTTTGGCCTTGTTGACGTCGGTGGTGTTCAGTTCTACGTGACAGAATGGGTTTGGCATGGTGTTGTCCTTGCGAATTAGATTTTCTCAGATTAATCGGTCTTCAAAAACGCTTGCCATTCGCTACTTCGCGGTGGAAGAGCGGCCCTGTCAGGGCCGCGTTCCGCGGACGCAAAGTTTTCATAGTCATTTCTCCTTGGTGAATTTGTCTTGGTCCGGTTTCCGGTCTGATCGGCACGAGTGGAACTCCTACTCTTCCCGGTTGCAATGAAGCGAGTGCGCGGCATGTAGGCGCGGACGCCCTCGTCCGCCCACCCCGGACGGGGGCGTCCGAGGCTACATGTTCATTGTTGCGCGGATGCTTAGTTCTTCTCACGTCGCTTCCCTCTCTGAAGTTGCTCGCGCTCATGTGCCTGCTCTTTTTCGTATTCCGTTTCTACAAACGATTTCAGATTTGCCAGGCTGGCGCTCCAGAAGCTGCGGTACTGCTCCAGCCAGGAGTCCACCACCTTCAGAGGCCCGGGATTGAGTTGATACATCCGATGCCGCCCTTCCCTGCGCTCTTCGACTAAATGCGCCCGCCGCAGAATCCTCAGGTGCTTGGAAATCGCTGGCCGAGACACCGGAAAAGCCCGGGCAATCTCTCCGGCCGGGCGAGTGCCAGCGCGAAGCAAGTCAAGCACGGCACGGCGCGTGGGGTCGGCCAGGGCGCTGAAAGCGGCTTCGCTGGCCGGGGCCCCCAGTGCGCGCGGTTTTCGCGTACTGGGGTGGAGAGAATACGTAACTGAATGGTGACGCATAATGCGTAACCTAGCAGTTACGGGAATGGGTTGTCAAGAGTTTTTTTTATTGCTGATTTTTCTTGCGGCGGGATCCGGGGCGACCGTCTGGCAAAAGAAAAGGCGGATCGTTTCCGATCCGCCTTTTGAGTTACTTCCTAGTTCTTTAGAAACGCACCCGGAGGGAAAGCTGGATGGTACGGGGCAGTTCTACGGCGGCAGGATCGCCGAGCCCCCCAAAGTTCGGGTTCATTAGGTTCCGATCCAGTTTCCCATGCTGCAAGTCTCGAATATGCAGTACGTGGCCATCGGCCCCATAGTAAAACCCGGTCATCGGATCAATACACGGCCGGGTTAGTGCTGAGCTGGAGCAGCCGGGATTTCCGATCGAAAGGAACGAAGTTACATCATTACTATTAAAGCCCTGCCAATTCGGATGATTGAAAATGTTGAAGAACTGACCGACCAATTCGACTTCGAACTGCTCATACCTGGGGACAGGGTGAAAGAATTTCTTAATTGAAACGTCCAGTCGCGCGAAGGGGCTGCCGAGACCGGCATTTCTTTGAATGTTTCCGCTCGGCATTTGGAAATCAACAACATCACCGGTAAAGCTGTCTAATGCACCGCGGTCGCTCGCCCCGGCTGGCGCCAAGAACGTGGTCTGCGGACATGTCCCAGCGCCTAGCGCCGTACAGGCTGCCGCTCCGTTGGGACCGAGTGCAAGGTTTCCGCCACGCGACGAGATATTGGTGGCCACAATCGTGCCATCCGGCAGCACGCTTGGCCGCTGGTTGGTTTCGCTGCCTATGCCAAAGAAACGTCCGCCGGAATATTCGCCTAACCCCGTGGAAATTGGATAAGGTCTCCCGGATTGAAATTGTCCCACAAATCCGAAAACCCAGTTATTTACCAGTGATCCTGTGAGCCAGTTTCCGCTGGTCAGCTTTGCAGTATCAAAGTTCACGCCGAAGTTGACGGCATGGCGAATATCGTTATAGGCGGGGCCTTTCTCAGCACCAGGATTGCGCGCATCTCCCGGATCAGACAGACCATAGAAATCCTCACCGCTGGTCAAAGTGTGCGACCAAGTGTAAGCGGCTTGGAGCCCGACATGGTTGGATAGTCGCTTAGTAACGCTCGCCAGTAGACCGTTATAACTTGAGGTTCGCGAGTTCTCCTGTGTACGCACGTTGGTGAACTGCGAGCCCGGCAGGCACGTTGTGCCGTCAGCACAGCCATCCTGTGGAGCGCCGGGTATCTGGTAGAGGGGGCGCGCACCCCAGTAAAAGAAGCCCGATGGCACACCCGGAGTGGTATCAGGAATTATCTGGCGGGCGTTTAGATCGCGTTCGCCAAACTGGCCGAAGCCGAAGGCACCCACATATTGGACTTCAGCCATGATTGAATTTCCGAACTGGTGCTGAATGCCAAAGTTTGCATGCCGTATCTCTGGATTCTTCAGATGGGCGGAAATTGGCCTCGTTCTTCCGCAGCCGCCAGAGACGGTCGTGGGACAGAGATTGCTGGTGAAAGGCGCCAGTGCTGCCTGGCTCGGGAAATTAGGATAGAAAGACAACACCGTAGGATCAGTGATGACGGCCGTGTTGAGGGTGATGCCATCGAAGTTTAGCGAGTCTAGACCGATATTATTGTAGGCAAGCTCTGTGATCTCGCCGAAAGCCGCATGAACCAGGGTTCCTGTCCAAGGCTCCCAGGCGAAACCAAGGCGGGGTTGAAAATTGTTGTAGTCGGACGAGCAGGCAGGGACCAGCCCGTTAGCCTGGAAACAATGACTGCCGCTATTGCCGACCGTACCGCCTTTGAACGCGCCCGCCTCGGCATCATATCGCAGGCCGTAATTCAGGGTGAAATTGTGGAACATCTTCCACGAGTCCTGCACAAAGAAACCGTAGATATTGTCCTTCGTGCGAACGGCGCCGGGGCCGAGGCCAAGGTCAAATTCTCCGGGTATCGTATCGGTAGAGTCGAAGCTGGTGTATTGGCCGAAGTGGAACTGCTGGAACAGAGAGAAATAGGGATAGTAACTGATATTGAATCCCGTCTTCACGGTATGCGAGCCCTTCGTCCAGCTCAGGTTGTCAAGGTACTGATAACGCTTTTGGTTGCCACCCTGAGGACAGCAGAAGTCCGCTCCTGTGTAGAAGGTATTATGGGCCTGACCCGGAACCGTAGTGTCGTCAGGTGTGGTAGTTACAAATTGATGACGCGCAAAACGCGCTTCATTGGTCAAGTGAGGGGTAATAGTAGAAACAAAACCGATGTTTAGAACCTCGTCGTTAAACTCTGTATTCACCAAAGAATCCGGCGTGATGCTGTTGCCAGTCTGAACAACCAGATTGTTTTCCCGGTCTCGCTGGACATTGTAGCGGGCACTCAATGTGTTCTTGCTGCTGATGACCCAGTCGAGCTTTGCTGAAGCTAGCAACTCATTCCATGGCTGTTGAACCGTCACTGGTCCCGTGTTCGGGGTGAGAGTAAGGGGCAATGACTGGCGAGTGTCCTCGTAACTTCCAAACCAGAAGAGATGGTCCTTGATAAACGGCCCCCCGAGTGTAAAACCACCCTCTTTCTTATGGAAGGGAGCGCGTGAGCAACCGGAATCGGTTGACAAAGCACCTCCGACAAAGTTTTTCGACGGGCAACTCCCATCTCCAGGAACCGCATGTTCAAACAAACCCAGATTGTAAAACGGACTGGAAGAGGTAAGATTGCGGCCCCGGAAATACTCGTGAGCGTCACCGTGGACGCCGTTGCTCCCCGACTTAGTGACTGCGTTAATAATCACACCACCGGCCTGTCCATATTCGGCGTTGTAATTATTCGTCAGTACCTGAAATTCTTGAATTTCGTCGACTGAAGCGCCCAGCGCATCTCGACCAGAGACCACCTGGTCGACGATATTGACGCCGTCCACGTTGTATAGATTGCCGCGATAATTAAATGCCCCAGGAGCCACGAGGTCGCCGTTGCCGCCAACTCCGTTTCCCGTGTTACCGCTGGTGTCAGCATGCACCCCGGGCGCCGATAAGGCTAGCTGTGCATAGTCATTGCTGACACCGGTGCCGCCGGAAAGGACAGGCAACCGAGACATATCCACAGCTGTGACCGAGCTTGAAACCTCCGTCTTGGTCGTCTCAATAAGCGGCGCCTCTCCGGATACTTCGACCGTCGTGGCAGTAGCCCCCACCGTTAATTGAAAGTTCACATCGCGCTGATCCCCGACCTGTAGTTCCACCTTGCTCAGCCCTTTGGCAAACCCAGGGGCCGCTGCGCGCACCTCATAAGCGCCCGGAGGAACGTTTGGAATGGTATAAAAACCGCTTCCGGTCGTGGTCGATGTATGCTCCACGCCTGTGCTCACATTCCTGGCTGTAACCGTGGCGTTTTCAACCACCGCACCTTGCTGGTCAGTGACTCTGCCCGTTATGGTCGCACTCGCAGCGCTCTGGGCCTGCACGACACTCGAAATCATAAGGACAGCCAAAATGATCAGCAAACAAGCGAAAACTGGTTTCCGCATAAGAGCCTCCGTGTGAGATGGGACAAGGGTGAATGGGACGGCCGACGGGGTTCTCGCGACGCAACCCGCATCAGAACCTGATTTTGTGCGAACCTGGGTCAAATCTAACAACATTGCTTAGAATTGCTTAGAACAGATACAGCAAGAACTTGACCAATTGCCTTACGCCGCAGATTCAATAACTTACCCACGGAAGCATACACTTTTTGGGATGCGTGTCAACTTGTGTAATATGGAATTTCACATCTGGAGACATTTCCTACGAGTTTTACGAGCTTCTGTCGGCAACCAGGAGATCCAGAAAAGACTTGTGCACGCGTGGGTCATCGCTCAGCTCGGGATGGAATGTCGAAACCATAGTCTTCCCCTGCCGGACCACGACTGGGTCATTCCCTTCGGTCGCAAGCACTTCGACCCCTGGTCCCATGCGCTCAATCTTGGGCGCGCGGATGAAGACCATTTCAATCGGCGATCCGCAGAAGAGTCCCTCGCGTATTGAGCTGTCGACTTGACGGCCGTAGGCATTGCGGCGGATTGCGATGTCAATTGCGCCTAGTCCGGTCTGCACAGGATTTTCGACTTCTTTTGCGAGCAGGATTGCGCCGGCGCAGGTGCCGAAGGTCGGTTTTGCGCGAACGAATTCTTTCAGCCTTTCAAATCCAGCCTCGCCGAGAAGTTTGAGAAAGGTGCTGGACTCGCCTCCGGGGATCACAAGGCCGTCTATTTGGTCGAACTGCTCGGGCTTTTTTACGAGCACAACTTCAGCACCCAGTTCCTGGAGCCGTTTGCGATGGGCATCGAAATCGCCCTGAAGAGCCAGGACACCGATACGAATAGTCGTTGCTTGTTGGTTGTTGGTCGTTGGCTGCCTCGATTTGATTTTAATGGATTCGGGGTCACGAGCTGAGAGTCAAAAATCCCACGCTTCGCGAAAATCCCCGCCCAAGCGGAGCTTGAACGGGGCACACGGCCACCCGGCGTACAATGGCTGGCGTTTACAAGGAGCCTTAGAATGCCAATGCCACAACGATTCATCGCTCACATCTGTTTCGTCGGTTTGGTTGTTTGCGCTACTGTGGCAGTCCAGGCCCAGCAGCCCAAAGCCGATTCTGATGTCGCCATCTCGCAAACTTTGCAGGCCACGGAACGGGCCTGGCTGAACGCTGAGAAAAATCACGATGCGGCAGCATTCGAAAAAATAGTGGCCAATGACTGGATCGCCATAAGCCCCGACGGCAAGAGCCAGACGAAGGCGGAGAGAGCGGCTGAAATCAAGGCCGCCCACACCACCTCCGCCACCATGGGCGACATGAAAGTGCGCGTCTTCGGCGACACCGCCGTGGTCACCGGCACCGACGATGAAATCACCCTGGAAGACGGCAAGAAATCCAGCGACCATTATGTCTGGACTGATGTTTTTGTGAAGCGCAATGGCCGGTGGCTGGCTGTAGCCTCGCAGACTGCGCACCTCAAGTAGCTTGCTCTCGCCTTGCAAGCCTGTCTTTCGATGCAAGAGCTGCAACACCAAAAGTAATCTCGAAACGCGCGAGATGTGGGCATCCGGCGCTGGTAGGATCTGTGACTGGCACGCGAGGGCCTTTCGGCCCCGCGCCCAAAGCCTTAGCCTTTTACAACTCTTAGCTGGTTATCGACAGAGAAAATTCCGGGGACGCCATTCGCCCGCATGCCGGCAATGTTCCTGTCCATTTCATTATCGACCACGCCCATCAGCGTCACATGGCCTCCATCCACAATAATGCGGATCGACTTGTTGACGCCCAACCCATACTTCTGCAGTCCCGGATAGCCATAGATCGTGCGGAACAAACGGACGCGCAAGCCGTCGTCCATCGGAGATACCGGCAGCACCTGAATCTGATTATTCACGTGTTCGACGCCTTCGATTCGCTTAATCACGTTTCCCGCATCGCTCTTGACTACCGGATTCGTCACTTCGCCATTCAGCGTGACATTGTTGTTCGCGTCCACGGTGAATGTCAGGTAATCGAACGCATTCACATAGGGGAGCATGTTCAATTCATGTTTCACTTGTTTATCGAGTCTTTCCATTCCCCGCTCAGAGGCCACCGCATTCTGCACGGACAATGAAACCGCCGACACCATCATTCCCACACCTAATACTAAGGTTCGCACTTTCATATCAACCCTTTCTGTAAGTGCGAACCCGTTTCCGCCCGAAAAGTTGCGTCAAGACGCTGAAGCACAGAGAGCTATGCGTAAAGAATTGTCAATTCGTTAGCGGAAATCGAGTCGCAGTGAACGGCGCCGGAAGCGTTTTCCAGGTAGGGACAGAGGCTGTCCTGAGCGAAGTCGAAAGGATGCCCTCACCTGTCCGGCGGACCAGGTGTATCGGGCCGCATCGCGTGTGGGTCGGACACTGGACGCCTTTGACTTTGATTCTGCCCCTTGCCTGGCTGCCTCCTGTGAGGTAAGAACAAAATCAGCTTCAAAAGCGTTGGGCAAGAGTGTCCGACCCACACGGGACAATGTGGAGGCATTTCGATGACTGACTTCGAAAGGCTAATTGAGGCCGCAAAGCGCGGCGACCTGGCAGATGTCAGAGCCATCCTCACAGCCCACGGCCATGCCGAGCTCGTCAATCTTAATCAACGTGATCCATCCGGCGCCACCGCCCTTCATCACGCAGCTTTTGGTGGACATCGCTCTGTGGTTCACGAGTTAGTCAGTCACGGCGCCGACATCAACGCCACCGACAGTCAATTCGGCGCCACTCCTGCCGGCTGGGCCATCGAATACCTGCGCGAAATGGGTGGATTCCTCGCCACCGAGCTTGACGACTTTGCCCATGCCATACGCCGCGGTGACGTCGAATGGGTTCGACGATTCCTCCACCGCTTCCCTGCTCTTCGTGCAGTCCGTGACACGCAAGGAAAACCGTTCCAGCTGCTTGCCCAGGAATCTGGAAATCAGGAAATTGTGGATTTGTTTGGGTCAACTGCTTAGTTGGGATAGTTTGAGAAGGGTGGGTCAGCCAGGTGCCCCATCCTTTCGCGCCCTTTGCGAAAGGGTGGGATACCCACTGCCGCCGTCACCGCTCCTCGTCGCCCAGAACCGCCTCCAAATCCCGCGCGCCGTGAAGGACGCGGACGATTTCTACTCCGTTTGACAGCGGCAGATAGAAGGTCACGTGGTTGCGGACGGCGAAGCGTCGAAGATCGGTTGTAGCTCCGGCCGGGCGCGGCCTATGTTGGGCCGACGAGCCAGCATTCTGAACTTACGGTCAATGAGGGTGGTAAAAGCGTCTGCGTGGGCAACACTGTCGTCGGCGATGTAGGCCCAAATCTCGGAGAGATCATCCAGCGCTCGCGGGCGGACTACGATGGAGGGCATCTATTTGCGGCCGGAGGCTGTGGGCGCGGCGAGTCGCTTGCGGCCTTCGCGTCTCAACTCTGCCACACTCCACAGTTTAGCTGGGCCGCTGTCCAGGCCTTCGCGAATATCCTGCCGCAACTGTTCCAGCCGCACCGACCGCAGTTGGTCCTCGGTTTCCATCAGACGCAGCGCCTCCCGCACCACCTCGCTTGCGGAGTTGTACCGTCCCGAGGAAACCTTCTGGCGGACCAGTTTTTCCAGTTGAGGGGTCAAATTGACGTTCAGGGTCATGGGCGCTCTCCGGTTGGTTCTAGGTCAGGAATAGCATGGGTGGCAAGGATTGTCAATGATTGACAACTCGGCTCGCGGGTCTGGCTGCGGTGGTAACCCGCCGTTCGAAAACCGCGAAGGTTGGGGCAGCCTCAGGGAGAATTAGTTTCACAAAGGTGGGCCAGCCCGCCGAGCTTGAGCTAGTCGAAGGGATGGGGATTTTGACTTTCGATCAAAAAGGAAAACTGCGGGCCACTCGAACACCGATTCCGCATCGAAGTTAAAACACTAAAATATTTAGGAGGACAGCCATGCTAAACCCAAGCAAGGCATTCAGCAGCTTCTCAGTGAACGACATTCAGAAGGCGAGGGAGTTTTATGGAAAGAAACTCGGGATCGACATCTCCACCGGACCGGAAGGCACTCTGGTACTAGCCCTCTCCGGCGGCACCAAAGCTCTGATGTACCCTAAACCCAATCACCAGCCCGCCACTTTCACTGTCCTGAATTTCCCCGTTGACAACGTAGAAAAAGTGGTGGATGAACTCAACCAACGTGGCGTGCGATTTGAAATCTATAACGAACCAA
>Ga0070717_10001643_pt1 | contig 15534 bp, 9 predicted proteins | sample LARL113metaG_FD_71366 | JGI IMG/M metagenome (GOLD analysis project Ga0070717, IMG submission 71366) | Corn, switchgrass and miscanthus rhizosphere microbial communities from Kellogg Biological Station, Michigan, USA - LAR L11-3 metaG | ecosystem: Host-associated > Plants > Roots > Rhizosphere ... | reverse complement strand
CGAGATTGATGCTTCGACACCGTGCGAACCATGATTCTGCATCTTCAATTCGAATGAATCGCCGTACAATCCGCGAAGACGGGCCCGCGCATTGGATATACCCACTCCCGAACCGTTGCTCTCATAATCCGCAGCCAGGCTGGGACCGTCGTTATAGACCTTGAGGGTAAGCATGCCATTTGAGCGGTGTGCGCTGATGCGAATTTCTCCTCCCTGCACTCGCTTCGAAATCCCATGTTTGACGGCATTTTCGACCATCGGCTGCAGGATCAGGCTCGGGACAGGCGACCGCAAGAGTTCGCGAGGAACCTGCACCGTCAGCCCAAGCCGTTCCGCAAATCGCACCTTCTGAATGCCCAAATATTTCTGCAAGTATTCGATCTCTTCTTCCAGCGGCACTTCCTGTCGGCTGGAATCCTGCACCACATGGCGCAAAAAATCGCTCAGGCCTGCAATCATGTTGACTGCCGCATCGTTTCTATTCTCGCGAATCAGGCCTGCGATTGAATTAAGCGCGTTGAACAGGAAGTGCGGCTCGAGTTGCCGGCGTAAAGCACTGAGTTGCGCCTTGGAGAGCTGCTCATTCAGGCGTGCCGTCTCGGTTTGCTGGTGCGCCAATCGCTCACGCGAGTCTAGAGCGTAACCCATCCCCAGGACGGCAACATACAGCACCAGATATGAAATCAGCCCGCTGAAGAATCTGAAAAATATCAGATGTGACCAGGTCCCGGGGCCAGAAGGGTCAGCCCAGGGATTTAGAAGCACTTCAAAGCCTGCGGTCCACGCGCTCGCAATCAGACAAATCGCGCAGCAGAACAGCAGGTGAATAATCCAGGCGGAGAAGGCCCATGAATGCCATGGTGGATATCTTCGTCCCAGCGCCAATATGATGGGCGTAGCGAATGCTAACGGTACCCAGGCAAAGAGTAACGTGAAGAACAGCCGTACCCACGCGTGGTGCATGCCTTCAGCACGCATGGTGAACACCGTCTGAGTTGCGTCAAACAGCCCAACGCCGAACCAGATTGCCGCGATCCAAAACGAGCGGGGCAAGCGAATGCCTGGCGCGCTACCGTCCATATTCAAAATCGTATTCCAGTTCTCGCGTCAAAAGCCAATAATGCAGCCAATCGCCGTTCCGCTGCAGGGAATGGTCTAGCGCACCCACCCACGCGGTGCAATACTTCGGGCATGCTCAACAAACCCACACTATTAGTCCTTTTCGCAGTTCTGACTTCTTCAGTTGCTCTTAGCCAGTCCGCGCCGGAATACACCCGTGACGGTCAGCTCAAGGCCCCCGAGCACTACCGCGAGTGGATATATCTGACCTCAGGCTTTGACATGAGTTACAACCCCGGAATGCAGATGGGGCACCACATGTTCGACAATGTGTTCGTGAATCCTGAATCCTACAAGGCCTTTGTCGAGACCGGCACCTGGCCGGACAAGACCATGCTTGTGCTCGAAGTTCGCGGAGCAGAAGGCAAAAGCTCAATCAACCAGAAAGGAAATTATCAGAGCACCGACAGGATGGGCCTCGAGGTTCATGTGAAAGATGAAAAACGCTTTCCGGGCAAATGGGCGTTCTTTGGTTTTGATGACGCGAAAACGGCGAAAATGGTCCCCCTGGAGGCGAGTTGCTATAGCTGCCACGCCGCACACGCAGCCGTTGACACTACATTCGTACAGTTTTATCCGACATTGCTGCCCATAGCCCAAAACAAGGGAACGCTTTCAGACACATACAAGAAGGAGACTGCGGACCCCGCAAAGAAGTAGTTGAATTACCGTTTTCCCGACGCCACTGTCTCCGCGGTCTTGATTTTCACCGCAATATCAATAAATGCCAGGGCGGCGCGGCTAAGAGCCTTGTCTTTGCGGAACACCAGCGCCAGGTCGCGCCGGATCTGCGCATCGGCGAATTCGATCGTAACCAGGACGTGGGCTTTTACATCTTCCTGAACGTTTGAGCGGGAAATGAATCCGACTCCCATATCGGCCGCCACAAATCGCTTCAGCAGTTCGCTGGAGTCCAGTTCCATTGCGTAGCGTGGCTTCAACTTATGCTGGTGGAAAAGCTCATCTAGGGCATCGCGAGTGTGCCCAACTTTGGGCATGACCAGCGGATATCTGGCAATCTCGGCAGCGGAGACGGATTTTAGTTTAGCCAGAGGATGTTTGGGAGGCGCGATCACGACCAGATCATCCTTGTGGATAAGGACCACGGTCAAGCGAATGTCGTTGACCGGTAGCGAAATCACCCCGAAATCGACTGAGTTGTCAATCACTGACTCAAGAACCTTCGAATAGTCAGCGCGTTTGATGTTGACCGAGACATCCGGATACTGCTTCTTGAACTCGGCAAATACTTCCGGCAGGATGTGGAGGCAAGTCCCTTCGTTTGCGCCTACGACAATTTCGCCGCGTGGCACCCGCTCTGTCTCAGCGATCGCCGTCACTGCGGCTTTACGGGCATCAAGGGTATCTTCGGAAAATTTCAAAAAAAGTTTGCCGGAAGCCGTTAAAGAAACCTTCCCGCCGGAACGATCGAGCAGCCTCGCGCCGACTTCTTCTTCCAGTGAACGGATCTGCGAGGAAATCGCCGGCTGGGTACGGAAGCGCTTCTCCGCCGCCCGCGAAAAGCTCAACAGCCGCGCCACTTCGATGAATGTCTCTAACTGGTCGAAATCCATAAAGCATTCAGCAGTCAGCACTCAGCATTCAGTCGATCAACCCCGAGCCATGGCGGCTCATGCCCGGTACGGTTTGTGGCTGAATGCTGATTGCTAAGTGCTGGATGTTATCCCTGCATAACTGAGGGTTATCTACGCCATAAAAACAATCAATTTCCTAGCCCGTGCGCCTACATCTAGACTGTGGATAACCTGCAGAATTGAACGATTGTAGCAGGTGTACAATTCTCCAGATTCCCTGAAAGTCTTGGTTGTGCGCGTTATGGCTGAAGTAGTGCCTCCAAATCAAATTCACGAGTGTCGCCCGACTTCCTAAAGGAGCTTTTCCATGGCAGATGCAAAGACTGTTCTGGAGTTCGCGAAGAAAAACGGAGCCAAGTTGCTCGATCTCCGGTTCACGGACTTGCCAGGTTTGTGGCAGCACGTTTCTTACCCCATCAATCAGTTAAGCGCGGATTCCTTTGAAGAAGGTTTCGGCATGGATGGCTCATCAATTCGCGGCTGGGCGGCAATCAACGAAAGCGACATGCTGCTGATTCCAGATCCCAACACCCACATGATGGATCCCTTCACTGAGGTCCCTACGCTAGTGATGGTTTGCGACGTCATCGATCCTGTCACCAAGCAGCGTTACGACCGCGATCCGCGCTACATCGCCAAGAAGGCCGAACTTTACCTCGCCTCCACCGGTATGGCTGACACCGCGTACTTCGGCGCGGAAGCCGAGTTCTTTATTTTCGACAACATTCGCTTCGATCAGCGCGAGCAGCACGGTTTCTATTTCATCGACGCGGAAGAAGGGCGCTGGAACTCGGGACGAGAGGCCAACAATCTCGGGTATCGTCCGCGTTACAAGGAAGGCTATTTCCCCGTGCCGCCTATGGACCACTACCAGGATCTGCGCAGTGAAATGGTAATGACCATGGAAAAGTGCGGCCTCGAGGTTGAGTGCCATCACCACGAAGTCGCGACTGGCGGCCAGACGGAAATCGATCTCAAGTACGATTCGCTGGTCAACTCCGCCGACCACATGCTCTTCTACAAGTACGTGGTTAAGAACGTTGCCAACCAATACGGCAAAACGGTGACCTTCATGCCCAAGCCGATCTTCCAGGATAATGGCAGCGGCATGCACACTCACCAGTCGCTTTGGAAAGGTGGCAAGCCGCTTTTCGCCGGCGATGGTTATGCCGGACTCTCGCAGATGGCCTTGTGGTATATCGGCGGCTTGATCAAGCACGGCCCGGCACTGGCTGCGATCATTGCCCCGACCACCAATTCGTACAAGCGCCTGGTGCCGGGCTTCGAGGCCCCGGTGAACCTTGCATACTCGCGGCGCAACCGTTCGGCGGCATGTCGTATCCCAATGTATTCAGCATCGCCGAAAGCCAAGCGCGTCGAGTTCCGGCCGCCTGATCCGAGCTGCAATCCGTACCTGGCCTTCGCGGCCATGTTGATGGCGGGACTGGATGGAGTCGAAAACAAAATCGATCCCGGCCAACCGCTCGATAAAGACATTTACGATCTGGGTCCGGAGGAGCTGGCAAAAGTGCCATCCATGCCAGGTTCGCTCGAAGACGCGCTGGACGCCCTCGAAAAAGATCATGCCTTCTTGCTAAAGGGGGACGTCTTTACCGAGGAACTGCTCAGCACTTACATCGACTACAAACGGTCGAAGGAAGTGGACGCCATTCGCTTGCGCCCGCATCCTTATGAGTTCGCGCTGTATTACGACATTTAACTTTTAGCTGTTGCCAGCAGCCAAGGCCCGGCGCAAGCCGGGCCTTTAATGTTTTGTCATTCTCCCAGCCACACTCTACCCGACCCTTGTCATTCCGAGGCGTCGAGCTCACTTGACAACGAGGAATCTGTTTCTCCCGGACGAACAAAGGTCCCCTCGTTGACTCACCGATCCCGATGGCCGGAATAAAGCAGTTTTTGGGTTGAAACAACAAAAGCCCGGAACTCCGGGCTCTTAACACAGGTCGGAAATGGTTGCAACCTAAATGGTCGCCTTCATCCGCTCGGGATGGGGGGCCGGCATGGTATGTAGGCGGGGCAGGGTCTCGGTGTGCACCGGGGCATGATTTTCAAAATCCTGCAACTCATTTAGCCCGCCGGAGATCGCCGCAAGTGTGGCATTGGATTTGGACAGAACCGAAAGCAAGTGCTTTCGAGCGATTGGCCGGTCTGCCGGATGGATATGTTTCCACCAACGCTTTACGGATTCCTGCACGTCGTCGCGGCTCTTGTCATCTTCGACCAGGCTGTCAATAAGCCGGTATACCTTGCTCTTTACTGCTTGATACGAGACTGAAATCTCCTGGCCCATTATTCCGGTGCTCCTCGAAGCCTTCTCACAGCAAGAGCGTCGCCAAACCGACGCTCTGATTTCGCGGGAGTTAGCTTTAACAGCTCTTTCACATTCTCCAACTTGTTGGAGAACTCACAGCTCAGACTATGGTTTTTCGTAGGGCGAGCCGCTAAATTCGCCAAATTATCGAGGATGTACAATTCGGACTCCGAACTTAGGACCAATGATTGGGCAAGTTCGATTAGTCCATTTCACTCGCGTTGGAGGCCAAGTGAAATCCTTTTACCTTCTGGCTGTAATTGTCCTATCAAGCGTTCCGTCCCTGGCACAGCAAGGCGGCACACCAGCCAACGAACGGATGTTCTTCCCGTCCGATATGTTCTGGGGCTACGCCCAGTTCGATCTGGCCCCGCCTCATAATGAAATCGATCCCAACATATGCGCTTCGGATGCCGGCAAGTTCGGCGGCGTAAATGCCCCTTGTAATGCCTTTGCCCGCTACATGCTCTCGGGCATCCTCGAAGTGCGTCCTTTTGGACGTGGCCCGTTCCGCCGCTTCATGCTATTCGGCGAGCCCGCGTTTCTGTTCGGCCGGAATGTTCCTCAAACTCTATATACTTGGTCATTCGATGCCATCGGCGTGGAGCATTCCTGGGGCGCAGCCATCTATCTGGGTAAGGGGTTCGAAGCGCGAGTTACCCAACATTTTCTGTTCGATCGCTTCGGCTCCCGCGACGCAAACCTCGGCGCTGCCGATCTTGGTCCAAACGGCCCCTGGGGGCGCTACAACGCTATAGGAATCCGCAAATATTTCGGCACGCGCCGCTGGTAGGAAGTGTCGGCTTTCAGTGGGCTACTGAATGGTAGAACGATTTTCTTACTGGCTCCGCGGAAACCCGGCGTGCTCTGCGGTTAAAAGCTTTCAGAATACGCTGGCGGATCTCATGGCTGAGACTAATGGCTGACGGCTGATAGCTATTCCTCATGCTATGCTGATCTGCCCAGCCCACCGTGAGTTCCAGCGGACCTCCATTCGGCGAGATGCAACCCAGCGAACAGCCCGGAGACCTGCGAGGCAATCTAGAGAGAATTCCGTTTCAGAATCCTGAGGCCGCGCTTCAGCACCTGGAGCCGGTTTGCCATCGATTATCTGCATCGCTGGCGAAAGCTCTCCCCGGGCTGCTGGCCGATTGTCCTGATCCAGATTTCGCACTTTTGCTCTTCGATCGCCTGCTAAGCGAAGGTTCGCCCGAAACCTTGCGGCTGATTGAGTCACATCCCTTTCTCGCACATTATGCGATTGCCGTCTTCGGAAATAGCCGCTATATCGGTGAGACCCTGGTCCGTAATTCCGATCTGCTACAAACATTTCTTCGCGAGAAGAAACTCGACCGCAGTTTTTCTCACGAAGAATTTTCTGAGGCCCTGGCCCGCTTTCGATCCAGATCGTTCGAGCGTGATATCTCGCTGTTGCTGAGCCGGTTCAAGCGTCGCGAGTATGTCCGCATTGTGCTTCGTGATGTGCTGCGCATTTCGCCCCTGGCAGAAACCACCGCCGAAATCTCAGCCCTCAGCGATGTTCTGATCCAGGACGCCCTTCGCGAAGCCGAAAGCGCCATGGAGCACCGGTTCGGGCTACCGCAGCACCTCGACGCAGAAGGCCGTGCTCTCACCACCCCGTTTGCCGTGCTGTCGCTGGGAAAACTGGGCGGAAACGAGCTCAACTACAGCTCCGATATCGATCTTCTTTATTTGTATGGCGACGGGCAGGAACCCGCGACCGCCCCAATTTCCAATCGCGAGTACTTCGTTCGGCTGGCCCAGCAGCTTACCGAAATTCTGTCACGTCCCACCGCCGAAGGTGCTGTCTTCCGCATCGATCTTCGACTGCGTCCGCAGGGAAACGAAGGCGAGTTGGCCATCAGCTTATCGAACGCGCTGCGCTACTACTCCCACACCGCCCACGACTGGGAGCGACAGGCGTTGATCAAAGTCCGTCACTCTGCGGGTAATGTTGCCTTGGCGCGCGGATTCATTCGCGGAGTCCAGTCGCAGGTCTACAGCGAGAAAGTAAACTTCGTTGCAATCAAGACGGCACTGGTGGCGCGCGAGAAAATTGACCGGAAGCGCAGAAAACAAGTTGCTGCGGAAGGCGAATCGATCAACGTGAAGATTGATCGCGGCGGCATTCGCGATATTGAATTTCTTGTGCAGTGCCTGCAGAGGGTTTATGGAGGCGCCGAGCCTTGGCTGCGCTCAGGCGGGACGCTATTCTCGCTGCAAAAGTTGCACGACAAGCGTCATATCAGCGGCCACGATTTTCACGAGCTGACATCGGCGTACTCTTTCCTCCGCAATCTCGAGCACCGGCTGCAACTTCGCGAGGGCCAGCAGGTGCACCGGCTTCCGCGATCAGAACACGAGCTCCAGATCCTGCAACGCTCCATGTTAGGTCTCACTCCCGGTTACAGCCTGGCAGATCTCAACACTTCGGCGCGGCAGCGCATGGCTGCAGTCGCAGAAATTTATCAGCGCGTCATTTACCAGCAACAGGCGGTGAGACCTCAGCAGGAGAAAGAAGGCGAGTTCCAGCTCCAGGTTCTCTCGGGGATCGCGATCGCCGATCAATCGAACCAGCAACTTCTAGAACAACTTGCCTTTGACGCGCCTGAGCTCTCTCGCGCTATCGCCGGGCTTAGTTCCGTAGGACGCAAGAACCTGCTTCGCTTCCTAAGCTCGGCATATAGCAGCTCCGAACGGTACGCGGCCGTTGTACGCGATCAACAGGCGATTGCCCGCGCTTCCTCCTTGTTTGAGATCAGCGATTATTTGTCGGAGTGTCTCACCCGCTATCCGGAAGAGGCAAGCACGTTAGCCGAAATTCATTCCTCCGCGGCGCAATTCGTAGGTGCAAATCTATTTGACATTTCGCCCGGGGTTTTTCCCGAGCCTTCATTTGAGAGCCAGGACGCGACATTCGATTACATCGCCAACTCGACCACAGCACACGCCGAGAAAATCGCGTTCTTGCGCCGACACTTCCGCCATCTCATCTTCGCTTCCGGCGCCCGCGACATAGCTGAGCAGCGTTCTGTCTATTCATCGCTGGCCGAAACTACAGCCGCGGCCGAGCACGCAATTTCCGCCGCATTCCGGATTGCCGGTTCTCCCAAGGGCCTGGCCATATTGGCTCTGGGAAGATTGGGCACTCGCGAATTCGATCTTCTCTCCGACGCCGATTTATTGTTTGTCTGCGAAGCAACCGAGAACCGCGAGGCGCTCACTAGGTCAGCTGAGCAAATAATGCAGGCCCTCGCCGCCTATACCCAGGAGGGTTTAGTTTTTCCGGTGGATGCCCGCTTGCGTCCTCGCGGAGCGGAAGGTGAGTTGGCGGTGACAGCGGCGCATTTGGAATCCTACTTCGCCAGCGAAGCCCAGCCCTGGGAGGCTTTGACCTATACCAAGCTGCGCCTGATCGCGGGCAGCGCAGAACTCGGCCGCCACGCGGCACAGATATCGGAAACGCTATTCAAAAGATTCGCCGCCGATCCTGGTTTTCCTCAAGCCGTCCGCGACATGCGCTCCAAACTGCAAGACGCCACCGCTCCCGCCAGGAGCATCCGGACGTCCGCCGGCGGCCTCTATGATATTGATTTCCTGTCTAGCTTCTTGCTGGTGAAAAGCGAAATTCGCCCGAAAAGCGGGACCTTGCGCGATCGCCTTTGGAGATGCTCTGCCAAAGGTGCGATCGAAAAGCACGAAACTGCAGTCCTTGACCACGCGGCCGAACTTTGCCGCACCGTGGAGCATGTCCTTCGATTAGTAACCGGCAGAAATGGCCGCTGGCTGCCTTCAGCCGAGCACGCTCGCTATGCAGTGGAAACACTCACATCGAAAATTTTGCGGCGTGATTTTCGTGAGGGCCTGGAGCAGGAGTTGCTGCGTACATTCACGCAAGTGCGGAGCATTTACGAGCGAGTGGTGAACTGAGAAAGCCACTTACCGAGACAGCTCGGAATCTCACGACTGCCTAGTCGCTGTCATCCTGAGCGGAGCGGATTGATTCGCTCGCGAATCAATCCACGCAGTCCAAGGACCTCGTGTTTGCCGACCGCGGCACAGGCCCGTAAGGGAATTCTCTTCCAACGGTCTGCTCCTGGAAATATCCGTTGAAGCCATTCCGTCCGCTCCACCATTTATAATTCTCGGTTCCTGACCACAGCGGAGGAGTTGATGTCAGATTCATACAATGGCGTGCCCGTCCCTCGCGACGGCGGACGCATTGCGTACAAAGACGAGCGAATTAAAGTTCCGGATAATCCCATCATCCCCTTCATTGAGGGCGATGGCACCGGCCGCGATATTTGGAAAGCATCGGTGCGCGTATTCGATGGCGCCGTGCAAAGGGCTTACAACGGAAAACGCCGCGTGGTCTGGTATGAAATCTTCGCTGGGGAAAAAGCCAAAGCAAAATTTAACGACTGGCTCCCACAGGATTCCGTCGACGCCATTCGCGAATTTCGTGTCGCGATCAAAGGTCCGCTGACCACTCCGGTCGGCGGCGGCATTCGTTCACTGAACGTCACTCTGCGGCAAGTACTTGACCTTTACGCCTGCATCCGTCCGGTGAAGTATTACAAGGGCACGCCATCGCCCGTAAAAAACCCCGAACGCATGGATGTCGTAATTTTCCGCGAGAATACTGAAGACGTTTACGCGGGAATCGAATGGGAGCAGGGAACTCCCGAAGCGGCGAAGTTGATCGAGTTCCTCAATAAACACATGCTCAAGGGCGGCAAGAAGCAGGTGCGCACTGATTCCGGCATCGGCATCAAGCCAATCTCTATTTTTGCGACCAAGCGCCTGGTGCGTATGGCCATCCAGCACGCGCTTGAAAGCGGACGCAAGACTGTCACTCTGGTCCACAAGGGAAATATTCAAAAGTTCACCGAAGGCGCCTTTCGCAAATGGGGATACGAGCTCGCCACCGAAGAATTCCGCGACAAAATCGTAACCGAACGCGAGAGCTGGATTCTCGACAATAAAGATAAAAATCCGAATCTTTCAGCCGAAGAAAATGCCGCGCTGGTTGAGCCCGGACTGGAATTTGCTCCTCCGGAATTCGGAAAGTCCGTCGCTGAAGAAGTTCGCAACGTGCTCGACGGCATTTACCCAACTCACGGCCACGGTGTATGGAAAAGGAAGTTAATGATCAACGACCGCATCGCTGATTCGATTTTCCAGCAGGTTGTCACCCGCGCGAACGAATATTCCGTGCTCGCCACTCCTAATCTGAACGGTGATTACATTTCCGACGCGTGCGCTGCGCAGGTCGGGGGTTTGGGCATTGCTCCGGGCGCGAACATCGGCGACGGCTACGCGATATTCGAGGCCACTCACGGTACCGCGCCAAAGTATGCCGACAAAGACGTCATCAATCCCGGCTCGGTGATGCTCTCCGGCGTGATGATGTTCCGCTACATGGGATGGAACGAAGCCGCCGACCTTATTGAAAGCGGTCTCGAGCGCACCATCGAACAGAAAAAAGTGACATACGACTTTGAGCGCCTTATGCCGGGCGCAACCAAAGTTAGTACCAGCAAATTCGCCGATCACATTATTGAGAACATGGCTGCCGCAGTTATGAGCGCCGTTTGAAAATCTACAAACCTTCAAGGACACGAATTCACGAAAGCGTTTCCTGACAGGTTTTTCCTTCGTGCACCTTCGTGTCCTTTGTGGTTGATGCTTTTGAAAGGAAATCATGCGTAAGAAAGTCAGCATTGTAGGCTCAGGAAACGTCGGCGCGACCGCCGCCCATTGGATTGCCTCCAAAGAACTCGCCGATGTCGTCCTCATCGACATTATCGAAGGCGTTCCGCAGGGGAAAGCCCTTGACCTCCTAGAGGCCATGCCGATCGAGAAGCGCGATTCCTACGTCCTCGGCACCAACAATTACTCCGACACCGCGAATTCCGACATCGTCGTCATCACAGCCGGCATTCCGCGCAAACCCGGCATGAGCCGGGATGACCTGCTTAACACCAACCACAAAATCATGAAAGATGTGGTCAGCAAAGTCATTCAGCATTCGCCAAATTGCATTCTGATCATCGTTTCCAATCCGCTCGATGCCATGGCCCAGGCCGCCTACAAGATGAGCGGCTTCCCCCGTGAGCGCGTTATCGGCATGGCTGGAGTGCTCGATTCCGCACGCTTCCGTGCCTTCATCGCTGATGAGCTCAAAGTCAGCGTCGAGAACGTGACTGCCTTCGTCCTTGGCGGCCACGGCGACACCATGGTCCCACTTCCGCGTTACTCCACGGTTGCCGGAATTCCGATAACCGAGCTGATCGCGCCCGAGCGACTGGCGCAACTCGTGCAGCGCACCCGCGATGGCGGCGCCGAGATTGTGAAATATCTGAAGACCGGTAGCGCTTATTACGCTCCATCGGCAGCGACTACTGAAATGGTCGAAGCCATACTCAAAGACAAGAAGAAGATCCTGCCCTGCGCCGTTTACCTCGAAGGTGAATATGGAATTAAAGGTCTCTACGTCGGCGTGCCTGCGAAACTGGGATCAAAGGGAATCGAGCAGATCATCCAGATCAAACTCACCGCTGAAGAACAAGCCGCGCTAAACAAGAGCGCGGATGCAGTGAAGGAGCTCGTGGGAGTGATTGGGGTATAGCGAAAATCGACACAGTTTTCACACCGAGGGCTGCGTTCATGTTCATTCGTCGCAGACTTCCTGGCCGAACCTTCTTACACTTCTATGTCATCCCGAACGAAGAAGGTCATTCGCTCGCGAATGACCTTCACAGCCGAGGGATCTGCAGAGCCCGATCCCAGCTAACAACACTTCGTAATTCCGGGAAGGGCACGACTTACAGTCGTGCCGCATCGAGGCAGCCAGGGGCACGGCTTCCAGCCGCTGAGGTGCGCTTTCTGTTGCGGCGCGCTGCACTCGTACGGTAGTGTTCCTCCGTTGGGCATCCCTCAGAGGCTGAAGCCGGGCAGTTCTATTCGCTTGGTCGGCACGACTGAAAGTCGGGCACTTTCCGGTTCTCGCTCTGCGGAAACCAGAAAGATTATTCGCAATGATAAAATCTTCCCATCCCCGAGTGGGGCTATAGCTCAGCTGGGAGAGCGCATCGTTCGCAACGATGAGGTCGTCGGTTCGATCCCGACTAGCTCCACCAAAGAAATCCACGCAAAATCCGCAGCTGAGAAGCCGCATGACCCGAAGTTTCAGGGCTGACAGCAAGAGCTAATCCGGCCAGTTCTGACTTCCTCTGGGAATCCCTATGTTCTCCGTGCTTAAAGGTGTGCCGTTCGATCCCAGGCCCGATGGCGTCGAAAGTAGCACTTGGGTCGGACTACAGGAAACACTGTAGAGTCCTTTGGGTGCCACTGTGCTACCAATAAGGCAGGTTGCTCCCTCTAGGGCGCGCTGGTCGCGATGCGTGCGGGAGCGGCAGAACTCTCCGATTCACAAGTTCAAACACACTGCATGGCGGCATTAGCAAGGGTTCCGGTTCAACACACTCCTGTCGGCGACCGAAGGCTGTTCTCCGCGTCACGGCTATCTATTGTCGATCCAAAAGGATAGGGACTTATGAAAAAGAACGTCCAAGCTTCGGTTTCCGCAACACATGGCGAACCGATACACCCGAACGGAGGCAACGGGACAGCAATTGCCGTTGCAGAGTCTGCCCCTGCGGATCTAAGCGTCGTGCTTGCCGCGCTGCGTACCATGCGCGACGGGGATTTTTCTGTGCGTCTTCCCGGTTCCTGGACAGGTCTGGCGGGAAAAATTGCAGATACATTTAACGACATCGTTGGTGCGAACCAACAAATGGCGCAGGAACTGAACCGAGTAGGACAAGTGGTCGGGAAAGAAGGGCGCACTCGCGAGCGCACTAAGTTTCAGGAGTCACGCGGGGCCTGGGGCCAGATGGAAGGGTCGGTAAATACTCTCGTCGAAGACCTTCTCCGCCCCACAACCGAAGTCACGCGCGCTATCGCCGCGGTTGCGCAGGGAAACCTTACCCAAACCGTGCGACTGGACGTGGATGGGCGTCCGCTTGAAGGTGAGTTCCTTCGCTCCGCTGACATTGTTAACAGGATGATTCAGCAGTTGAGCGTTTTCACCTCGGAAGTTACGCGTGTCGCCCGCGAAGTCGGCACGGACGGAAAACTCGGTGGACAGGCCGTCGTGCCAGGTGTGGCCGGAACCTGGAAGGACCTTACCGATTCCGTGAATTCGATGGCCAGCAACCTTACCGGCCAGGTCCGCAACATCGCCGAGGTCGCGACCGCTGTAGCCAGTGGCGATCTTTCCAGAAAAATTACGGTGGACGTTCGCGGCGAAATTCTGCAGTTGAAAGAAGCCATCAACACGATGGTCGATCAGTTGCGCTCCTTCGCATCAGAAGTGACCCGAGTTGCCCGCGAAGTCGGAACTGATGGAAAGCTAGGCGGTCAGGCTGTTGTCCCCGGCGTGGCTGGAACGTGGAAAGATCTTACCGATTCTGTAAACGCAATGGCCGGCAACCTAACCGCCCAAGTACGAAACATCGCCGAAGTTACGACCGCTGTTGCTCGTGGCGATCTCTCACGAAAGATTACCGTCGACGTGAAAGGCGAAATTCTCGAACTCAAAGAAACCATTAACACGATGGTCGATCAGTTGAACGCATTCGCAGGTGAAGTAACCCGCGTGGCAAGGGAAGTGGGAACCGAAGGAAAACTCGGTGGACAGGCGCAGGTGCCCGGTGTCGCCGGAACTTGGAAGGATTTAACCGACAACGTCAACTTCATGGCTGGCAACCTTACCGCGCAGGTCCGAAACATTGCCGAGGTCGCAACTGCCATCGCCGGTGGCGACTTGTCACGCAAGATCACAGTCGACGTTCGCGGCGAAATCTTACAGCTCAAAGAAACGCTCAACACAATGGTGGACCAATTGAACCGCTTCGCTGGAGAAGTTACGCGTGTCGCTCGCGAAGTGGGCAGCGAAGGCCGTCTCGGCGGCCAGGCGAACGTGCCCGGTGTGGCCGGGACCTGGAAGGATCTCACCGACTCCGTCAATTCAATGGCCGGAAATTTAACCGGCCAGGTGCGAAACATCGCCGAAGTGACGACCGCTGTCGCTCGCGGAGACTTGTCACGCAAGATCACGGTCGACGTAAAAGGCGAGATTCTCGAGTTGAAGAACACCATCAACACGATGGTCGATCAGTTGAATGGTTTTGCCGGGGAAGTCACGCGCGTGGCACGCGAAGTTGGTACTGAAGGAAAACTTGGCGGTCAGGCGCAGGTGCCTGGCGTCGCGGGAACCTGGAAAGACTTAACCGATAACGTGAACTTCATGGCCGGAAACCTTACAGCGCAGGTTCGTAATATCGCGGAAGTCGCAACCGCGGTCGCCCGAGGGGACCTGTCACGAAAAATCACCGTCGATGTCCGCGGCGAAATCTTGCAGCTCAAAGAAACGCTTAACACCATGGTGGACCAGCTTCGATCATTCGCCTCGGAAGTGACCCGCGTGGCTCGCGAAGTCGGTACCGACGGCAAGCTGGGCGGACAGGCTGTTGTTCCCGGAGTCGGCGGTACATGGAAGGATTTGACCGATTCCGTAAACTCCATGGCCAGCAACCTTACCAATCAGGTGCGTAATATCGCTGAAGTTTCCACCGCTATAGCGAACGGCGATCTTTCCAAGAAGATCACGGTCAACGTCAGCGGCGAAATCTTGCTGCTGAAAGAAACCATCAACACCATGGTGGACCAGCTGAACGCGTTCGCTGGCGAAGTCACACGCGTGGCCCGCGAAGTCGGTTCAGAAGGACGTCTCGGCGGACAGGCCAACGTGCCTGGTGTTGCTGGAACCTGGAAAGATTTGACAGACTCGGTCAACTCCATGGCGGGAAACTTGACCGCTCAGGTGCGAAACATTGCCGAAGTCACCACAGCCGTCGCTCGCGGCGACTTGTCACGCAAGATCACCGTGGATGTGAAAGGCGAAATTCTGGAGCTGAAGAACACCATTAATACAATGGTCGATCAGCTCAACGCTTTCGCCGGAGAAGTGACCCGCGTGGCTCGCGAAGTTGGAACTGACGGCAAGCTCGGCGGCCAGGCCGAAGTTCCGGGCGTAGCCGGAACCTGGAAGGACCTCACTGACAACGTAAACTTCATGGCCAGCAACCTCACTGGTCAGGTGCGCAACATCGCTGAAGTCGCAACCGCCATCGCGACCGGCGACCTGTCGAAGAAGATCACCGTGGACGTGCGCGGCGAGATCTTGCAGCTGAAAGAAACATTGAACACCATGGTCGAGCAGTTGCGTTCGTTCGCTGCCGAAGTCACGCGCGTTGCCCGCGAGGTCGGTTCAGAAGGGCGTCTCGGCGGACAGGCCAACGTGCCCGGTGTCGCCGGAACCTGGAAAGATCTTACAGACTCGGTCAACGCAATGGCCGGTAACCTTACCGCCCAGGTGCGAAACATCGCCGAAGTTACGAC
>Ga0070717_10001641_pt1 | contig 15545 bp, 12 predicted proteins | sample LARL113metaG_FD_71366 | JGI IMG/M metagenome (GOLD analysis project Ga0070717, IMG submission 71366) | Corn, switchgrass and miscanthus rhizosphere microbial communities from Kellogg Biological Station, Michigan, USA - LAR L11-3 metaG | ecosystem: Host-associated > Plants > Roots > Rhizosphere ... | reverse complement strand
AATCGATCCGGGTGTTGAAGGGCCTCGATGCCGTGCGCAAGCGGCCGGGCATGTATATCGGCGACACCGATGACGGGAGTGGCCTGCATCACATGGTCTACGAGGTCGTCGACAACGCCATCGACGAGGCGCTCGCCGGCCACGCCACGCTGGTGGAGGTCGTTCTCAACGCCGACAATTCCGTCACCGTGCGCGACGACGGCCGCGGCATTCCGGTCGATATCCACAAGGGCGAAGGCATTTCGGCGGCCGAAGTCATCATGACCCAGTTGCATGCCGGCGGAAAGTTCGACCAGAATTCCTACAAGGTTTCGGGAGGCCTGCACGGCGTCGGCGTCTCCGTGGTCAACGCGCTGTCGAGCAAGCTGCAACTTAAGGTGTGGCGCGACGGCAAGGAACATTACATCGAATTCGCCCATGGCGACGCGGTGGCGCCGCTGAAAGTGGTCGGCGAAGCTAATGGCAAGCGCGGCACCGAGGTGACATTCCTCGCCTCGACCAATACCTTCACCAATGTCGAATATGATTTTGCGACCCTGGAGCATCGCCTGCGCGAGCTCGCGTTCCTGAATTCCGGCGTCAACATCGTGCTCTCCGACATGCGCCACGCGGTCGAGAAGCGCGAGGAGATGCGCTATATCGGCGGCGTCGAGGAGTTCGTGAAATATCTCGACCGCAACAAGAAGGCGATGGTGCCCGCGCCGATCATCGTGCGCTCGGAGGCAAACGGCATCGGTGTCGAGGCAGCGCTGTGGTGGAACGACAGCTATCACGAGAACGTGCTGTGTTTCACCAACAACATCCCACAGCGCGACGGCGGCACGCATCTCGCGGGCTTCCGCGGCGCGCTGACCCGCCAGGTCAACGGCTATGCTGACGCCAATGCGAAGAAAGAAAGGATCGTGCTGACCGGCGACGACTGCCGCGAGGGGCTGACCGCCGTGCTTTCGGTGAAAGTGCCCGATCCGAAGTTTTCGTCGCAGACCAAGGACAAGCTGGTGTCCTCGGAAGTGCGCCCGGTGGTCGAGAACGTCATCAACGAGGCGCTCGCCGCCTGGTTCGAGGAACACCCGACCGAGGCAAAAATCATCGTGGGCAAGGTTATCCAGGCCGCGGCCGCGCGCGAGGCCGCCCGCAAGGCGCGCGAACTGACGCGCAAGAATCCGCTCGGCGTGTCCTCGCTGCCCGGCAAGCTCGCTAATTGCCAGGAAAAGGACCCCGCCAAATCCGAACTCTTCATCGTCGAGGGCGATTCGGCCGGCGGCAGCGCCAAGATGGGACGTAACCGCGAATTCCAGGCGGTGCTGCCGCTACGCGGCAAGATCCTCAATGTCGAGCGCGTGCGCCCCGACAAGATGCTCTCAAGCGAGCAGATCGGCACGCTGATCTCGGCCCTTGGCACCGGGATCAGCGACGAGTTCTCGATCGACAAGCTGCGCTACCACAAGATCATCGTGATGACCGACGCCGATGTCGACGGCGCCCATATCCGCACGCTGCTTCTGACGTTCTTCTACCGGCAGATGCGCGAGATCATCGATCGCGGTTACCTCTATATCGCGCAGCCGCCGCTCTACAAGGTCACACGGGGCAAGTCCGAGCAGTATCTGAAGGACGAGCGCGCGCTGGAGGACTATTTGATATCGACCGGTCTCGACGAATGTGTGTTCAAGCCGGCCTCGGGCGGAGACCGCGCCGGCCGCGACCTGCTGTCGCTGGTCGAGGACGCCCGTATCATCCGCGGCGTGCTGCGCAACCTGCACAGCCGCTATAACCGCAAGGTGGTCGAGCAGGCGGCTATCGCTGGCGTGCTGAACCCGGACATCTTTGGCGACCCGACCAAGGCCACCGAGGCGGCCGGCTACATTCCGAGGCGGCTCGATATGCTGGCCGACGAAGTCGAGCGCGGCTGGACTGGGCGTTTCACCGAGGGCGAGGGTTTTCTGTTCGAGCGCACGGTGCGCGGTGTCAAGGAAGTCGCGATTCTCGACCATGCGCTGCTCGGATCGGCGGATGCCCGAAAGCTCGACGATTACGCAGTAAGACTGCAGGCGGTCTACCCGCGGCAAGGCGCGTTACGGCGCAAGGATTCGGACGTCCCCATTCACGGCCCGGTCGATCTGTTCGAGGCGGTCACCGAGGCCGGCCGCAAGGGCGTGACGCAGCAACGCTACAAAGGCCTCGGCGAGATGAACCCGGATCAGCTCTGGGAGACCACGCTCGACACCGAGGCGCGCACGCTATTGCAAGTGAAGGTCAAGGAGGTCGACGAGGCCGACGACATCTTCACCAAGCTGATGGGCGACGTGGTCGAGCCGCGCCGCGAGTTCATCCAGGACAATTCGCTCAGCGCCAATGTGGATGTGTAAGAGAGACGCTGAAGGTTTTCGGATTGCCGCCGTCGGTTTATCCTCGAAGTTCGTGTCAGAGGCCGCCCGCAAATGGATCACGAACCTCGCAAACGGGGCGCTGTCGCGCCGCCCATCCGGTATATCGTTGAGGGCGGCCACCGCTTAGGTGGCGCGATCGAACCGTCCGGCAACAAGAACGCGGCGTTACCGATCATCGCGGCGGCGCTGTTGACCGAGCATCCGGTCACGCTGGAAAACGTGCCGCGGATTCGCGACACCGAAACGCTGGTCGAACTGATCCGCTCGGTCGGCGCCTCGGCCGAATGGCGCAGCGGCAACAAGCTCACCATTCATGCCAAGGAAATCCGCGCCGCCGATCTCGATCCGGTGTTGTGCGCGCGGATCCGTGCCTCGATCCTGCTGGCGGGGCCGCTGCTCGCCCGCTGCGGCGAGGTCACGCTGCCGCCGCCCGGCGGCGACGTGATCGGCCGGCGGCGGCTCGACACGCATTTTCTGGCCTTCGAACAGTTAGGGGCCACCGTCACCGCGACCGACCGGCTCGAATTTCGCTGCCCCCAGCTCAAGGGCGCGGACGTGTTTCTGGATGAGCCGAGCGTGACCGCCACCGAAAACGCACTGGTCGCCGCCGTCGCCGCCCACGGCACCACCTATCTGCGCAACGCCGCATCCGAACCGCATGTGCAGGATCTCGCGCATTTCCTCACCCGTCTCGGCGCGCGCATCGAGGGCATCGGCACCAACACCATGGTGGTGCACGGACCGGCCACGCTCGGCGCCGCCAGCTATTCGATCGGACCCGACCATATCGAGGTCGGCTCGCTGATCGGGCTTGCCGCGGTGACGCGCTCGCCGTTGCGGATCATGCGCGCCGGCGTGGAGCATCTGCGCTCGATCCGGATGGGGTTCGAGCGGCTCGGCATCGTCTGTGAGGTCAAGGGCGACGATCTCATCGTGCCTTCCAGCCAGACCTTGAAGATCCGGGACGATTTCGGCGGCCATGTACCGAAGCTGGAAGACCAGCCATGGCCGGCTTTCCCGGCCGATTTGATGTCGATCGCGATCGTGACCGCAACCCAGTGCGACGGCGTGATCCTGATGTTCGAAAAAATGTTCGAATCGCGGATGTTCTTCGTCGACAAGCTGATCTCGATGGGTGCCCGCATCGTGCTGTGCGATCCGCACCGCGCGATCGTGGCCGGACCGAGCCGGCTGCGCGGCGCGCCGATGACCTCGCCCGACATCCGCGCCGGCATGGCGATGCTGCTCGCCGCGGTTTGCGCCGAGGGCACCTCGACCATCAACAACGCCGACCAGATCGAGCGCGGCTATGAGCGCATCGAGGAACGGCTCAACGCGCTCGGCGCAAGAATTACGCGGGTGCCGGAGCGGACCCGGTAACCCGTCAGCTTCGCGACGGATGCGGCCCGGCGCGCTGCGGCAGGAAGATCAGCAAGGCGACGATCAGCGCCACCAGGATAGCGGACGCATCAAATCGACCGAACGCCAGGCCGCCGTCCGCTTTCGGCTTGTCGAGCAAATCGCCGACGGTGGCACCGAGCGGCCGCGTCAAGATGAACGCGCTCCAGAACAGCAGCGTGCGGGAAATGTTGGTGAAGAAATACGCCACTGCTACCACCACAAGCGCCGCGGCAAAGACCAGCGCGCCGCGTTCGTAGCCGAGCCCGTTGGAATCGGCCATCCAATCGCCGAGCGCGGTGCCCAGGGTTTGCGAGAACAGAATCGCGGTCCAGTAGAACATTTCAATTCTCGGTGAGGTGACCGTGTTCACGTCAATCGACCCGGCCTGCCGGTACCAGATGCCGAGCGAAGCCATCAGGCACGTCGACAGAAACAGCGATCCCCCGGGATAGCCAATGCCCAGCGAGCGATCGGCGAAATCCGCCATCGTGGTGCCGGCCATCGTGGTGGCGATGATGACGGCCCAATATAAAAACGGATGGAAACGCCTGGCCGCGATCTGGGCGGCGACGGCGGCCGCGAAAATGCCTATAAACATCGTGCTTGAGAGCGCGTAACCCCAGTTCAGCGTCATCGAGACGGCATCGCCGCCGGTTTCCCCAAGTGTCGTCGCGATAATCTTGATCACCCAGAAGCCGAGTGTGACTGCGGGAACCTTGCTCATGCCATCATCTGCCTGCATCTGCGCCTTCCAAATAGTTGCAACCGACGGAAATTTCCGGCGCTCGTGCCGGTTCCGTCACACCAGCGTCAGCGTCAACCCATGACATCGTCCGCTCGCATCGAGGAAGCGTCGGTTAGCGCAATACCGTCCGGCAATCACCTCACACTCGAGTTAACTGAAACGCTGGAGCTGGCGGCGCCGATTGCGCTGACGCAGCTTGGGCAGATCGCGATGATGGCGACCGACCTCGCCTTCATCGGGCGTCTCGGCGATGACGCCGTCGCGGCGGCAGCCCTTGCGGGCACGGTGTATTTCGTCAGCTTCACCTTCGGGATGGGTTTGATGTCGGCGGTGGCTCCGCTGGCCGCGCAAGCCTATGGCGCGAAAAATCCGCATTTGATCCGCCGCGCGTTGCGCACCGGTCTTTGGGCTGGGCTCTTCATCGCGCTGCCGATCATGGCGTTTCCGCTGCGCGGCGAGCGGATCCTGCTGGCGCTCGGTCAGGCGAGCGTGCCGGCGCAGCTCGCGCAGCAATATCTGTTTGGTCTCGCCTGGGGCGTGATGCCGGCCCTGTGGTTTCTGGCGATCCGCAGCTTCATGAGCGCGATCAACCGTCCGCAGCCGATCCTGTGGATCACGCTGGCCGCGATCCCGGCCAATGCGCTGTTGGTCTATCTTTTGATCTACGGCGAATGGGGCCTGCCGCGGCTGGAGCTGTTCGGCGCCGGGCTTGCCACCACGATCGTCAATTTCGGCACGTTCATCGCGGGCCTCTGGATTGCGACGCGACGCCGACCGTTCCGCAAGTATCACGTGCTCGGGCATATCTGGCGCATCGACTGGGCGCTGATGCGGCAATTGCTTGCCCTCGGCGCGCCGATCTCGGTCGCGTTCCTGCTGGAGTACGGGCTGTTTTCCGCAGCGGCACTGTTGATGGGGTTGATCAGCACGGCTGCGCTTGCCGCCCATCAGGTCGCGTTACAAGTCACGGCCATCCTGTTCATGGTGCCGTTTGGAATAGGGCTGGCGGCGACCGTGCGGGTCGGACACGCCGTCGGCCGCGACGACGCCCACGCAGTGAAGCGCGCTGGGCTGGTTGCGACGCTGCTCGGTACTGTGCTGGCATCGGTGCTGACGCTTTGCGTGGTCGTCGCACGATTTGCGATCGCGCGCGCCTTCTTCGGCGAAGCGTCCGATAGCGCGACTGCCGCCGTCGAACTCACTGCGACGCTGCTTCTGGTCGGCGCGACGTTCTTTGTGACGGATGCCGTTCAAACCATCGTCGTCGGATCGCTTCGCGGCATGAACGACACGCGGATACCGCTGCTATTAGCCGCCATCGGCTATTGGATGATCGGATTTCCTTTGGCCTACGGGCTCGCATTTTCAGCACGGCTCGGCGCCGTCGGGGTCTGGATCGGACTGTCCGGCGGGACCGCGATCTATGCGCTGCTTCTGATCTTGCGGTTTTGGCTGTTGGCGGGCAGGCTCAAGGCCGATGAAAGTCCGTGAAGTCGCACCTCAGGTTGACCCCAGTAAGCTTTTGGCCGGCGCCCAATTCGTCGACGCCTTCAGCCTCGAAGTCGACGGCCTGGCGCTCGATGCGTGGCATGCCGCCGAGAAGGCGTTCGGCCGCTTGCCCGCCTGGATCGACGCGCTCGTACGTTTGCGCAACATGATCGTCACGCCGCTCGGCCTGAAAACCTCAGCCACGAAGGAGCCGGCGCGGGGAATGATCGGGATGTTTCCGGTCCTGAGCGAAACGCCGGATCGCGTGGTCGCGGGCTTCAACGACAAGCATCTCGATTTCCGCGTCGTGGTCGACGTCGCGACCTTCCCCGACAACCAGCAGGTCACCGCAACGACGCTGGTGCTGACACATAATCTGCTCGGCCGCATCTATCTGGCGATCATCAAGCCGTTTCATCGCCTGATCGTACCCGCCATGATGCGGCAAATCCTGTCCTAGGGGTGCCATGACATTGTCGGTCGATCTGTTCCTTTCGTTGCGCAGCCCCTACTCCTATCTGGCGCTGCCGAAGACATCGAAGCTGGTGGCCGACTATGACGTCACGGTGAACCTGCGCCCGGTTTATCCGCTCGCCGTGCGCGTGCCCGGCTTCTTCAAGAAAACCAATCCGCAATTCGCGCGTTACGTGGTGCTCGACTCTAGCCGCGTCGCCAAGCACGACGACATTCCGTTCCGCTTTCCCCGCCCCGACCCGATCGTGCAGGATATGGCAACGCTCGAGGTCGCCGCGCAGCAGCCCTACATCCACCGCCTGACCCGGCTCGGCGCTATGGCCCAACTCGAGGGCCGCTCGCTGGACTTTGTCGCAGCCATCGCCCCCGTGCTGTGGGACGGCACCGTCAAGGGCTGGAACGAGGGCGATCATCTCGCAAACGCGGCCGCCGGGGCCGGCTTCGATCTTGCCGCGATGGATGCGGCCATCTCGGCCGATCCGGACCGCTATGAGCAGGTGATATCAGACAGCGAAAGCGATCACGCAGCCTCGGGCCATTGGGGCGCCGACTTTCGTGTTCGAGAAGGAGCCGTTTTTCGGGCAGGACCGCATCGATCTCTTGATTTGGCGCATGCAAAGCAAGGGGCTGGCCCGCCGCCACGCACGGGTGAGGCTGGACGGAACGGCGGAGGCACACAGGCCGGCCTAGTCCTTAGTGCCTGATGTCACCGGCGCTTCGGACCACTCGGCGACAACGCGTTCGAGGTCCCCCAGATTCTGGCGCATCTGCTCCAGCGAAAATCCCAGTGCGAAAAATCGTTCAGCGACGTCGCCGGGCAGGCCGCGGATCAGCCCTTCGCTGCGCACCGCTTTGACTTCGTCGGCAAAGGTGTTGACCGCCAACTGGACCGGGGCGATCGCAGGTGCATTGGCGGCGGCCCGCAAGGCCTCGGCCGCCGCGCGCAGATAGCCGACGATCGCATCGCTGACGCTGGACAGCGGCTCGGCAAGCCGCGCTTGCACATCAGGCGGAAGCGGGACCACGCTCGCCCGCCCGATCATCACCACGTCGTGGCGCAGCCGCAATATGGTTCGCAGCAACGGCCCGGTGTCCGGACACCAGGACAAATGGGCGGCGCGCTCGCGCTCGGCTTCCACACCGGTCGCGTTCAAATCGACCAGCGCGGCGCCGATGCCATCCTGGATCCGGTGCAGGGCGTCGGCGTCGCGCCCGCGCGACAGACCAGCCAGCAGTTCGGCCAGCGCGGCTGCGATCAATTCGAGCGCCCGCGCGGCGTTGAGGCGCAGTTGACTGTGCGCCCGCGACGGCAGCACCAAGAACGACACCAGAAGCCCGGTGAACGCGCCGACGGCGACCTCCATCACGCGATCGATCGCGGAACCAAGCGGGCTCGTGTGGTGCATGGTTGGGACCAGGAGCACGATCACCGCGGTCACGGTCGCCGTGTTCAGGCTCGGATTGATCGATGCGATGAACGCCAAGGGAGCGACCGTCAGCACCAGCAATGCCAGCAATTGCGCCTCCCCGGAATACGGAATCAGCAACGCGATGGCGCCGCCATAGATCGCGCCGCCGATCGTCCCGAACATGTAATCGCGGGTCACTTTCAGCGATCGGCCGACGCTCATTTGGGTCACGATGAGGGACGTCAGCACCGCCCAGAGCGGCAGCAACAGGTGCAACGCGGTCGCGATCGAGAACGCGACCACGGCAGACACCGTGACCCTGACGGCCAGCGCCAGTTGCGCCTTGCGGAGTCTCGGCCAGCTCAGCAGGCGTTTTGAGAGTGCGAGCATGGATCCCTTTCCCGGATGTTGTAGGCAAGGCCAGTTATAAACGTAAACGACGTGGCGCATAGCTGCTGCCCGTCGCCGGCACCCGCTTGAAAGACGAAATCAGCCCGCCTACCCTGTGCGATAACAGCGGGGAAACACAATGGCCCATGAAACAGAAACGCTCGCAAGCTATGTCGCCGATCTGAAATTCGAGGACATCCCTCCGCAAGTATTGGAGCGCGCCAAGGTCCTGACCCTCGATTTTCTCGGCAGCGCGATCCGCGCCCGGCGCGACGCGGAATCGACGCCCTCATTGATGAAGATGCTCGAGGCGCTGGCGCTCGATTCCAAGGGAGAGTCGACCGTATTCGGCGACAGCAAGACCTGGACGCCGGCGGTTGCGGCGCTGCTCAACGGCGCGCTCGGCCACTCGCTTGATTTCGACGACACCCACGCCGATTCCTCGCTGCATCCTAGCGCGCCCGTGGTGCCGGCAGCGTTCGCAGTCGGTGAAATGGAAGGCAGCTCGGGGCGCGACGTGCTGACCGCGATCGTCGCAGGCTATGAAGTCTGTTGCCGGCTCGGCAATGCGCTCGATCCCACCTCGCATTATGCGCGCGGCTTCCATCCGACCGCGACCGCGGGCACCTATGGCGCGGCGGCGGCGGCGGCGAAATTGTTCGGGCTGTCGAAAGCGCAGATCGTCTCCGCGTTCGGCGTCTCCGGCAGCCAGGCCGCGGGCTCGCTGCAATTTCTGATCAATGGCGCTTGGAACAAGCGCTATCAGGTCGGCGCCGCCGCCATGAACGGCGTGATTGCAGCGACCTTGGCGCGCCATGATTTCGTCGGCTCGGCCGAGGCGGTCGAGGGCAAGCACGGGCTATTGGTCGGCTATAGCGACAACGCCCACCCCGACAAGGCGGTCGCGGGGCTCGGCAACATTTATGAGACCATGAAGATCGGCGTCAAACCCTATCCGAGCTGCCGCTACACCCATGCCGCGCTCGATGCGATCATCGCGATGCGCAGGGAGCACAATCTGACGCCGGACCAGGTCAAGCGCGTCGAGATCGGCCTGCACCGTAACGGCATCACGCTGACGGGCGACGCCGCCACCAAGCGGCATCCGACCTCAGTTGTCGGCGGGCAGTTTTCGATGTTCTTCACAGGCGCGGTCGCGCTCGATCAGGGCCGCTTCGGCTGGGACGATTACGACCGGCTTGGGGATGCCGCGGTCGATGCGCTCGCAGACAAATTCGACGTGGTGCAGGACGACCGGCTCGAGGTCGGTCGCAGCCACCCGTTCGGCGCCCGCGTCTCGATCACAACCGACGACGGCGTGCACGAGCGGCTCTATGCCGATCCCTCCGGCGAGCCCAATTCGTTCCCGGACGCGCGGGCGATGCAACAGAAGTTTCTGACGCTGGCCCGTCCGGTCTTGAACGGCCGCGCCGACCAGCTGGCGGATGCGATTCTCTCGCTTGAGCGATTCGACCGCGTCGAGAAGGCCACGCAGTTGGGGCGGCAGTAGCTCTCAATTGCCGCCCGCCAGCTTCGCCTTGCCGCCGGTCGCGGCGACGACGTCGCGGACAAGATCGAACACGCCATCGCCATCTGGCGGCCAGTTCGGCGACCTGCCGAGACGGACGATCACCAGCCGTTCGGACGGAATCACGATGACATATTGTCCGATGGTTCCCTTGGCGAAGAAGGCGTCGCGCGGCCAGCCGTGCTCGATCCGGTATTTCGCGCCAAAACTGTCGCCGCGATTGGTCCAGAAGCCCGCGCCATAGCCGACCCACGCGTCCGGCGTCGGTGACGCCGAATAGCTCACCCAGCCCTCCGGCAGGATGCGTTTTCCGCCCACCACGCCGTCGTTGAGATAGAGCAGGCCGAACCGCGCCCAGTCGCGCGCGCTCGCCAGCATCTGGCTCGATCCTTCCGGCGTGCCTGATTCGTCGAACTCCAGCGTGACATGGCGCATGCCGAGGGGATCGAACAATTCGGCGCGCGCAAAGCGCAGCACGTCGGCGGGCTTGCCGCCGGTGGCGTCGCGAATGAGATGCGACAGGATGATGGTGTTGCCGTCGTGATAATTCCATGCCGTTCCGGGCGCCGTTTCCAGCCCGATCGTTTCGGCATAGGCGGCCTTGTCGGCTTCCATGAATTTCATCCGGTTGACCGGCTCCAGCGCGGAGCCAAGCGAGGCCGACAGCGAACTGCCGAGTGCAAGCCCGGCCGTATGGCGCAGCAATTGATCTATCGTGATCGCACCTCTGGGATCGCCGGGGGTTTGCCATGCCGTGACCGGCGCCGGCCGGTCGAGCGCCAGCGCTCCCTTGCGCACCAAAATTCCGATCAAGGCCGAGATCACGGATTTGGTCGCAGAGAAGCCGAGGACCGGCGTGTCGATGCCAAAACCTTCCGCATAGCGCTCCGCGATGATGCGGCCGTCCTTGACCACGACCACCGCCCTGGTGCGGCGGAATGGCGGCTCGACCGGCTCGGCGAAGGCGCGATCCAGCGCCGCGCCAAGCTGCGGCGCTGCTGTTGCGACCACCGATGGCCCGGCAATCTCGGGCAATAATGCCGGCGGCGGCTTGCCTTCCGGCGGCAGCGAGCCATCCGCGACCACGCTACCAAAGGCGAGGTAGCAGCCGAGACCCTCGCGATAGACGGCGTGGCTGCGGCCAAATCCGAACAGGGTCACCGTGACATCCTTGGCTGTGCGATCGAGTTTGTAATCGATCCCCCAACTGATCAGCCCCGCGCCGGGCATCGCGGCCGTCGTCTCGGCAAGGACTTTTTCCGGATCGAGGCCGGACACGAACGTTTCCGAGCAGAGGATGTTGGCGATGAAGCCAGTCGCCACCTTGGGCACGTCGTGCGCGCGAGCAACTCCGAGCGCCAGCGCGCTCAGCGCGCTGGTCGTCGCGAGGATCAGTATCAGGCGTCGTTTGGTCATGGGATGCTCCAGCAATTAGGTGCCAGCCATGAACCAAAGCGCGCTGTCGCTGGCTCGCCGGATTTGGAAATCGTGCTCGCCGAAACCTGAAATGGCCCCACCGATTCTGAAAACAGGAAATAATTTCAGCCATTTACGGGTCAAGCCGCCGGCGCGTTGAGACGGCGATATTCGCTCGGCGTGACGCCAGTGGTCGCCTTGAAGGCGCGATTGAACGGACCGAGCGACTGGAAGCCCGCATCCATCGCAATGGTGATGACGGGCACTTCGGCCTGCGAGGGATCGGCGAGCGCGGCCTTGGCCTCCTCGATGCGGTGGTTGTTGAGGAAGACATTGAAGTTGCGGTAGCCGAGCCGCTGATTGATCAGCCGCCGCAATCTGTATTCGGGAATTCTGAGTTTTGCGGCCAGCGTGCCGATGGTGATGTTGTCGTGACGGTAGATGCGCTCATCCGCCATCAGCCGCATCAACGCATCGACCAGTTTCTGATCCGCGGCATTGACATCTTCGGCCATGACGGATGGCTTCGGAGCGTTCGCGGCCGTTACCGGGAACAGATCGGCTCCGTCGACACGCATCATCACAGAACAAATCGCGGCAACAACAGCAACGAGCGCACCGGCATTCGCGGTATTGGCGATATCGGCTTGGCTACCGGCGATCAGGATTTGCAGGATCGCGTTCATGCCGCCGTAGAGCGCCGCGGCGCAGACGATGAACAGCCGGATTCGTCGCCGGCCCTCGACCAGATCGGCGGACCACGACGCGACGGTCTGCCCGATCGCCAGTGCGATGAAGCCAAGCGCGAGCAGATTGATCGCAATGATGGAGGCGCGCGCGTTGCCGGCCGGCGCGATCCACATGCAATTGACAAAGCTGAAGGCAGCGACCGCCGCCCAGATCAAGCCGTGCCAGGCGCGCAGCGTGAAGGTATCGTCGAACAAAGCGCGCGTGAACAGCCAGAACACCACCACATTACCGGTGGACAGCGCGATCAACGGCGCATGCCAGATCGAAGCCAGCGATGTCGCGCCGATCGCGGAGGTCGCGGCGTGCGCCGCCGACCCCAGCGCGAACGCGATCGCGAGCCGCCCGGCAATTGTGTTTCTGAAATCGCGATAGAGCGAAACCGCTAGCACCAGCAGCAAGGCGACGCTGGCTCCGCGCAATGCAAGTTCGACGGTGGCAAGCGGCATCAGATCGGCCCGATCGCGGGTATAGATGTGGTATCGATTCTAATGGAGATCATCGGCCGGTTCAAATTTGGTGAATGAGCCGCTCCAGGCGCTGCGCCGCGTCACCCAGACATCGGCCGCATGCCCGATCAGCGTGGTCTCGCCTTCGATGCTGGCGCCGAGCCGCCGCGCCACAGCCTTTGAGGCCTCATTTTCGCGATCGATGCAGTGGAGGATCCGGTCGAGCTCGAAGGTCGCAAACGACCAGTTGATCGCCGCGTGCGCTGCTTCGAGCGCATAACCCTTGCCGCGGAATTCTTTCGCGAGGCCCCAGCCGATCTCGAAGCCGGGCCAGGAAGGCGGAAACCACGGACCTACGCGCCCGACAAACTGACCGGAGGATTTCTCCTCGACCACGAACATCCCCACGCCGTTCAGCACCCAGTGTCCGGCCATGATCGCGGCGTTGCGCCAGCCGTTGAACGCTTCGGTGATCGGCTTGCCGTCGGCGGTGATGAAGCGCGCGGTGCCGGGATCGGAAAGCATGGCCGTGTTGGGCTCGACATCGGAGCCGCGCCATTGCCGCAGGATCAAGCGCTTGGTCTCGATCATCGGGCAGTGCCATAGCGGAAGCGTCACGCCTGGTTTGAGCGGAGGGATCATGGGTCAGCCATCCTTCGCGTCGTCGGAGCAAATGCCGGGACGACGGATTATACAATTCCTGTTAAAGTCGCGCCAAAATAACGGAGGCCTCTCATGAGCTGGATGCCCACCAACGATCCCGTCCTCGGCGATCCCAAATCCTGCGACGCGCTGGAACTCGTCATCGTGCCGCGCACCCGCGATCTCGGCGATGGTTTTGAGGTGCGCAGGGCGCTGCCGCATGGCAAACGCCAGATGGTCGGCCCCTTCATCTTCTTCGATCATTTCGGGCCGGTGCAGTTCATGTCCGGCAAGGGCATGGACGTGCGGCCGCATCCGCATATCGGGCTTGCCACCGTCTCCTACCTGTTCGACGGCTCTATCATGCATCGCGACAGCGAGGGCAACATCCAGGAGATCGAGCCCGGCGCCATGAACCTGATGACCGCCGGCCGCGGCATTGCCCATTCCGAGCGGACGCCGGACCTGCAGCGCAAGCAGGGGCAGAAGATGCTTGGCTTGCAAAGCTGGATCGCGCTGCCGGCCGGATCGGAAGAAATCGCGCCGACGTTCCAGCATTATGCCGCCGGCGACCTGCCGATGATCGCCGAACGCGGCTTTACCGCGCGGGTGATTGCAGGCTCCTCGTTCGGCATATCGTCCCCGGTTGCGATGGTGTCGCCGTGGTTTTACACCGAGGTGACGGCACAGGCGGGCGTCAGCGTGCCGCTCGACCCTGATCACGAAGAGCGCGCGATCTATCTGGTCGATGGCGAGGTCGAGATCGCCGGCGACCGCTATGAGGGCCCGCGGCTGCTGATCTTCCGGCCCGGTGACCGTATTACTGTGAAGACGATCCTGCCGACCCGGATGATGTTTTTGGGCGGCGACGCGCTGGAGGGCCCGCGCCATATCTGGTGGAATTTCGTCTCTTCGTCGAAGGAGCGGATCGAAGAGGCCAAACAGGACTGGAAAACCGGCCGCTTCGCGCACGTCCCCAACGAACATGAGTTCATTCCGCTGCCGGAGTAGGCTATCTCCTCTCCTGTTCGCCGCTCGCGTTGCGCGAGACGAGCCCTCTTGGAAAGCCTGCTCATGACCACCATGCTCACCAGCGACTTGCCCTTGCCGAGAATCGGCCGCGGCAAGGTCCGCGACATTTATGCTGTCGGCGACGACCGCGTGCTGCTCGTCACCACCGACCGCATCTCGGCCTTTGACGTGGTGATGGCCGAGACCATCCCAATGAAAGGCGCGGTGCTGACCCAGATCAGCGCCTGGTGGTTCGCCAAGCTCGAAGGCGTGGTGGCGCATCACATGATCAGCGCCGACACTGACGAGATCATCAGGCAGGTTCCGGCCCTGAAAGACCATCGCGCCGACCTCCTCGGCCGCGCCATGCTGTGCCGTCGCACCAACGTCTTCCCGATCGAATGCGTGATCCGCGGCTACATCTCCGGCTCCGCCTGGAACGAATATGCGCAACAGGGGACGCTCGCCGGCGAAAAGCTTCCGTCCGGCCTTGTCGAAAGCGCAAAACTCGAGCCCGCGATCTTCAGTCCGGCGACCAAGGCCGAGACCGGCCATGACGAGAACATCACGGTCGCGCGGGTGCGTGAGATCGTCGGCGGCGAGGTGGCCCATGAGCTCGAGAGCATGGCGCGCACGGTCTATGCGCTCGGCGAGAAGACTGCCCGCGACCGGGGCATCATCATCGCCGACACCAAATTCGAGTTCGGCCGCGACGGAGACGGGCGCATCATCCTGATCGACGAGGTGATGACCCCCGACAGTTCGCGGTTCTGGGCGACGGATGTCTACAAACCTGGCCAGCCGCAGCCAAGCTTCGACAAGCAGCCGCTGCGCGACCATCTCGACGCCGAGCGCCGCGCCGGCCGCTGGAACGGCGATGCACCACCGCCGCCGCTGCCGGCCAGCGTCGTGGACGCCACCAGCCGACGCTATCTCGAGGCCTATCGGCGCGTTACGGGGAGTGAACTGGCTGTCTGATTCGTCATTGCGAGGAGCGATAGCGACGAAGCAATCCAGAGCACGACCCGCAACTCTGGATTGCTTCGCGGAGCCTGTCATCGGGCGCGCATTCGCGCGACCCGTTGGCTCGCAATGACGACGGACATACTTCCACATCCTCGCGGCGTGGATCGCCCGAGCTATTGGATCATTGCCCTCGATAACAAGGGCGCAGGGAAAGCCGGGTGCGCAGCTCGCACCCGTAGCCTCGCGTGCAAGTGTAAAAAGCACACGAGTTAGTCACCACAGGTTCACCGGAAATACCCAGCATTCCCTGCGCGATAATTTTAACGGTCTACCTCGTGCTCTCCCCGGTGACCGGCGGTGACCGGGCTCTTTTGCCACCGTCGTTCGTAGATCGCTCCACGACCTTGACGCCAGCGTCGGGGCGTCAGGACCACACGTCTTCGCCGTCCGCTTGAGCGTCGTTCGTCAACGCGCCGCCAAAGCGTCCAT